>Ga0335072_10011442_pt1 | contig 12707 bp, 12 predicted proteins | sample Lox_Sample_21_FD_206725 | JGI IMG/M metagenome (GOLD analysis project Ga0335072, IMG submission 206725) | Soil microbial communities from Loxahatchee National Wildlife Refuge, Florida, United States - Lox_Sample_2.1 | ecosystem: Environmental > Terrestrial > Soil > Wetlands | place: USA...
TGGGCGCACCACGCGTTTGCCGCGGAATTCGACGCCAGCAAGCCCGTCAAGCTCGAGGGAGTCGTGACCCGCATGGAGCTGATCAATCCCCATTCCTGGATCCATATGGACGTGACTGGTCCGGACGGTAAAGTCACCAGCTGGATGATTGAATGCGGGAGCCCCAATACGCTATACCGGCACGGGTTTACGAAGCTCACGGTTAAGCCGGGAACGAAGATCGTGGTTTCGGGCTATCTGGCCAAGGATGGAGAAAACCGCGCGAACGGCCGCGACGTGACGCTGCCCGACGGCAAGAAGCTGTTCCTGGGTTCTTCGGCCGGCACCGGCGCTCCTTACGAAGAAAAGGATCCTCAGGAGAAGTGAGGCGGATGCATCGCGCGCTCACGGCGGCCGTCGTCAGCGCGGCCTTCCTGGTGGTGATTCCCGTCCAGGCGCAGGGTCAGTTTCCCCGCACTCAAGACGGTAAGCCGGACCTCAATGGCATTTGGCAGGTCTTGGATTCCTCACTGGATTGGGATATCCAGGGCCATGCCGCGCAGGCCGGGCCACTGCCGCAGTTGGGCGCGGAGTTTGCCGTGCCTCCAGGACTTGGAATTGTCCAAGGTGGCGGGATTCCCTACCTGCCTCAGGCGCTTGCCAAGAAACAGGATAATTTCCGGAAGCGGCTGACCGAAGATCCTGAAATCAAGTGCTACATGCCGGGCGTGCCGCGGGCCACTTACATGGCGTTTCCCTTTCAGATCGAGCAGAGCTCACGGTACATTATGATTGCGTACGAATTCAACAATTCGATTCGCACCGTCCACATGGATCATCCCGGCCCGAATCCGGCCGGCGATAGCTGGATGGGCTGGTCCGTGGGACACTGGGAAGGCGATACTCTGGTGGTGGATGTGACCGGCATGAACGATCAAACCTGGTTTGACCGGGCAGGCGATTATCACAGCGATGAATTGCATGTCACCGAGCGGTACACCCCGAGGAACGCGGACGTGTTGAATTACGAAGCCACCATCGAAGATCCCCAGGTGTTTTCCAGGCCCTGGAAAATCAGCGTGCCGCTTTACCGCCACCTGGAAAAGAACTTCCAACTCATGGAGTACAAGTGCGTACCCTTTGCGGAAGGGGTGCTGTACGGGCCTTATCGGAGGCATACCACCAGTGCGGAAAAATAAGAGGCTCGCCATTCGTGCTGCCGCGGCTGTTCTGCTCGCCGCCGGCCTTTCCACAACGCTGTTTGCCCAGTGGCCTAACTACCCCACGGCGAACGTCCCCAAGCTGCCGGACGGCAAGCCGAATCTGGATGGGCCGGCGCCCCGCACGGCGGACGGCAAACCGGACCTGAGCGGCGTCTGGCAGTTCGTCGATTCCAATCGTCGCCTGCGGCCGCCGGGTGCGGCGGGAGTTCTGGCTACGGCTGCGGAGGCCAAGTCCGGAAAATCGCCCGCGGTCGACGCCAACGGCCTTCCTAAGGGATTTCGCAGCCAGTTCTGGGACATCGGCTCGACCATCCCCGGCGGCCTTCCCTACACGCCATGGGGCGCAGCGCTACGCAAACAGCGCATGGACAACAACAACAAAGATAATCCTGATGCGCACTGCCTGCCCATGGGTCTGCTGCAGTTCCACACCCACCCCCAGCCCAGGAAGATGATCCAGACTAAGGACGATATCATCATTATCTATGAAGCCAACTACGGGCTCCGGGATATTCATCTGGACGGGCGAACACTTCCGAACCTGGACGACGTGGAACCGTGGTGGTACGGATACTCAGTCGGCCACTGGGACGGTGACACACTGGTGGTGGAAACCAATGGCTTCCGCGATGACGTCTGGCTGGATGTGCAAGGCAGCCCGCTCACCAGCTCGGGCAAGATGATCGAACGCTACCGCCGTCCCGATTACGGTCATCTCGAAATCGACGTTACGGTGGAGGATCCGAAAGCCTACACCAAGCCCTGGACGGTGCGCATCAACCAGCGCATTATGCTCAATACGGACCTGATCGAGTTCATCTGCAACGAAAACGAACGGTCCGACGCGCACCTGGTCGGCAAGTAAGCTCACGCCTGGCAACCAGACAAGCCCCGTGCGATGGTAGGCTTGTTCGCATGCCCAGGTTCCTTCTATTGCTGCTCAGCGCGGCCGTTCTCTTCGCGCAGGAGCGGCCCATCGTGCTCAAAGCGTCCACTGTGTTGGACGGCAAGGGCAAGACGCTGCACAACACGATCCTGATAGTCGAAGGCGCGAAGATCGCCCGAATCGGCGGAGCGGTTCCCTTGGGCGCCGTCGTCTACGATCTGTCGGCGTTCACGGTTTCGCCCGGCTGGATCGACACGCATGCGCACCTCGCCTCGCACTTTGACGGCTCGGATCGCCTGGCCGGCTCCGGCGAGCCTGCTTCCCAGGCGTTGCTGCGGATCGCGGACAATGCGGTGCGTACGCTCAACGCCGGATTCACCACCGTCCAGAGTCCGGGTGCTCCGATCGACAAGGATCTGCGGGACGCCATCGCGCGCGGCGTTCTTCCGGGGCCGCGCGTTCTTACTTCGCTCCAACCGCTGACGGAGGCGAGCGGCGACCCGGATCAGTTGCGCGCGCTGGTCCGAGAACGGAAAGCGCAAGGCGCGGACTTCATCAAACTGTTCGCCTCGAAAAGCATCCGCGAAGGCGGCGCGCAGACCATGACGGACGCGCAGCTTCAGGCTGCGTGCGGAGAAGCCAAAGCGCTGGGGCTGCGAACTCTGGTGCACGCGCACTCCCCTTCCTCGGTAAAGGCTGCGACGCTCGCCGGATGCACCTCGATCGAGCACGGCGCTTACGTCACCGACGACGTATTCGACCTGATGGCGCAGCACGGCACCTACTATGACCCGAACATCGGAGTGGTGCTGCAAAATTATTTGGATAACAGGCCCAAGTATTTCGGCATCGGCAATTACAACGCAGAGGGATTCGCGTTCATGGAAAAAGGCGTAGGCATCGTGCTCGACACCTTCAAGCGGGCGCTGGCGCACAAGAATCTGAAAATCATCTACGGCACCGACGCGACGGCCGGCGCCCATGGCCACAACTACCGCGAGTTCATCGTGCGCGTGCGCGACGGCGGTCAGGACCCCATGGCCGCGCTCATATCGGTCACCTCTCTCTCCGCCCAGTCCTTGAATCTGGGGGACCAGATCGGCTCCCTCGCGCCGGGGATGCAGGCCGATATTGTCGCCTTCGACGGCAATCCGCTTGAGGACGCGACGGCGGCTGCTCGCGCCGTCTTCGTCATGAAAGCCGGCAAGGTGTATGAGAACCTCGCACGCGGCGCTAAGAACGGCGTCCGCTGAACTCCATGCCGGGTGGATAATGGTTCGAACATAGATGCTCACAGCCCCTGGCAGTCCAAGAACGATCGCTTCCCTGGCGTTGCTCGCCGTGGCCGTTTTGCCGCTGGCCGGACAATCTTATAACGCTCCCCGCGGGCCTGACGGCAAGCCCGATCTCAATGGAATCTGGCAGGCGCTGAATGAGGCCAACTACGATATCGAAGGCCACGATGCGCGTCCGGCCATGGCGCTTCGCCCCGGGCCTTATGGTCCCGTTCCAGCCGCTCCGGTCTTGGCGCTGGGTGCTGTTGGCGCAGTGCCGCCCGGACTGGGCGTCGTCGAAGGCGGGGCGATCCCTTACAAGCCCGCAGCACTGGCCATCAAAAAACAGAACCAGCAGGACTGGCTGAATCGCGATCCGGAGATCAAGTGTTATTTGCCCGGCGTACCGCGCGCCACCTACATGCCCTATCCGTTTCAGATTCTCGAAAGCGCCAGCGCGATCACGTTCGTCTACGAATACGCCGGCGCCGTGCGCAACATCTTTCTCAAAGACCCCGGACCGGCGCCGACCGACTCCTGGATGGGCCAGTCCGTCGGACGCTGGGAAGGGGACACCCTGGTCATCGACGTGACCGGCTTCAACGATCAGACCTGGTTCGACCGGGCCGGAAATTTCCATAGCGACAAGCTGCACGTGGTGGAGCGCTACACGCGCACCAGCCCGGATATCATTTCTTATGAAGCGACCATGGAAGACGCCGACGTGTTCACGCGTCCGTGGAAAATGAGCATGGCGCTCTACCGCCGCCAGGAAAAGAACGCCCAGCTGCTGGACTTCAAGTGTGCGGAGTTTGTCGAAGAGCTGATGTACGGAAAGTACCGGAAGCATCCGCTGAGCAAATAAAAGGAGAATTGGATATGCGGAATCGATGGATCGTGCTGCTTTCCCTGATCGCTCTTACCGCGGCCGCTCAGGCGCCCGCGCCAGCCGGCAAATCCGCCATTCCCCGCACTCCGGACGGGCACCCGGATTTGCAGGGCACTTACGACCTGAGCATGATGACGCCCCTGGAGCGGCTGCCCGGAGATCCTCCGTTCCTCAGCAAGGAACAGGCGGCGATCCTGCAGAAGAAAGAAATGGAGCGCAGAGCCACGGATTATCAGCCTGACTCGCCGGATCGCCCCGCTCCGCCGGTGGGCGGCGATCAAACCGCGGGTAAATCGTTCTTTGAGATTCTCGAAAAGGCCGGAGGCGGCGCTGTCGGAGGCTACAACCGCTACTGGCTGAATCAAGGCTCCGCCTACACCGTGGTCGACGGGCAGATTCGCACCTCCCTCGTCGTTGACCCGCCGGACGGCCATGTGCCGCCCTACACTGCAATCGCGCGCAAGCGTATGGCGGCGGCGCGCGCCCTGCCGACATCCGACGCACGGGAGAACCGCGACCCCAACGCCGAACCGCCGGGTGCGTTCGACAATCCGGAGCAGCGGCCTCTGGGCGAGCGCTGCCTGCTCGGATTCGGTTCCACTTCCGGCCCGCCGGCGCTGCCGGATTATTTCTATAACGACATGCATCAGATCGTGCAGACTCCGGACTCGATCATGATTCTGAGTGAAATGGTGCACGACGCCCGCATCGTGCGCATGAACGCGCAGCATCTTCCGAAGAACATTCGCCGCTGGATGGGCGACTCGGTGGGTCACTGGGAAGGCGACACGCTGGTGGTCGACACGACCAACTTCACCGACAAAACGCGTTTCCGCGGGTCGACGGAAAATTTGCACGTGGTCGAGCGTTTCACGCGGGTGGACGCCAGAACGCTTCTCTACCGCTTCACGGTGGAAGACCCGGAGACCTGGGACCGGCCCTGGACCGGCGAATACGCCTGGCCGGCAACCAGCAAGCCGATCTACGAATACGCGTGCCACGAAGGGAACTACGCGCTCGCCGATATTCTACGCGGCGCCCGGCGTGAAGAGGCACAGGCAGCAGCGGCCAAGGCGAATCACTAACTTTGGCGGTGAGCGAACCTACGCGACTTGACGAGAACTGCGGCTCCGATCAGTGCCGCCACAACCAACGGCAAAGTGCTCGGCTCCGGCACGGAGTTAATGCTCATATTGTCCATCGCAAATTGGGTGCCCGAGCCGTTGTAACCGGCGTTGGTTCCACCCGAGGATGAAAAATCGAGTTCATCGATCCCAGTCCAATTGAAGGTTTCGAGCGTGGGCCCAGTCGTGTTTACTACGAAGCTAGTGGTGTCGACTGTCACTCCGCCTTCCTTGCCGACTACAGTGATCGTGAGGCCGGTATTCCAGGCAGCGGTGAAATAAGCGCTATTGAAGGTAAAGTCGCCGTCCGAGACCGCAGCGGCCGTGCCGTTCTCGTTAAAGGCTACATTCGTACCCGACACCGTACCGTTCGTATACCCGTTTGCGCCAATCTCGCTAAATGCGTCGGCTGTATTAATGACTCCAAAGTTGCTCCAGTTCAATCCGCTGTATCCGTTCGGGATAGCCTCGTCCAATGAGCTGAAGGTGAGATCATCAAAAGTGATGACATCGGCCCGAAGGGAAGGCGTCCAAACGCCCACAGCTCCGAGCAGGGCAAAGGCAAGACCAAAGGCCCGTGGCTTCAAAGCCTTCATACCGCTCCTCCTTATAAGGATGCTGATCTAAAACCGTGTTCGTCCTATCGCCTAGATGGATTAGGTACTGGCAAGTGTAACCGTGAGGCCTGATATGGGCAAGTCTTTTTTATCGTGAATTCTATACAAAAAGTACTAAAGGTTCCATCAACATACGTTACCTTACACTGCCAATGTCCCCTCGGCGAGGCGCATGATGGCTGGCCACTACTGTAGTCTCGACGGCCGGGATTAGCTTGAGCCGAACGCTTATCTAGCGAAGAACAAGCAGGCTACTTTGATTCGGCTGGCACCATCCCTGCCGGGCCCATGCCGATAATCTCCAGGGTGAGCCCGTCCGGCCCCGTGCCATCGTAGTGCACTTGGTTGGCAAAATCCTTAATCATGCTGCCCGGCCCAAGGGCGACCGTGTTCTTGGGATCGAACTTCGCGCCCGTGCCAATCAGCATCGTTCCCTTCAGAACGGTAAGGTATCGATCCTGGGGATGCGAGTGCGGCCGGCTCCAGTCGTTGGGCCCGCGCTTGAGGAGCTGGACATACATACCCGGTTTGGAAGGGTCACCGAACACGATCGCCGTTTGATTGGGGGAGCCTGGGCGGCCTTTCCATTCAATCTGGTCCAGCGTCCGGAAGTCTCTGGAGTTGCGGTCGATGCTAACGGCCTCCGCGCCGTAAAGCGCCAGCACGTCCTGGAGTTGCGGAGGAATCTGAGCTGCGCGGTTGCGCGTCTTCGTGGAAGGGTCGGAAAGCATCGCCAAGGCGAAAACCGCCAAAACCATCGTCGGACGCCGGAATCTTGTCACGTGGACCTCCTTGGAACTGCGTTTCACCATCTTACTGCTTCGCTCAGCGACGGAGATGGACGCTTGCCGCCATCGGTCCGGGATGTATAATTGGCCGACACGGAAGAGTTTCTCATGAACAGGTCGATTCGAAACTTACGTTGGTTGGCAGCGCTGGCGCCGCTGTGGCTGTTGGGGGTTCCGGCTCTCGGGCAGGTCGATTTCACCGGCGAATGGGCGCCTTTCTATCACGAAGACCCGGTGGAACGTGGACCTGGAGCGGAGTTGGGCGACTACACGGAACTGCCCATCAACGCGCAGGCCCGCATGCAGGCCGATAGCTACGACGCCGACCGCATCTCGGTGGTGGAAGAATATCAGTGCCGCCCACATTCGCCCGACTACGGATTCCGCAGCCTGGGCAACCTGCGGATATGGCGCGATATCGATCCGCGCACCCAGCGCACGGTCGCGTTTCACAGCCACACGCTGGCCTATGACAACGAGCGCACGATTTACATCGATGACCGGCCTCATCCTCCGCCCTACGCCGCGCATACCTGGCAGGGCTTTTCCACCGCCAAGTGGGAAGGCAACATGCTCACCATTACCACCACCCACCTGAAGGAAAACTATCTTCGCCGCAATGCCCTGCCCCGCAGCGATCGCGCCATCATCACCGAGCACTGGATCCGCCACGGCGATGTCCTGACCGTCGTGACCATCACCGAAGATCCGGTTTTTCTGGAAGAACCGATGGTGCGCAGCACCAACTGGTATCTGGATCCGGGCCAGCACCTGCAGCCGTACGGTTGCGAATATGAGCCCGAAGTTCCCAAGCCGGAAGGCACCGTGCCGAACTTTCTGCCGGGTCAGAATCCCTTCCTGCATGAGTTCGCCGACTACTACGGGCTGCCGTTCGAAGCCACGCGCGGCGGCAAGGAAACGCTGTACCCCGAATACCAAGACAAGTTGAAAGATTATAAGCCGCCGGCCCACTGTGAGCGCTACTGCCGATGCCTGGGACTTTTCGAATGCAACGTCAAGTAGCGCTGATCTCAATCGCCGCGTTCACGGCCGTTTGCGGATATTGCCAGACGAGTGCGCCCGCGGATGACGAAATCGGCGTTCTCAAGGTGCAAGGCAATGTCTACATGCTGGTGACTCCAGCCGGCAACATTGCGGCGCAGGTGGGCGACGATGGAATCCTGGTGGTGAACACCGGCACGCAGGCGCTCGCACCCAAGGTGGCTGCTGCGTTGAAGAAGATCGCCGACAAGCCGGTTCTGTGGGTGGTGAATACGGACGCCGGTGCGGACCATCTGGGCGGCAATGAAGCGTTGCCCCGCCTCAGCGGTTTGAACCCCAGACTGCAGCCACGCATTGTGGCGTATGAAAACGTGCTCGATCGCGTGACCCAGAAGAAGGCGCAGTTTCCCGAGCCCCTGTGGCCCAACGACGAATATTTCCGGCCGACCAAGGATTTCTCATTTAATGGTGAAGCCGTCGAGGTCTATCACGCGCCGAATGCTCTCACCGACGGCGATAGCCTGGTGCATTTCCGGCGCTCCGACGTGCTGGCGACCGGCGATGTGTTTACGCCCGGCCTCTACCCCAAGATCGATCTGGAACAGGGCGGTACCATCCAGGGCCTGCTGGATGCGCTGAACCAGATTCTGCGAATCACGGTGCCGTTGAAATACGAGGAGGCCGGCACCTACGTCATCCCCGGCCGCGGGCGCTTATGCGACGAGGCGGATGTGGTGGAGTTCCGCAACATGGTCACCATTGTTCGGGACCGCGTGCACGACCTCGTCCGCAAGGACAAAACCTTGGAACAAGTGGTGGCGGCGAAACCAACCTGGGACTACGACACGCAGTACGACGCCCAATCGGCCGACGCGTTCGTAACAGCCATATATAAGACGCTCACAAGCAAGAAATGATGATCCCGACTCGATCTGTTTTGTTCGCGCTGGCCCTAGCGCCGTTGTTTGCCCAGCCGCCGCGGCCCGCAGCCCCGAAGCTCTCGCCGCGCGAAGCCGCGCCGATTGATTTGACCGGCTATTGGGTCTCCGTGGTGTCCGAGGACTGGCGCTGGCGCATGGTCACGCCAGCCAAAGGCGACTTCGCCGGTATCCCCTTCACACCCGAAGGCGGCCGGGTGGGCGAACTGTGGGACCCGGCCAAGGACCAAGCTTCGGGCGATGTCTGCAAAGCGTATGGCGCGGCTTCGATCATGCGTTTGCCGGGCCGGCTGCACATCACCTGGCAGGACGACTACACATTGAAGATTGAAACCGACACGGGACTGCAAACGCGCCTGCTGAAATTCGGCGCCAAGCCTCCGGACGACCTCCAGCCCTCCCGTCAGGGATATTCACTGGCCCAGTGGGAACAGCCGGAACGCGGGATCGGCCTGCCGCGGCCTGGATTCGGGGCGACGCGGGACGGGACGCAAGGCCGCGCGCTGGAGGTCTTCACAACGCATCTGCTGCCCGGCTACCTTCGCAAGAACGGTTTTCCGGTGAGCGCCAACGCCACCCTTAAAGAGGATTTCGATCTGTTCACGGAGCGTAGCGGCCAGCCTTGGTTCGTCGTCACCACCATCGTGAACGATCCGATCTACCTGCAGGAACCGTTCGTCACCAGTTCCAATTTCAAAAAGGAGCCGGACGGCGGGAAGTGGCGCCCGCGCCCCTGCGCTGCGCGGTAACTCTGGCGCCTCAAAAGACGGGCTTACTGGCTGCAGCCCTTCTTGGTTTGCTCAAAGTCGTTGAATAAGCGCCCGGCATTCTCCCCCGCCAACGTCTCCATCCGATGCGGCTGGCCCTTCTCGACCGAATAATGGGCGACCGTCCCCATGGATCGCAGGACCTCCGCCTCCTTCTTCATCTCCGGATGCCACATGTATTCGTCGTTCTCGCCCACGTACAGGAAGACGCACATTTTCGAAATGGCCCGAAGTTTATCCAGGCTGGGCTCCCACATGTACCCGGGGAAGGCGGTCACGGACGAGAAATACTGAGGATCTAACGCCGCAACGTACATGGCGGCGATTCCGCCGTTGGACGGACCGGCGATATGAAACTTATTGTCTTGGATCTTGTACTCCGTCAGGATTCGCTTGAGAAATTCAGGGAAGATGCGAGCGCCGCCCTCGAAGAACAACTCACCATCCGGCGCGGCGGGAGCGACCACGATGTAGCCGCGTTTTTCGGCCTCTTCGCGGAAGTTGCGCTTGAGAACGCTCTCCACAGTATTCATGGTTTCCGGACCTCCGCCGAAGGCCAGGATGGCCGGATAGGCCTTCGCGGAGTCGTACCCATCGGGAAGAACGACCTTATAGTGCACCGTGGTTCCGTTCACCTTCATGGTCTTCTCGAGCAACTCCGCCTGAGCAGGACGGCTTGTGAAGATGGCGGCCGCAATTGTGGCAGCCAGGAGCAGTGCCCAACGAGACGTGCGTCGTTTCATGTAAGGAGCCTCCAGGTTCCGGAACGGCAACAACGATTTTATCCGAGGAGACTTCCGGTTGCCTGATGGCTGTTGCGTGGTGGGCGCGACAGGACTCGAACCTGTGACCTCCTGCGTGTGAAGCAGGCGCTCTAACCAACTGAGCTACGCGCCCGGAGGCGGAAAAATCCAGTTTACCAGCTTCTCTGCAGCTAGAGCCAAACCCGCAACCTCTGCTGAAAAAACCATTAGTCCTCGTAAGGTGGCCTGCAGCCCGCCCTCAGGACATCCGATCAGTGGTTAGGTGCAAGCCGAGGTACTAGCGCAAGTCCAGGTTTCCCTTAGTGGTCGTAAAGATGGAAGCGCCTGGCTCCTAAGACAGCTGCCCCGGCAAGGCAGCCTAGAGGCGATGTTCGAATGAAGTCTATCGGCAAGTATCACGTACTGGAAGAACTCGGGAGCAGCGCGGCGGGAACTGTATACCGCGTTCGGGACAGCTTCCGCAACCGGGAGTTTGCCGCGAAAGTTCTGCATTCCGGCGCCGGACTCGCACCGGAAGCGAGAGAGCAGTTCTGCCGCGATCTGGCGGACTGTGCCGAGCTGACGCACCGGCATCTGGTCCGGGTGCACGACCTGGGCGAGGTAGAGGAGGGAATCTACCTGGCCACGGAGTTGCTTTCGGGGGTCAACCTCGGCCGCTTCATGGAGGAAAACCGGGACTTGCCGCTCGGCCAGAAGATCGGCGTGATCGCGCAGGTGGCCGAGGGCTTGGCCTTCGTGCATACCCGGAATTTCGCGCACGGCAATATCAAGCCCAGCAACATCATGGTGGATGCGGCCCGGAACGCCACCATCCTGGACTTTGGCATCGGCAAGTGGCTGGCATCGGTTCTGTCGGCCGGAACCCGTCTGGAGGGCCTGCTGCCGAACTACTTCGCGCCCGAGCAGGTGTTGGGCCAGCCCTTTGACGCGCGCAGCGATCTTTTCTCCCTGGGCCTGATTCTGTATGAGTTCATCGCCGGGAAATATCCCTTTTCGGTTGCGCCGAGTCTGATTCCCCGCGAAATCGTGCATACTGACACGGAACCGTTGCGCAAGCTGGACCCGCACGTTCCCGAGGGGTTGGAGCAACTGGTCGCGAAAGCGCTGTGTAAGAATCCCGAGCAGCGCTTGCAAACAGCCGAGGAATTCGCCGCAGGTCTGTACGCAGCGGCGCAGCAATTGCGGCGGGCCGAAGCGGCTGCAGCCCCGACGCTGCCTCCCGTGGAAGCGCCAGCACCGCCGCCCGTTCCAGTTACCGCCTTCGAGACGCCCCAGGCTGTTGTGCAGCCGGCTCCGGTCCAGGCTCCAGCACCACCTCCACCGCCGCCCGCGGTTGCGGTTCAATCTCAACCTGCGCCGCCGCCGGCGCCTGCTCCGGCGCCGGTGGTGATCGCGGAACCTAGCCTTCAGCCGGCCGTAGACGCTCCTCTGCCGGGGCCAGCAGCACAAGCGACGCCGCAACCAGTGGCGAGGCCAGCCCGTCCGAATGCGCCAGCCAACCCCAGACCGCCCGTTGGCGCACGGCCGCCGGCTGGCAGAAGCTCAGCACCGCGCAAGGCGACGAAGCCGAACCGGCGCGCTTTTACGATCGTCGCTGGCGCGCTCCTGGCGGTCTGCATCGTAATCACGTTCGTGTCGCGGCAAAGTTTGACGGCATCGCAGAACAAGAGCCATGCGCCGGCGGCCGCTGTTTCGACGCCGTCCGCTTCGGCGCCCGTCACAGCGTCTGGTGCGGCGCCTGTTGCGGTGCCGGAGCAGCCTGCCGCGCCCACGCCTGCCCAGGCGGAGCCGCCCGCCGCGCCCGTGGCCGAGAAAGCGGAGCCCTCATCGAAACAGGTTTTGAGCGGTCCCGTGCGGTCGCTCTGGGAGTCAGGCAAGTACGCACAGGCCCTGGCGCTGGTGGACCGGGTTCTGGCGAATGATCCGGAGAACGCGGAAGCACGCGCCTGGAGAAAGAAAATCCGCGAAGCCCAGGCGGCGGAGGCGGCTCTGAAGTAGGAACAGACTATGCGACGCGCGATTCGATTCTTCCTTTGTCTGGCGGCTTTGGTAGCGCCGGCCGCTCTTTCACCTCTGGCCGCCGCTCCGGCTGCGCGCAAAACCGCGAGATCGTCCGATCCGTTTCTGAGCGGGGAACCTTTCACGCTCGATCAGGTGATCCGGCTTCTAAAAGAAGATGCCATCCCCTTGCGGCGCCGCAAAGAAGCGATCGAAAACCGCGGCGTCGCTTTTCCGGTGTCCGCCGACACCCTGACGAAACTGCGCGCCGCCGGTGCGAACGAAGAGATCCTGGAAGTTATCAAAAATAAGGCCAAGACGGTCGCTGCCGCGCCCCCTCCAGCTCCCAAACCCTCGCCCAAGGGGAGTTTGAGCGTTACCTGTGCGCCGGCCGAGTGCCAGATTACGCTCAACGGCACCTCGATTGGTTCCACGGCTAGCGGCACGCTGCAGGCCAC
>Ga0335072_10011443_pt1 | contig 12707 bp, 12 predicted proteins | sample Lox_Sample_21_FD_206725 | JGI IMG/M metagenome (GOLD analysis project Ga0335072, IMG submission 206725) | Soil microbial communities from Loxahatchee National Wildlife Refuge, Florida, United States - Lox_Sample_2.1 | ecosystem: Environmental > Terrestrial > Soil > Wetlands | place: USA...
TCCTGCTGGCACGGCGAGCACCAGGACGCGAAGAAGTTCACGATGAGCGGCTGGCCGGCGTAGTCGCTCAGCGCGATCTGCTGCCCGGAATGGCCGAGGACGGGCAGGCTGAACGCGGGCGCGGCCGGGTCGGGGGCCGCTCCGGCCGGCGCGCCCGAACCGGAGACGACCAGGCCGATGGCGACCAGGGACGCCGCGACGCACACCGCGACCAGGCCGGAGACGATCTTGTGCCGGAGCGCCGCCTGCCACATGCCGCGGACCGCGCCCGCCCAGGATTGCTGTTCCATATCAGGGCCTTCCCCGGAAGATCAGGAAGAGCAGGAAGAAGTCGCCAACCACGAGCGACCACTGTATGACATCAGCCTTAGTGGCCCACGAGTTGATAGCCCTCACCGCGTACCGTCTTGATCAGGCCGAACCCGAGCTTGGACCGCAGCCGTCGCACGCAGACGTCCACCACGTTGGAGCCGGGGTCGAAATCGTAGCCCCAGACACTGGCCAGCAGTTGCCCCTTCGGCACCGACTGGCCGACGTGCTCGGCCAGCTCCCGCAGCAGCAGGAACTCCAGCCTGGTCAGCGGCACCGCCCCGGCTCCGATGTCGGCGACCAGGCGGCCCACGTCCAGGGTGAGGCTTCCGGCCCGGACGATCTCGGCGGCCCGGTCGTGCCCGTTCTCCGCGGTCCCGCCGCGCACCCTGACCCTGACCCGGACCCGGGCCAGCAGCTCGGCCAGGGAGAACGGCTTGGTCAGGTAGTCCTGAGCCCCGCGCTCCAGGCACTCGACCTTGGAGGCCACGTCTCCCAGGCAGGACAGGACGAGCACCGCCTGATCGGGGCGGGCGGCCAGCAGTCGTTCCAGGACCACCTGACCGGTCATCTCCGGCATGACCAGGTCCAGGATGATCAGGTCGTAGTGGCTGGCCAGGGCCTGCCGCAACGCCTGGGCGCCGGTAGCCGCGAAGTCGGTCATGTAGCCCGCCGCATTGAGGGCACGCCCGATGAAGGCGCGGATCCCGGGCTCGTCGTCGGCCACCAGGATCCTGGCGGGGACCGTATCTGCGGGGTGGGTGAAGTTGGCCTGAGCCGCTTCCTGCGAAGTCATCGCCTCTCGCCGCTCGTGGACGTATGCCGTTCCCCACCCGCCCCAGGCCAGCTGGACTCCCAGCTAACGCTAGGCCTGCGACCCTCTCGTGACCTGCAGCCGATGTTTCTCCTCTCGTCTGCCGCCGGTCAAGTGTCTCCCGCGGTCCAGGCCTCATCTGTTACACGTCTGTGTCACAAACGATTGCAACTAGTGCCCAAACGACCTCGCGACGGCCGGTGTACCCCGCTGACGTGCGGGGATAATCATGCGCGGGGTTCAGCTGGGCAGGGTCGGAGGCGCGACGTTCGCGGACAGCGACTTGCTGGCCGTGTCGATCATGCCGTCGATGACGGCGCGCTCGGCGTCGAGCGCCTGCTGGTCATGCTGCAGCGCCGTGGTGGCGGCCCGGACCGCGGACGGCGTGCTGGCCATCAGCAGCGTGGCCACGTCGGCCTGCACCCGCTGGGCGTCCGGGAACCCCCACGTGACCAGGTCGTTCACCGTCTGGTCCATATGAAAGGAGGCCAGCGACTCGGGCGGCTGGTACTGGACCAGGTCGTCCATCGGCATGCTGTTGGCCGGGGAACAGTTCTCCGCGCCGAGCGTGGCGATGCTGACCGCGGTCTTGACGTCATGGCTGGTCCCGGCCTGGATCGCCCGCAGCGCGGTCAGCGACTCACTGACCCCGCCGGCGCACGACTCGATGTCGGTGTTCATCTCCTGCACCACCCCGCGCAGGTCGGTGGCCCGCTGGGAGGTGGACGGGTGGTGCGGGATCGAGGCGAGGACCAGCCCGGCCACCAGCACCACGCCGCCCACGACCATCCACCGGGGGGTGCGCAGCACCGGCCAGCCCGAGCGTCGGGTCGGGATGCCCCCGGTCGGTCCTGCCGTCATCGCTCCTCCTGCAGCCGGCTCCGCAACCGGCGGCTCTGCCGCCGGCGGGCTCTGCCGTCGGCGGCTACGCGGCAACCGGCCGGTCCGCCGTTATCATAAGCGCCCGTTTCGGCGGGGGTACGGGCTCACCCCGCCCGGTGTTAGTCATGGTGCTGTCGCAAACGATTGTGCCGCGTGCTCATCACCGGTACGCATCAGAACTTCGGTCATCGTACCTGGTCAGAGGCGTAAAGGGCGCCTGCGGAGCCCGCTGGGTGACATGACAATTTCGTCATCCGCGACGTTAAGTGTTGCTCTGGGATGCCGGCCGATCCGATGATCGACCCCAGTAGGTGCCGGTCTGCGCAGCAAGGGTTTTGCCGTACGGCCGGATTTGGCCTTGCGCTGAGACAAAGCGAGGTGGTGATCCCGTGTCCGTGGCGGCCCGGGCGGCGGCTTTGGGCGCTGCCTTTCTCGTCGTGGTGGGAGTGGGCATCTTCGTCGCCGTGTACTACATCGGCGCGGCCACTACCCAGCTGCCGATCGTGCATTACTCGGCCTCCGGCGGCCAGGTCAGCGTGGTGCTCCAGGAGGACCCGCAGAACAACACCGCTACCACGCCGGACTGGGTGAGCTACTACACCCAGGACCCGGTGAGCAAGCAGTGGCTGCACACCACGTTGTTCTCGGTCCCGGAGAACACGAAGGTCAACGTGACCATCTACGGTTACGACGGCTGCACGCCGCTGCGGAACAACTACTTCAGCCAGGTGCAGGGCACGATGGGCGGCACGGTGACCGTCTCGCAGTTCGACCAGCACGGCAAGGAGTACGTGACCAACGACACCACGTCGGTCATCAATAGCTGGTCGGACTGCAACGTCGGGCACACGTTCGCGATCCCGGCCATGGGCATATTCGTCCCGGTGGCCTCGCCCAACGCGCAGCTGTCGGCGAATAACCTGTGCAGTTCGTCGCCGTGCACCACGAGCGGCAACCCGTACGCGGTGGAGACGTTCAGCTTCATGTCCCCTAGCCACACCGGTACCTGGCGCTGGCAGTGCCTGGTCCCGTGCGGCGGCGGATACCTCGACGGCAACAGCGGTCCCATGCAGACTCTCGGCTGGATGATGGGTGAAATGGACGTGGTGTCCTCATGAGCTCGACCGAAACCCCCGCGGCGGCCGGCGCCCCGAGGACCGAGCCGCGGCACGGCTGGCGCCTGTTCGTGATCTGGTTCGTGCTGTCCCTGCCGTCCGTGCTGATCATCTGGTTCGTCTGGAAGCCGCACATGCCGCCCGGTGACATGTCCTCGTCCGCCCAGCACCAGCAGTTCGACATTGCCGTGCTGGCCGTCACCGGGGCGCCGGTCGTGATCGGCGTGGTCCTCTACTTCATATACGCGATCGTGGTCTGGCGGGCCAAGGGCGACGAGGGCGACGGCGAGCCGATCTACGGCAACACCAAGGTCCAGGCGACCTGGATCATCGGCACCTCGGCCATCGTGCTGTGGCTGGCCGTGTTCGGCACGATCGAGCTCATCGGCCCGGCCGGGGCGGGCGCCGGGGAGGGCCCGTCGCCCATCTGGACACTGGCCGGCAAGCAGTCGGCGACCTGGACGCCCGGGAGCGACGACATCCTCGAGGTCCAGGTGATCGGCCAGCAGTGGGTCTGGACCTACCGCTATCCGCAGTTCGGCGGGATGGAGAGCACCGAGCTCATGCTGCCGGAGGGCATGCCGGTGGCCTTCCACGTGACCTCGCTGGACGTGATCCACAGCTTCTGGGCCTACCAGCTCGGCGTGAAGGCCGACGCCAACCCGGGCGTGGACAACGTGGCCTTCACCACGCCCAAGGCGATGGGCAGTTTCACGGTCCGCTGCAACGAGCTGTGCGGCATCTGGCACGGCGCCATGTACAACTACGGCCAGGTCGTCTCCCCGACCTCGTTCCAGACCTGGGCCAGCGGGGTGCAGGCCAAGGAGCAGGCGGACGGGGTGCTCGCCGCCCTGCCCCCGTTCTCGCTGACCTACGACCCCACGGTGATCCCCCAGCTCGGCAAGAACATCGTCACGGTCGACGGCATCACCGGCGCCGCGGGCTACTACTACGGACCCGGAAACCCGGTGACGCCGTGACGCGCGTCCCGCCGCGCGCCGCGGCCCGCAGTGTCTGGACAGCCGCCGCAACGAAGCCGAAGGGGTGACGGGATGGCCATCGAGACTCAGCCGGAGCGAGCCGAGCCCACGGGCCGCGGCCCGGAGGTCGAAGCCAGGAAGCCGTGGTGGCTGCGCCCGGGCGCCCACACCGGCGTGATCGGGGCCGTGATCGGCTACTTCTTCGGTCACTGGCTCGGTAACTTCCTCGGCGGGGATTACGCCCGCAGTTCGCTGTCCGACGCCAACGACGTGGCCATCGTGCTCGGCTATCTGTTCGCGGTGCTCGGCTGGGTCGCCGGCCTGGGCGTGTTCAACGACCTGTTCGGGCTCATGCTCGGCCGGCCGCTGCCCGAGGAGGCCAGGCTGATCGGCAAGGAAGAGCCGGGCCTGGGCAAGTACTTCCGGTACACGCTCGACCACAAGGTCGTGGGCATCCAGTACCTGTACGGCATGATCGCCTACTTCCTGACCGGCGGCCTGTTCGCCATGGCCATCAGGAGCGAGCTGCTCTCGCCGTCGTACCACCTCATGGGCCCCGAGCAGTACCTGATGGTGGTCGGCGAGCACGGCACGATGATGATGATGATGATGTCCTCGGTCATCCTCGGGCCGTTCGGCCAGTACTTCGGCCCGCTGCTGATCGGGTCCAAGAAGGTCGCGTTCCCGCGGCTGGAGGCGCTCGGCTTCTGGCTGACCCCGGCCGCCTACGTCATCCTGCTGTCCGCCGTGCTGTTCGGCGGGTTCCCCACCGGCTGGACCGGCTACGAGCCGCTGGCCACCCAGGCCCAGACCGGCGAGGACGCCTACTTCTTCGCGTTCGGCCTGATGGGCATCTCGATGATCCTGGCCGGCTTCAACATGATCGTCACGGTCATTAACTACCGCGCGCCCGGTATGCGCTGGAGCCGGCTCCCGATGTTCGTCTGGTCCATGTTCACCGTGTCGTTCCTGCAGGTGCTGGCCGTCCCGGTGCTGGTCGGGGCGTGCTACATGGGCCTCACCGACCGGACCTTCCAGACCTCGTTCTTCACCAACCAGCTCGGCGGCAGCAGCTTCTTGTACGAGGACCTGTTCTGGTTCTTCGGTCATCCGGAGGTGTACATCCTGGCCTTGCCCGGCTTCGGCGTCATCTCCGAGGTGGTCTCGGTGTTCTGCCGCAAGCCGCTGTTCGGCTACAAGGTCGCCGCGGCCGGCATGCTGGGCGTCGGCATCCTGTCCTTCTTCGTCTGGCAGCACCACCTGTTCGACAGCGGGATCAACCCGGACATGCGGCCGCTGTTCATGCTCACCACCGAGCTGATCTCCATCCCGACCGGGTTCATCTACCTGGTCGGCATGGGCACCTTCTGGAAGGCCAAGATCCAGTTCACCATCCCGATGCTGTTCGCGCTGGCCTTCTACTTCAACTTCCTGCTCGGCGGCATCAGCGGCGTCTTCCTGTCGGACGTGCCCGCGGACACGACCGAGCACGGCTCGTTCTTCGTCATGGCCCACTTCCACTACACGATCATGGGCGGGCTGATCTTCGCGTTCTTCGCCGGCATCTACTACTGGCTGCCCAAGATGACCGGGATCAAGCTGAACGAGCGGCTGGGCCGGGTCCACTTCTGGACCATGTTCATCTTCTTCAACAGCACCTTCCTGCCGCTGTTCGCGCTCGGCATGATGGGCATGCCGCGCCGGGTATTCGAGTACGCGCGCAACCTGGAGACCCTCAACGACTGGGTCTCGATCTCGGCCTTCTTGCTGGGCGGCTCGATCCTGATCTTCCTGATCAACTTCGTCATGTCCATGCTGTTCTGGCGGGAAGCCGAGGTCGGCAACCCGTGGCGGTCGCGCAGCCTGGAATGGCAGCTCTCGACTCCGCCGCCACCGGAGAACTTCAAGCGGGTTCCGGTGATCCTGTCCAGTTCGTATGACTACGGCAACCCGAACGCGCTCCCGGTGGCGGACCTGAACCCGCCGCCCGGCGTGATCGGCTCCGCCTACGCGCCGACTGACGCAGTGGAGGCATGACGATGACGGACATCACCTCCCCCGAGGCCGGGGTCGCGGCCGAGGACGAGGCCTTCTACCACGAGTCCGCGCTGAACGCGACCTGGAGCGGCTCGCGGCTGGCCATCGGCGGGCTGGCGTTCCTGTTCGGCGCGTTCCTGTTCGCCTACTTCTACCTGCGATCCCTCAACTCATCGGGCCGGTGGCAGGGGTACGGCTTCATCCACCCGTCGCTGTGGATGGGCACCACGATCATGCTCCTGGCCGAACTGTCCGCCGGCGTGCACTACTTCGGCCTGCAGCGGATCAAGGCGGGTCACAAGAGCACGTGGCAGATCGACGGGCTGGTCGCGCTGGGTCTCGGGCTGGCCGCGGTCGCGATGCAGGTCTACCAGCTCGTCGACCTGCCGTTCAAGCCGGGCAGTTCCGGCTTCGCCAGCGTCTTCACCGGCTTCTACCCGGTCTTCCTGATGACCCAGCTGTGCGTGCTCATCTGGCTGGAGATCCTGCTGGCCCGGTCCCGGTCCATCCCGGCCCTGTCGTTCGTGGAACAGCCCCCCACGTACACTGAGACCCGCGACGTGCAGCGGTTCCAGGCGAATCTGAGCGCGTTCTCCACCGTCTGGACCTTCATGGCCCTGATGGCGCTGCTGTTCTGGTTCCTGTTCTACGCTCTGTAGTAGCGTGCTGAAGCGAAGAAGGAGAGGGGACCTGGAGTGGACTCTAACGTCAGCGCTTGGACCTTCGGCAGTTCGATACTGACCTTCGCGTTCCCGATGATCTTGTTCATCGTGGTGGCGAGCGCGCTGTATCTCCTGTACACCAAGCCGGAGTTCGTGCCCGGGCACCGTCCCGACGCACTGGAGCGGCCGGTGTCCTACACACCGGTGCCCGGCCAGCCGACCGTGGCCCGCGCGGCACCGGCCCGGGCGGCCGCCCCGACGGCGCAGGCCACCACCGCCGAGCCGGCGTCAGCGAGCGCCGCCGAGCCGGCGGAGCCCACCGCGGGCGAGACGGCGGAGACCGGGGATGTGGAGTGACCTCTGCCGCTGCCCTGCCCCAGCTTGACCAGCGCGAGACCCCGCCTGGCGGGCGCCGTCCGCCGGGCACGATCGTGCGCGGGCTGGTCGCGCTGACCAAGCCGCGCATCATCGAACTGCTCCTGGTCACGACGGTCCCGACCATGCTGCTGGCCCAGCGCGGGGTGCCCTCGCTGCGGCTGGTGCTGGTCACGCTGGTCGGCGGCACGCTCGCGGCGGGCAGCGCCAACACGATCAACTGCTACATCGACCGTGACATCGACGCGGTGATGAAGCGCACCTCCCGCCGCCCGCTGGTCGTCAAGGGCCACGGCACGATCAAGGGACGGGGCACGATCAAGCCCTGGGAGGCGCTGGCCTGGGGGATCATCCTGGGAGCCGGGGCCACCCTGCTGCTGGGGCTGATGGCCAACTGGCTGGCGGCGTCGCTGGCCGACGCGGCCATCCTGTTCTACATCTTCGTGTACACCCTGCTGCTCAAGCGGCGCAGCCCGTCGAACATCGTGATCGGCGGCGCGGCGGGCTGTTTCCCGGTGCTGGTCGGCTGGGCCGCGGTGACCGGCACGGTGGCCTGGCCCGCCGTCGTGCTGTTCGCGGTCATCTTCTTGTGGACCCCGCCGCACTTCTGGGCGCTGGCCATGAAGTTCCGCAAGGACTACGCGGCCGCGGGCGTGCCGATGCTGCCGGTGGTGGCCACGCCCGCCCAGGTCGCGCGCAAGATCGTGTGGTACTCCTGGGCCATGGTGGCGGCCACGCTGGCCCTGGTCCCGTGGGCCGGGTGGATCTACGGCGTGCTGGCCGTCGCGCTGGGCGCCTGGTTCCTGGCCGAGGCGCACGGGCTGGACGCCCGGGTCCGCGCCACCCCGGGTCCGGAAGGCGCCGGCCCGGACGACGCTCCGTCACCGGCGCCGATGCGCCTGTTCCACCTGTCCATCGCGTACCTGACCCTGCTGTTCGCCGCGGTGGCCGTCACCGCCCTGCTCCCGTGGGGCCGCTGGTAGGCGCCCGGTACGGCGCCTCCCGCTAACATCGGGCCGAGCACCGCGCGTTTGCCATGCCCGCAAACCGGAAATGGACCTATCTCCTGATGCCGGGCCGCGGCGTCAGCATGGGCTGACGACCATCAGGGGCCAGCGAGGAGGCTGGCCGGACGTGGTGGCCGGGGTATTTCCGCCCGTTCAGGGGATCCGGGCGCTGTAACCATTCCTTCATGTTGACCCGGTAGACCGTCTGCGAGGACTTCGCAGCGATCACGAGGAGGTAGGCGAGTGCTACGACCGGCGTCACGCCGAGCTAGCCAGCAGGGTGCCGGACCGCCCGGGCCGCACCTCTCGCCGCACCACGCGGAGGCCTACGAGGACCTGCCGCCCGAGACCGGGGAACGCAACCACGAGGGCAGCCCCCGCCAGAAGAGCGACCAGAAGAGCGGCCGGAAGAACGGCCGTAAGCGCGGCCGGGTCCGCAGGCTGCTGCGCCGGCCGACGGTGCGCGTCATCCTGATCCTGATCGCGGTGTTCTGCTGCTGGGTCGCGTTCTCCGTCGGCCAGGCCCTGGCCGCGCCCGGCGGCGGGTCGGCGTCCTCCAAGCTGGCCGAATGGGCCAGGGACCACTACCTAGGCCCGGTCGTGACGTTCGGCGAGTGGCTCACCTACTCCCCGCCCAAGGTCGGCGGCAAGCCGTCCTTCTCGCTCGCCGTCCCCAAGGCCGCACCCACCAGGTACAAGCACACCAAGACCTTCCAGCCGATCATCCCGCAGCGGCTGAGCTCCTTTGCCAGCTCGCCGCTGCCCGGCGAGGGCCAGTGGCGCGTACTGGAGACGGTCAAGGGCGAGCCGGCCGTGTTCGGCACGTTCCTGCGGCCGTCGTCGGTATACACCTCGTACGTGGCCGGGATCGTCTCCCTGGACCAGCGGCTGGTCAGCTTCCAGCTGCGTCCCGGTGCCGAAGACCCGGGCCCGGGCAACTGGAAGGCCCAGCCCTGGATCCCGCCCGGCACCCGCGCCGGCCTGCTCGCCACGTTCAACGGCGGGTTCAAGATCGACACCGCCGGCGGCGGCTTCTACCTCAACGGCGACACGGCCGGGACCCTGACCAAGGGCGCGGCCTCGGTGGTCTACTACCGCAACGGCACGATCAGGATCGGCACCTGGGGCAGCGAGGTCCGGATGACGAGCGACGTCGTCGGCGTCCGGCAGAACCTGCGGCTGATCGTCGACCACGGGCACGTCCCGGCCAGCGTGAACCAGGACGTCCTGGGCAGCTGGGGCGCCACCCTGGGCGGTGGCTACTACGTCTGGCGCTCGGGCCTGGGCATCACCAGGGACGGCCGGGTCATCTTCGTCTACGGCCCGGCGCTGGACGTCCAGGAACTCGCGGACCTGCTGCAGCGGGCGGGCGCCGTGGAGGCCATGCAACTGGACATCAACCCGTTCTGGATGTCCTTCGAGTACTACCAGGCCGACGGCCATCCGTCGGACCCGACGCCGGTGAACCTGCTGCCCACCCAGCAGCAGACCGCCTACCGGTACTACTCGGTCTACAGCCGCGACTTCACCGCGGTCTACGCCCGGTGACCGCCGAGGCCAGCGCCACCGAGCAGGCCGCCAGCGCAGACCTGCCGCCCCGGGCGGGCTGGCCGGTCTCGGTGCTGCGTACCGCCCGGCCCCGGCAGTGGCCGAAGAACCTGCTGGTCTTCGCCGCCCCGCTGGCGGGCGCGACGTGGGGCCGGCCGCACGGGGCGCTCTACGCGCTGGTGGCCGCGGCCGCGTTCGGCTGCGCGTCGGTCGCGGTGTACTTCGTCAACGACGTCGTCGACGCCGAGCGCGACCGCCGCCATCCGCGCAAGCGGTACCGTCCGGTCGCAGCCGGCGACCTGCCCAAGTCGCACGCCCTGGTCATCGGGGTGAGCTGCGCCGCGGCCGGCCTGGGGGCCGGCGTCCTGGTCAAGGTCCCGCTGCTGACCGCGGCGGTCGGTGCCTACCTGGGCCTGTCGTTCCTGTACTCGACGGTGCTCAAGCACCTCCCGGTGGTCGAGCTGATCTTCGTGGCGTCCGGCTTCCTGCTCCGCGTGCTCGGCGGCGCGGCGGCCACGCACGTGCCCCCGTCCGGCTGGTTCCTGCTGGTGTGCAGCCTGGGCGCGTTCGGCGTGGCCGTGGCCAAGCGCTACACCGAACTGGCCGGGCTCGGCCCGGCCGCCATCGGCCACCGCCCGGCGCTGCGCTGGTACCGGCCGTGGGCGCTGCTGGCCGCCCAGTGGGTCATCGGCGCCGCGATGATCGCGGCCTACCTGGCCTGGGCCGCCGGGGAACACACCGACGCCAAGCCCTGGCACCTGGTCAGCGCCATCCCGCTCGGCGCGGCGCTGGTCCGGTTCGCCATGCTGACCGCCCGGCACACCGCCGCACCGGTCGAGGACCTGCTCACCCGCAACGGCCTGATGCTGACCTGCGAACTGACCTGGCTGGCGCTATTCGTGACGGGCCTGCAAATTTGACTATTTTCCCGAACGAAGCGGGGTTCGTGCCCCGGGTCCTCCTGCTCGGCGGCACCAGCGAGATCGGCCTGGCCATCCTGGCTGCCCTCGGCCTGCCGGCCGACGCCGAGGTCATCCTGGCCGGGCGCGATGAGCAGCGGCTGGCCGCCGCGGGCAAGACCCTGCCTTCCCAGGTGCGGACCCTGCTTTACGATTCAACCCAACCCGGCGGCCACCAGGCGTTCGTCGACGCCGTGTTCGCCGGCGGCCGCGTGGACCTGGTCATCTCCGCGGCCGGCGTGCTGGTCCCGCAGGCCGACCTGGAGCGTGACGTCCGGCAGGCCGCCGCGATGATCGAGACCAACTTCACCGGGCACGTCAGCACCCTGCTGGCGGTGGCCGCCCGGATGCGCTCCCAGGGCCGCGGCACCATCGTGGTGCTGTCGTCGGTCGCGGCCGTGCGGCCGCGCAAGGCCAACCCGGTGTACGGCTCGGCCAAGGCCGGCCTGGACGCCTTCGCCCGCGGGCTCGCGGACCGGCTGCACGGCACCGGCGTCCGGGTGCTGCTGGTCCGGCCCGGCTTCGTCACCGGCCGGATGACCGCGGGCATGCCGCCCGCCCCGCTGGCCACCACGCCGGAGGCCGTCGGGCGGGCCACCGCCGCCGCGCTGCGCCGCGGCCGGGCCACCGTCTGGGTCCCGCCCTCCCTGGCGGGCCTGGCCTATGGACTCAAGCTCATCCCGAGACCGCTATGGCGCCGGATATCGCGCTGAGCCCAGTAGATTCAGATGCTGTGAGGGTGCTGGTCGCCGAGGACGACGAGGGCCTCGGGCAGGTGCTGGCCCGCGGGCTGCGGGAGCAGGGTTACGTGGTGGACCTGGTCCCCGACGGCGAGACCGCGGCCGCGTACCTGCGGTTCTACCAGTACGAGGTGGCCGTGGTCGACTGGCGCATGCCCCGGCTGTCCGGCCTGGACCTGGTCCAGCGGATGCGCCGGGCCGGCACGCCCACCCCGGTGCTGATGCTGACCGCCCGGGACACCCCCGCGGACCGGATCACCGGCCTGGACGCCGGCGCCGACGACTACCTGGTCAAGCCGTTCGATTTCGGCGAGCTGCTGGCCCGGCTCCGGGCCCTGCAGCGCAGGCCCCCGGTCAGCCGCTCGCCGCGGCTGGCGCTGGGCGAGGTCGAGTTCGACCCGGCGGCCCGGGAGGTGACGGTCTGCGGGCAGCGTCCCGCGCTGACCGGCATCGAGCTCGGCATCCTGGAGATCCTGATGCGACGTTCTCCCAGCGTGGCCGACCGCCGGTCGATCGCCCAGCACGTCTGGGACAACGAGTCGGACGCCTTCGGCTCGAACACCATCGACGTGCACCTGGCCCGGCTGCGCGCCAAGCTGGCCGGCGCCGGGGTGCGGATCGAGACCGTCCGCGGCGTCGGCTACCGGATCATCCCCACATGAAGGTCAGCCCCGCCGCCAAGGTGGCCGCCGGCGCGACGGCGGTCATCGCCGTGGTGTACGTCATCGCCGTGGTCGTCCTCAACGTGCTGGTGGCCAGCCACCTGACCGAGCAGAACGACGACCGCCTGGCCACCCGGCTCACGGCGGCCGCTCATGATCCGTCCATGCTCAGCGAGCGCGTGACCCAGGACGGCCGGGCCGCGGACGTGGACGACGACGACGTGGACGCCGACGCGGCGCCGGTCTTCCTGTGGCTGGTGCGCCCGTCCGAGACGGTCACCGCGCACAGCCCGGGCGCGCCCGGGCTGCCGGCCGGCCTGCTCGCCGCGCACGCGCCGCACGACGGGCTCGCCTTCACCGCCAGCCTCGGCTCGACGGGCCCGTTCCGGCTGAAGCTGGCCCGCGATGGCAGCGGCTGGCTGATCGCGGGCCAGAGCCTGGCGGGCGACGCGCACACCGAGCGGCTGCTGCTGTACGCCGAGGTCATCGCCGGGCCTTTCCTGCTGCTGGCCATGTTCTTCGGCTCGCTGGTGGTGGGCCTGCGGGCGCTGGCGCCGGTCGAGCAGTCACGGCGCCGCCAGCTGGAGTTCACCGCCGACGCCTCGCACGAGCTGCGC
>Ga0335072_10011444_pt1 | contig 12707 bp, 13 predicted proteins | sample Lox_Sample_21_FD_206725 | JGI IMG/M metagenome (GOLD analysis project Ga0335072, IMG submission 206725) | Soil microbial communities from Loxahatchee National Wildlife Refuge, Florida, United States - Lox_Sample_2.1 | ecosystem: Environmental > Terrestrial > Soil > Wetlands | place: USA...
CGAGTCGAAGCCGTTGAATGTGGCTGCGACAACGTGTAACTCGGTGTGGACGTAGGCATGCAGCAACCGATTCGCATAGTCGATAGCTTCGTCGCGGCACGGGTCGATCTCCGAACAGCTGACGAGGGTGGGCGGCAGCCCCTCCAGGTTCGCCCGATGCGCGGGCACGTGGTGACCGCTTGCCGTGGCGTGGCCGAGGTAATGGCCCCACGCCCGGCTCACCGCCGGGCCGTTAAGGCCCGGGGTGCGCTGGAATTCCCGCCGCGACGGCGTCGCGTCGGAGTCGAGCATCGGCTGGTGCAGGATCTGCATCAGGATCGTGGGACCTTCGCTGTCGAACATGCGCTGAGCCAGACACGCGACCAGCGCGGCACCCGCGTCGCGACCCATTACCGCGACGTGGCCGGCGTCCGCGTCCAGTTCCGCGCTGTGCTCGACGACGTACCGCAGAGCCGTTTCGACGTCGTCCAGGGCCGCGGGACACGGATCTTCCGGCGCGAGCCGGTAGTCGACCGAGACCACCAGACAGCCGGCCTGACGGGCCAACTCGACGCAGTCGGCGTGGTCGGTGTCCAGGTTCCCGGTCACGAACCCTCCGCCGTGCGCATAAACCACCAGCGGTGCCGCTGACTCGGTGGGGCCCCGATAGATTCGCAGGTTCAGCTGCCCCCCGTCTGGCCCGAGAACCGCGCGCGATTCGACGTCGACGCCGGCGGTGTCCACCGCTGCGGCGCGCTCGGCGGCCGCCCGGTTGGCGGCCTCGCGCTCGGCGGGCAGGGTTTCGGCCAGGAACTCGACCACGCCCGACCCGGCGGCAGCATCTCGCAGCGCCGGGTCGAGACGGCTAATGCCTTGCGGCCGTGTGAGATTCGTTTGCGTCATGCCCTCTTATCTCCCAGGTCAGCAGAAAAGCCATCTTCAAGGTAGACCTGTGACTCTATGTGGTGGAAGATGCGGTACTCCTCGTTTCCGCCCAGACCGCGGGCCACCAGCAGCCAGGATATCCAACTGGTCCCGGTGTGCGCGGTCTCGGATTCGCGTCCGGTGAAGCTCCATCTGCTCAACAGGACGCAGCGGGCCAAGCCGTCGGTGAGCGCATCGGCCGACCAGAGCCGCGACGACACCGTCGCCCGCTTGAGGCGGCCGGCCACCCGGGCCCAGTGGCGGTCGAGTTCGTCGACGCCGATCAGCGGTGTCGCATACTCGTCGCCGAGGTAGATCGGCTGCGGTGTCTCCCGCTCCCAGAGGTCGGCGACGCCGGCGATATCCAGCGCCGACCATCTTTCGTCGTATTCGCTGATCAGGGAGTTAATCGAGGGCGTCACCGACGGCCGGCCGTTCTCCGGGCAGGGCCTTGACGGTCGACGGAAGCCCGTAGAGCGCGGTCGCATTGCCGCGCATGATCCGCTCGCGCTGGTCGGGCGGGAACCGGTTGATCGCGTACGTGGGCGAGTCGTAGCTCCAGTGCGGATAGTCGGTCGAGAACATCAGATTGTCGCCGAGGTCCATCATCTCCAGGCATTCGCGGAACCGCACGGTATCGGCGTCCTCGAGCGGCTGGGTGGTGAACCGGACGTGTTCGCGCACATACTCCGACGGGCGGCGGCGCACCTGCGGCAAGTCGCCGCGACGGGCTTCCCAGATCCGGTCCATCCGCGACATCACCGGCATCGCCCACGTGAAGCCGCCCTCGATGAATACCACCCGCAGGTCGGGATGCCGGTCGAATGCGCCGTCGAAGACCAGGCTCATCAGATGAGACACGTACAGCAGCGGCCAGGACGCAAAGAAGTCGTGCCAGTGCGCCGGGTTGCCGACCGGGTACAACGGGATCAACTCGAACGGCGTCTGGCCCATCAGATGGGTGGCGATAGGCAGACCGTTGCGTGCTGCGGCCTCATAGAGCGGGTCGAAATGTGGCTTGCCGAACGGGATTCCGCGTGTCTGCGGCGTCATCAGCACCTGGGCCATATAGGGATGTCCGGCCCACCGTTCGACTTCCCGGGCGGCCTGCTCGGGTGTCTGCGCGCTGACGCTGACGGACCCGCGCCAGCGCCCGTGCGCGTTGTGCTTGTCGAGCCATACGTCGGCGAGCCAGTCGTTGTAGGTCGACTTCAGCACGTGCTCGGCCTGCGGCAGCTGGGCGTCACACATCGGCTCCAGCGACGCGATGCTGACACCGGCATCGACAAGCAACTGCTTGGCGGCGAAATCGGGGTCGCTGCCCGCCACCCCGCCGCCGGGCGGCGCGGCGTCCAGACGCAGCGACATCGTCTTGTACGAGTCCGGCGTGTCGTAGAAATGCGGCACCGGGGCGACCGCATTGCCGGTCGGCCAGATCTTGTCCACCCATTCGGCGGGCGCGTAGGACTTGAGCACCTCGGCCGAGACGGGCAGCGGGTGCACATCGGTGTCCACGATGGCGACCGCTATGTCTTGTTGTGCGGTCGCTGACTCCGACCGCTCGATCGTGGTCATAACACACTCTCCTTCAGCCCGTAGAGCTCGCCGGCGTTTCGCCACAACACCTTGTCCCGTTGCAAGTCGTCAAGGCCCGCGACCATTGTCTGCGGCGACGTGGTGGACCAGTGCGGGTAGCCCGACCCGTACATCAGCAGGTCGGACTTGCCGGTGAACTCCATCCAGCGCTGCATGTCGCCGGCGTCCACCGGTCCGTCAAGAGCCGAGGAACAGAACCGGACATGGTCGGGCAGGTATTCGCTGGGATAGCGGTCGACCCAGGGCGTCTGGTCCCGCATCGACAGCCAGAACGTGTCCAGCCGCCACATCAGCGGGGTGAGGATGTCATAGCCGCCGTCGGCGAAGACGAACCTGAGGCCGGGGTGCCGGCCGAAGACGCCCTCGACGATCAGTGTTGCCAGGTGGACGAAGTAGTTCAGCGGCATGAACGCCGCATATCCCGGGTAGGTGTGCGCGTGCCCGGCGAACGTGGGCGCATGGTCGACGCCGTTGCCGCCGTTGATGTGCACCGCGACCGGCAGCCCGTGCGCGGCGGCGGCCTCCCAGATCGGTTCGAACATCGGCTTGCCGTACGGCTCGCGCGACTGCATTGGAACGCCGACCTGCACCAGCTTCGGGTGATCGGCGAGGCGCTCGATCTCGCCGACCGCGCCCTTGGGGTCTTCGGGGTTGACCCGGATGGTGCCGCGAAACCGGTTGGTGCTGTCGGGCTCCAGCCACCGGTCGAGCAGCCAGTCGTTCACCGCCGCACAGATTCTGCTGTTGAGCAGGTAGTCGGCGATGTTGCCGCGGGTCAGCGGATTCAGGATCGCGTAGCTCACGCCGCCGTCGTCGAACAGATGTCGGCTCACGGTCTGCGGATCCGACCCCGGATAGTGCTCGCCGTAGAGGTCTTCCCGGTAGTCGCCGCCGGGTGCCTGGTACCACTGCTGCTCGACGTCGGGGATCGACCGCAGCTGGTGGGCGGCGGGCAGATAGCGCCGGATCTCGGCGTTGTAGCGGAAGTGCGGTTGCACATTGGTGTCGATGATCGGGCCGGTCATGCGGTTAAATACACCTCCCCGTCGGTGACATCGACCTGATAGGTGCGGACGCGGCGCCGCGGATCGGCAACATTACAGCCCGTCGTCACGTCGAATTCCCAGTTATGCCAAGGGCATCGAACGATCTGCCCGTCACGCACCCGCCTGAGCCGGTCTGGCTCCTCCGGGGCGGATTCGTTGGTGCCGCCGATCAGGCCCTGACACAGCGGGGCGCCCTCGTGCGAGCAGTAATTCACGATCGCATGCAGCGAGCCGCGCACGTTGTAGACGCCGACACCGAACTTCCCCACATCGACCAGTTTCATCCGGCCGGGCGGCAGCTCGTCGAGGGTGCACACGAATCGCCGTTGCAGCACCGGAGCATCACCGCCTTCACGATCAGATACTGTGCCCGTTACGGTAACCACCACAAGTCGTTGGGCTTGGTTGCTATTTATATTATGATAGCGATATTCCGTCTTCCGGCCCGCGTGCACGGGCTTTCTCGGTTGCTCAGAGAGGAGCGCTGATGACGCTCAGCACCGACCATTCCAACACCGGGGGCGCGCCCGTCACCCTCGACTTCACCGGCGAGACCAGCCCATACCCGTTCTTCGAGCACATGCGGCGAACCGACCCGGTCTGGCATGGCGGTCTGGCCGACCACGACCAGATGCCTGAGGAACTCAGGCCAAGCGACGAATGGACCCTGTTCGGCTATGACGAGCTGTTTCAGGCGTTCCGCGACGACAAGACGTTCACGTCGGCCAAGTACGACAACACCATCGGCTTGGTGATGGGTCACACCATCCTGGCGATGGGCGGCAAAGAGCACCACGATCACCGCAACCTGGTGGCCAAGGCATTCCGGGCCACCGCGCTGGAACGTTGGGAACCGTCGGTCATCGGGCCGGTCTGCGATCAGCTCGTCGACGAGATCAAAGACCACGGCGAGGCGGATCTGGTGAAGGCGGTGACGTTCGAGTTTCCGACCCGGATCATCTCCACGCTGCTCGGGCTCCCCCCGGAGGATCTCGATCTGTTCCGGCGGCTCTCCCTCGACCTCATCTCCATCCCGACCGACATCATGGCGGGGCTGACCGCGGCCAACGAATTGCACGGGTACTTCCTCAACCAGGTCGAACAGCGGCGCCGCAAGCTCACCGACGACATCATCGGGGACCTGGTCGCCGCCGAGATCGACGGCGAGAAACTGACCGACGAGGCCATCATCGCGTTCCTGCGCCTGCTGCTGCCGGCCGGACTGGAGACCACCTACCGCTCGTCGGGCAACCTGCTGTACTTGCTGCTGACCCACCCCGAGCAACTCGCGATGGTCTACCAGGACCGGTCGTTGATACCGATGGCGATCGAAGAGGGGCTGCGGTTCGAAACCCCACTGACCATGGTCATGCGGACCACAACGCGAGAAGTCGAAATCGGTGGCAAGACAGTCCCATCCGACGCGCAGATCGACATGTGCATGGGTTCGGCCAACCGCGACGAAAGCCGCTGGACCGACGCGAACACGTTCGACGTCCGCCGCACCCGGCAAGCCCACATCGCCTTCGCCGGCGGCATCCACATGTGCCTCGGTATGCACCTGGCCCGGCTGGAGACGCGGGTGATGCTGAGCAGCCTGTTCGACCGCGTCAAGGATCTGAGTTTCGTTGCCGACGACGGAACCGGTGTGGAGTCCAAGATCGTCGGGCTCACCTTCCGATCCCCCAACAAGCTTCCTGTCACATTCAGCCCGGCCGCATGAAAAGCCGCGCGGCGATCCTGCACGACGTCGGCGGGCCGTGGTCGGTCGAGGACTTCGAGCTCGACCCGCCCCGCGCCGGCGAGGCCCTCGTCGAAATGGCGGCCGCCGGGTTGTGCCACTCCGACGATCACATCCTCAAAGGCGACATGTCGGCACCCAACGAGGTCATGAAGGCGATGGGGCTGCCGACCATGTTCCCGATGATCGGCGGCCACGAGGGCTCGGGCATCGTGCGTGAAGTCGGCCCTGGCGTCACCGACTTCGCTCCCGGCGACCATGTGGTGATGTCGTTCGTCGCCGTGTGCGGCCAGTGCCGCTGGTGCGCCACCGGCATGGAGTACCTCTGCGACACCGGAATGGGCACCATGATCCCGGGCATGCCCACCGACGGAACGTTCCGTCACCACACCGCCGACGGCCGGTCGTTGGGTCATCTGGCGAAGGTTGGCGCATTCGCCAAACACACTGTGGTATCGGTGAATTCACTGGTGAAGATCGACCGGGTCCTGCCGCTGGTACCCAGCGCGTTGCTGTCCTGCGCGATACCGACCGGCTACGGCTCATCGGCTAACCGGGCCGGTGTGCGCGGCGGCGACGTCGTCGTCGTCATCGGGGCCGGCGGGATCGGGACGGGCGCCATCCAGGGCGCCCGGATCAACGGCGCCGCGCAGATTGTCGCCGTCGACCCGGTGGAGTTCAAGCAGAAGTCGGCCCTGCAGTTCGGCGCTACCCACAGCGTCGCATCGGTCGACGAGGCAATGGACCTGGTACGCGGACTCACCTACGGGGTGATGGCCGACTCGGTGGTGGTCTCGCCGTCCCTGATCACCGCCGACGACGTCCGTGACGCCGTGGCGCTCACCCGTAAGGGCGGGACTTGTGTGCTCACCGGCATGACCTCACAGTTGACAGCTTCGGTGAACATCAACCTGCAGGACTTCATCCTGATGAACAAAACCCTGGCGGGCACCATCTTCGGCTCGTGCAACGGCAAGGCCGACATCGCCCGGCTGGCCCGGCTCTACCAGACCGGCCAGCTCCTGCTCGACGAGATGATCACCAGACGCTATCGACTCGACGACATCAACGATGCCTACGCCGACCTGCTCAACGGTGAAATCATCAGGGGCGTCATCGATTACGGCATCGACTAAGACTCTCTAGCCTTCTGCCTTTGTTCGTGCAATTCCTTCAGTTTCTTCAGCCTCATCAACTTCTCGACCTGCCCGTAGGCATCGATCGGGCTGTGCAGGGACAGCCCACCGTCGGCATGCACCACTTGTCCGGTCACCCAGGACATTTCGAGGACACCGACAATGGCCTCGGCCATGTCACGGGGCTCCCCCAGCCGACGCAACGCGGTGCGCTTCGACATACCCTCGACCCAGGCGGGCCACTTCTCCGCATCGGGCAGCATCGGGGTTCGGGTAACGCCGGGTCCGACGGCGTTGATACGGATGCCGTAAATGCCCCACTCCACGGCCGCGACCTTCACCAGCATGTCCAGGCCGGCCTTCGACACGCAGTAGGCACCCATATCCCGATCTGCGACGGTGCCGCTGATGCTCGAGACCACCACGATCGAGCCCTCCAGTTCGGCGTCGATCATGGCCTGGGCGGCCGCGCGGATCGTGAACCAGGTGCCGGTGAGATTGACCGACAACACCCGCTCCCACTCGGCGGGCGGCAGTTTCAGCAGCAGACCGGACGACCCGACGCCGGCGCTGGTCACGACTCGCGTGGGCACTCCGTGCTCGCGGATGGTCTGTTCCATCGCGGCGGCCACGGCGTCGGGATCGCTGATGTCGCAATCGATATCGCCGCCCGACAGGTCCCAGGTGACGACGTCGTGGCCCGCCTCGCGCAGCCATGCCGCCGTTTCACGCCCGATCCCGGAACCGCCACCGGTCACCAAGGCAGTCGATGCGCTCATGCCGCAGGTCCGATCAACTCGACGAGTACGCCGTCGGGCGCGTCTATCACGGCCATCGGGACGGTCCTGCCGCCGGGGGCCCGCATCGTGATGCGGCGAACGCCGTGGGTGAAGCCCAGTGCGGCCAGCCCGGACAGTGTCTCTTCGACGTCACGTTGCAGCGACAGCAGGAAGAATCCGTGCCGGGGCGCCTCCGGCGCCGGCAGCGCCTGGTTGGCACCCGCTAACTCGACTAGTTCGACTATGCCCGTATCCGGCGTTTGCGGATCACCTAAAAAGATGGATCGCAGTCGATCGGTCTTGGCGCCAAACAGTTCTGGCCAATCCCCGGTGAAGGTGTAGTCGAACAGTTCAGTGAATCCCATGCCGTCGCGCCAGAACTCCATCGAGCGTTCGACGTCGGCGGTGCAGATCGCGGCGTGATGGATACCTGGCACAGGCTTCCTCTTCCCTGGTTCGTCACAGTCTTTCCCTGGTTCGTCACAGTCTTTGGCCGGCCGGGACCCGCCGTAACGATGCAATTTTAGGGGTTGACGCTAACTGGTCGGGCAGCGCCTTGTGCACTGACCGTCCGGAACGGCGAGGGCGATCAAGTCGTGCCTACGACCAGTCGTTCACCCGCGCCGACCAGGTTGCCCTTCGAGAGACCGCGTCTATTGCACCGCGGCGTCAGGCCTGCTTGACCGCCTCGATCTCGAGGGTGAGTGTTACCTTGTCGCCGACAACCGCGCCGCCGGTTTCCAGCGGCATGTCGAGATCAATTCCGAAGTCCTTGCGGTTCAACACGACTGACGCTTCGAAGCCGGCGACCTCACCGTGGCCCATGCCGGGGTTGACACCGTAGAAATCCAGGTCGAGGATGACAGGCTTGGTGACGCCCTTGAGCGACAATTCGCCGTGCAACAGATAGCCTTCGCCCTCGGGCTCCACCGCACCGGACGTGAAGGTCGCCGTGGGGTACGTCTCGACCTCGAAGAAATCGGCCGACTTCAGGTGGGCGTCGCGCTGGGGGTTGCCCGTGTTGACCGAACCCATCGCGATCTCGGCATTCACCGACGGCGTGCCGTCCTCAGCGACCCCGATCGCGCCGCTGAAGTTCTCGAACTTGCCGCGGACCTTGCTGACCATCAAATGACGTACCGAGAAGTTGATCGACGAGTGCACCGGGTCGATTGCCCACGTGCCGGCGCCGAGTCGGGTGGTTGCGGTTGCAGTCATGTGTCCGTCTTTCTTGTTGGGGCGACGGCCTCCCCGCCACCTTCATCGCACTAAACGGACCATGGTCCGGTTTCATTCCCTCGGCGGGCGGGTCAACTGCCGCAGGGGTGAGCGCCGCGGACACAGCCCGCATATTCAGATGCGTACCAGACCTAGGATTCGAGTGTGCTAAAGCTCTGGCAGGCCGGCGTCGCGACGATGGCAGTGGCGGTCCTATCGGTGGCGCTCGTAATTCTCGACCTCAGCGACGGCGCGTTTCGACGCTGGTGGTCGGCTCGGGCCTTCACCACGGATGCTCTCGCGGGGATTCTGGTCGTGCTGATCAGCGTGTTGATCATCAACCAGGCGCTGGGGATCCGTCAAAACCGCCAACGATTCCGCGCGACGGCGGCGCAGGTCGCCATCTTGTTGAGTCAGGCCATCCGGGCTACCCGTGCGGTCTTGGCTTCCAACACATCTGACGATCGCAACGCCGCCTCTGAGGAACTTCGGACGTACATGGTCATGCTGATGATCGCCGCGCCGATCCTGATCGAGTCGAAAGCCCCCCGAGCCTTCCTGGAAGACGCTCAAATACTGGGCGGCATGCTGGTGGCTGTCCAACATTCGGATTCGCCAAAGCTTTTCAAGACCGTTCCGTCTAATACTCAGCTCGAAGAAGCGCTGCAGCGGCTCAAAAGCAAGGCGGCGCCGTTGCTTGCGCCGTTGTCCGCCGACGAGCTAACCGCCGCCGGAACCGAGGAACCTCCCATGTCGTAATCGGCGTCCATACACGTCGAACATGTTGGTTATGAACACATTTCGTCCATATCACCCACGCTCGGCGAGTCGAACCGAGAACCCTAACCAATCCTGGCGAGCGTGCTCTCCCACAACTCAGCGGCGAGCCGAGGATTCCTGGCCAACCGGTTGGCCCGCGCGATCTTGTGCCGCGAATAGTATTCGCCGGGGGTCCAATCCGTACCGGGCGTACTTGACGCCAGCCAGACCAGCTGCTCTGCACCTTCATCCGAGGTGGCGGTAAACCGTTCTGTCGGCGTGTATTTCTTCATGAACGCCAAAAACCGCGATCCCGACGCCGGGCCGAAATTGGAGTTGACATAGCCGGGGTGGACCGTCGCAACCGCGAGCCCGTCGGCGTGGTATCGCCGATGTAATTCCTTGGTGAACAAGACGATCGCCAGCTTCGACAGAGCGTAGGCGGTGCTGGCCCGGCGGCTCGCCGTGTCCTCCAGGTCGGCGACGGTCGCCCGCAGGACCATCAGGTGCGACGAGCTGGTCGTGTTGACGACGGTGGCTTTGGACTCGACGAGCAGATCCATCAACTGCGTGGTGAGCAGAAACGGCGACAGGTAGTTGACCTGATAGGTCTGTTCGTAGCCGTCGGGTGTCAGTTGGATCTCGGTACTCATGCCCCCGGCGTTGTTGAGCAGCACGTCGATGCGGGGATAGTCTGCGCGAAGTTTCTGCGCCAGGGCTCGCACCTGCGACAGGTCGGCGAAATCGACCACGAAATGGTCCGCGTCCAGTTCCGCGGCCACCGCGGCCGTCTTGCTTTGTGACCGCCCGATCACAACGATCTTGTCGCCGCTCTGATGTAACCGGCGGGCCGCCGAGGCGCCGATGCCGTCGCTGGCACCGGTGATGACAATCGTCCTTGACGTCACGCGAAGAGTGTATCGATTGGCGCGGAACGTCAGTTGCCTACCGGCACCTGTTGGCAGCTCTCGAGTCAGCCCACCAACCGACCGAATGCCGGATCGACGACGGGCACATGCAGGTTCCAGGTCGGAAATGCGCGACGCAGCAGCTGCGGGCCGGTGACGGTGACATCGCCACTTCGAAGCACATCTCGCCAGCTTCGAGCGCCGCGGTGCCAGTCGACGAATGCTTGCGATCTGGCGTCAACGGTCAGATCCGGCCGCCCACCCGGATCCGGCGGACTCGGAGGCGACGGCGACAATGGCGCCCCCGTCGCCACCGCCAACGCCGCAGCCGCTGATCGTCTGGAAGGACGGTTTGACCGGCTGGTCGTCGTGGATCGGCTTCACTCCGCCCGGACCCAACCAGGAGCCGCTGGGTATTGCCATTCTGGTCAACGGCTTCTGGAACAAAGACAAACCCGAAGTCGTGGCCGACGGTCACGGCCATGCGATGCTCAAACAGATCTCCCCCGCAATTTAGCCTCGGCTCGCCGAGCGCCCATAATCGCGTCACGCCAACGTGTAGCGCACCGGCAGGTGCTTCAGGCCGCCGACGAACGTCGTCGCGGTGAGTTGCGGATCACCGCTGCACTCAATGGATTTCAGCCTGGGCAGCAATTCGGAGAAGAAGCTGTTCACCTCCATGCGGGCCAGCGCGGCGCCCATGCAGAAGTGCACGCCGTAGCCGAAGGCCACATGTTTGTTGGGGTCGCGCCCGACGTCGAAGCGGAACGGGTCATCGAAGACGTCCTCGTCACGATTGGCCGACGCGTACGACAGCAGCACGGATTCGCCTGCCGCGATAGGTATTCCGCGCACGGAGGTGTCTTGGGCGGCGGTGCGCATGAAATGCTTGACCGGAGTGACCCAGCGGATCATCTCCTCGGTGGCCCGCGGCATCAGCGTCAAGTCGTCGCGCAGTCGCGTCAACTGGTCCGGGTTGTCGATGAGTGCATGCATGCCGCCCGAAATAGTGGCACTGGTGGTGTCATGGCCGGCGGTGGCCACGATCAGGTAATAGGACACGGTCTCGAGATCGGACAACGGCTCGCCGTCGATACGGGCATTCGCGATCGCCGACGCGAGATCCTCGGTCGGATGCTCACGGCGCGCCGCGGTGACCCCGTTGAAGTACTGGAACATGTCCAGCAGCGCCGGTAACTGGTCCTCGTCGGAGGTGCCGCGCTTGAACTCGCTGTCAGCGCTGCCGAACAGTTCCTGGGTCAGCTTGAGCATGCGCGGGAAGTCGGCCTCCGGCAGGCCCAGCAGCGACATGATCACGTAGAGCGGGTAATTGACCGCGACCTGCTGCACGAAGTCGCACTCGGGACCGACGGCCATCATCTTGTCGACATAGATCTTGGCCAGCTCGTCGACCCGCATCTTCAGCGCCCGCATCGCCTTGGGCCGGAACCAATCCGCACCGATCGCACGCACTAGCCGGTGCTGCGGATCGTCCAAATGGATCAGTGTGCGCACGCCCGCGGCGGCCTGCAGCTCGTCGCCCTCGATGGTCGCCAGCACCGGGCGCGGCCAGTTGGTGAACAGCATGTTCTCGCGTTCGATGTCCATGATGTCGGCGTGTTTGGTGATCGCCCAGAACGGCCGGTAGCTCGGCACGTCGACCCAGGACACCGGTGCGCTGGCGCGCAAATGAGTCAGCGCGGCGTGCAACCGCGGCTCGTCGGTGTAGGCCAATGGATCTGCCAATAACCTGGCGGCTTGCGAACCAGATCGGTCCACCGTCGGTGCGCTCATGGTCGTATGTCATTCATAACCGAAACTCCTTGAGTGCGGCGGTAATACAGTCCTGGGAAGCGGCGTAGCAGATCGGTTGCACGCGGTCGACCACGCCCTGGCAACGACTTCGGATGCCGGCGGCGATCGTGTCGACCGGGCCGACGACGGCGAAGGCATCCAGAATCTCGTCATCGATGAGCGAGCCCATGGTGTCCCACTCACCTTCCTTGGAGAGACGGTTCAGTTCGGTGTGCAGGTCGCCCCAGCCGTGCAAGTCAAGAACCTTGCGGTAGGCCGGCGTCGATCCGTAGAACGCAATCTGCTTGCGCGCGGCGGCAATCGCGGTGGCCAGTTCGTCGTCGTTCGTACCGGTTGCGACCATCACTTCGGCCGACACCTCGAAGTCGCCGCGATCGCGACCGGAGCATTGCAGACCGCGCAGCAGCACCGGCATCGTCACCTCGGTGAGGTAACGCTTCGAGATCATCGGGTGACCGAGGTGGCCGTCGGCGATCTCGCCGCACATCTCCGTCATCGCCTCACCGACAGCGGCCAGGAAGACCTTGGGAGCCCGGTGAGGTTGCGGCTCGGGGGTGAACATCGGGGTCATGATCTTGTGGGTGTAGAACTCGCCCTCGAACCGGAGCTTGGTGCCGTCCTGCCACGCGGACCAGATCGCGTGCAGCGCAGCGACGAATTCACGCATCCGACGTGCCGGGTGGCTCCACGGCATGCTGAATCGTTTTTCGATATGCGGCTGGATCTGCGTGCCCAGGCCGAGGATGAACCGGCCCTGTGAGTACGTCTGCAGGTCCCAGCCGATGTTGGCGACGGTCATCGGATTG
>Ga0335072_10011445_pt1 | contig 12707 bp, 11 predicted proteins | sample Lox_Sample_21_FD_206725 | JGI IMG/M metagenome (GOLD analysis project Ga0335072, IMG submission 206725) | Soil microbial communities from Loxahatchee National Wildlife Refuge, Florida, United States - Lox_Sample_2.1 | ecosystem: Environmental > Terrestrial > Soil > Wetlands | place: USA...
ACAGCCGCCGGTCACCACTCCCGCCCGATGCCGACAAACCCCGCTGGTAGGCCTTTCAACGGCACACGCTCCACCATCCGGCGGCAGGCAGGTTCACGACCCTCCTGTCTGTCCTAGGAGAACTACTTCCCACTTTTTCGCAAGGTGCTTCATCGCAGATTGCGACCGCAAAGAAGCGCCGCAATTCCTCAAAAAAATCGCCTGGCTTGGTGGTCAGCGAACCTTGTAGTCGAACTCCTGTGCCAGGAACCCGCGGAAACAGACAAGGGTCACGGCGGTAACACAGGCATATAACAGCCACATCGGCCAGGCGGTTGCCGCAGCAAAGAGAGAGGCAGTCGCCGTAAAGATCGCGCTGACCACGATGAAGAGGCCGCTGACCAGAGCGTTAGCGCTGCCGCCAGCATCCGGAAATCGACCCAGGCACTTGGAATATCCATTGGGCCAGATCATCGCCATCAGCAGATAGATCGCACCCGCCGGGACCGCAAGCGCGACGACGTTGAACACGCCCCGGAGATCGAGCACAAGCATCAGCAGGCTGACCACCAGGGATAGCCCGGCGGCCACGGTGATGATCCGAGTGACCTTCTGATACGCGCTGACAAACCGGTTCAGGATGTTGCCCGCAAGCCACAATGATCCCAGTACCAGTTGCAGGTGGCCATAGAAGACCGGGCCATGTTTCAGGTCACTTTGGACATAAAATGGCGCCATTACTTCGAAGCCGTACATGACCGAAATCAGGCACGCCATGCCGAGTGCGGTCGGAAGGTAGACACGGTCGGTAGCCATCCGGCCATACAGCCGGAATGCCGCGCCAAACCGGCCTCCAAGTCTTCCATCCCGCGTCTCCGGCAGAACCAGGAGCACAACGAGGACGACAACCGTTCCCCATCCTGCGAGGAACCAGAAGGATGCCGTCCAGCCGAACCACAACTGCAGGTATCCGCCCAGCGCCGGAGACAAGATCGGGCCTGTCGCCCAGGCAACGGTCATCCAATTGGAAGCCTTGGCCCTTTCTGCACCCTCATAGCAGTCTGCGACAATCGCTCGGGCCCCGACCGCAGAGCAGGCAACAAACACCCCTTGCAGGCCCCTGAATGCGATCACCGCCCACAAAGGTGGTGCAAGCGCGATAGCGATCGAAGCGAACACAAAAACGATCGTGGTCATGAGCGTCGGCAGCCGGCGGCCAAAGGTATCCGTCAGCGGTCCGGCGATAATCTGACCAAGGCCGTAACAGGCCATGAACACCAGGAGTGTCGATTGGATCGAAAATCGTGCTGCATCAAGGTGCTGCGCCATCGCCGGCAGGGATGGGATATAGATATCCGTGGCAGCACCACCGAGCGGCACCAGAACCAGCATGGAGATGAAAGCGCGCTGCCGTTGTCCTGGCGTGAGATGGGCGCCGTGAGGGCTCGGGTTACGGTCTGCCCGAGGCGCACTGCTGGCAATTGGCGCGACATCGTTGCCAAGGGCGGTTGGCGAACGCATGTTCTCCACCAGACGAAACCTCTTAAAAAGCCGCGAGATCAACCGGTTCTTTGGCACGCGAAAAAAATGTTGGGATCGGATGCGGCATGGCCGGCGAGTCGCCCGGTATCGACGCCGAGTTCGCTCACCCACAGCGCGGTTCAGCGGTTAGCCACAGCCTGATGCCGGCCCACCGATCGAAGCGGGTTTCGCACCGGTCTGACAAGATCTAGAAAGCCCTCACTCCGCCGAGACACCGGAGAACGCCGGAGCATGGCGCAGTTCGTGCCGGGCCTGCCGAATTACCCGCACCGCCGACGCGAGGCCAAGCCACGCAATCGCCGCTGCCACAAGGATGTCAGGCCACGTAGTCTCCGATAGCCATACGCCTGCCCCGGCAGCCATGACCGCGAGATTGGCGATGCAGTCGTTGCGGGTACATAGCCAAACCGACATCGCTTGGCTGTCAGCCGTCCGGTAACGGTAGAGTAGACCAGCGACAGCCAGATTGGCGGTTAGCGCGAGCAACCCGATCCCGCCCATCACCGCCGCATGCGGCACCGTGCCGGTGAGGGCGTGATGAATCGTGCTGGCGGCAACCCACAGGCCAAACAGGCCCATGACGCCGCCCTTAAGCAATGCAGCTCGTGCGCGCCACTGCAGCGTCAAGCCAACCACGGCAAGCGCGACGGCATAGTTCGCGGTGTCGGCGAGGAAATCGAGCGCATCCGCGCGCAGGCTGACCGAACCGGCGGTGATGCTGGCGGCCAGTTCCACCCCAAACATGGTCAGGTTGACCGCGAGCGCCGCCAGCAGGACTACCCGATAGTGACTATCGGTTTTGGCAGTACAGCAGTCGTGATGGTCGCAACAGCTCATACGTCAAAACCTGGCTCGATGTTCGCCAGTTCTGCAGAAGGGGAGCTTATGCCACAGGTGACGAGAACCGGGCGTAGTGCCGAGCCATTCGAGCCATTCGATCTATAAAATGAATGTTGCCGGGCCGTTCCAGTTCCATTATGTCGCGGTGCGCACAACTGTTCGACCTCATCCAGCGGGAGATTGGCCGCCACCGCGATCCCGGGCATCGCCGACAGACGTGCCCTGTGCCATCGTGCCGGGTCGCTGCGCCACCCCGATATACGCTGACCGAAGCCGCCCAGCCGATCGGCGAGCGGCTCGAGGCAGCTTGCGGTCAGTGACAGGGGAAGCCGAGCAGATGCCGTCCGTCGTGTACGAATTCGTGGATGTACATGCCCGAAAAAAGAGATGTTGCGCCCTGTTCAGCACCGACGAAATAGAGCGCTAGAAGGCAGAGCAACCCACCAAACACGGCCCATGGCAAGAGTTCACGTATCGGTATAGCGGCTGGAATTGTTGGTGTTGCTGAAATAATGCTGACCATGTCATCTCCTGGGCCGAGGTGATTTCAATAGTTCGGCTGGTCGAACCCAAGGTTTCGGCCTAGCTCGCTTCGAGCCGAGAACGAATGGCGGTCATGCGCCGAGCGAGATCCTCTTCGCTCAATAACCCGTGACTGAGCATGATATGCGCCAGGGCCAAGAGCTGTTGCTCGGGCGCTGGCGTTCCGCGGTACAAGGTTTCACCGAGCCGGTCCTCGGCACGCCGGCGTTCCAGAGCGGGCAGCGCCTCGCCCGCGGCGAGACACTCGCAGGTGGCATAGAGGCTGACCTTCCAGGGCGGGTCAGGGTTCGTGACACCGTAACGCGGCGCGAGCCTCTCCCAGGTCTTGTCATTGTCTCGCATGGTCTCGAGCAGGAGAATGGGAGAAAGCTCTGTTCCGGCGGCCGGCGCCTCGCCGTCTGCGCTCATTCGGTTAGCCCTCGCGCTGGTCGTGCGCATCGGGAACCGGCCGGCGGGCCTTGTGGACCGGCCGCACATCGTCGGCCTTTCGGTCGGCCCGCGGCAAGGCAACTCCGATCATACAGTCGCGGGTCACGATTTCCGCCAACTGCTCTTCGGTCCAGTTCTCGGTTCCCGGCGGCCGCAACGGCAGGACCATAAATCGACATTTCTGATTGGAGTCCTCGACACGCACCTCGACCTCGGGGGGTAGAGTCAGTCCGAACTCCGCCAGAACCGGACGCGGCCAGCGGATGATCCTGCGCCGATAGTTCGGTGAACGGTACCAATAAGGCGAGTGACCGAGCAGCGGCCGCGGATAGCACGAGCACAGTGTGCAGACGATCACGTGGTGGACCGTCGGCGTGTCTTCGAGGACACGCAACTCCATGTAGTCGCTGGGCGTGCCGGAACCGGTGGGTTCGGTCCAGTCGATGCCGATCTCCCGGCAGGCGGCAACGGCATCGGTAAGTACGCGGGCCTTGAACGCCGGATCGGACCACGCTTTTGCGACCAGCCGCGAGCCGGCGGCCGGCCCGATCGATTCGGCCCATTCGGTGAACTTCCGGTGATCCTCGGCGGTAAATAGACCCTTCTCGATTGCCAATTCGCGAACCGCGATTTCCAGCACTTCGAAATCGGTAATTTCATCGACCATAGGCGCTGCGGGATGCTCGTGATCGCCGTCGTTGTGCTCGTGCGTGTGCGGCATGCTCTGACCTCCCCGGATTGTTCTGGTCAACCGCCAGCGGGTTCGAGCCAGCGGTCCGGAAGCTCGGTCTGCAATGTATCATTGTCGAAGGGGTAATCTTCCCAGAGATCCTTCTGCCGAAACCGGACGATGTAAAACTGCTCGCGCGGGGCGCTGTCCCGGTTCCAGGCTTCGTCTTCCGGGATCAGGTCTTCGTAAGTCCGGGCGGCGATCGTCCCGGTCACCCCCCGCACGTACATTTGCGTGCGCGTATAGAACAGGTTGGGTAAGTCTTTGACGCGAACGCGATCGCCGACATTGAAGCGGGCGGGTGCGGTCCCGGGTTCAGCGCTTCTCATAACGAGCCTTCACCTCCGCAATCTTCTCGAGCAGTTCGGCTAGCGAGACGTGGTTTTTGTCGACGAGCATTCGCGCCGCCGCCCAAATCCACCGTCCGTAGTAAGGAAAGCCATAGTAGAGCGACAGACCTAAATCATTGTTGCCTCGGCGGCGCCTTTCCTCGGCGTTCCACACGCCGCGCCAGCCAAGGACCTCGCAGGTGACATAAGTGTTCAACTCCCACTGCTCTTCCTCTTTTTCCTCGTATCGGACAGGGGTATCGGCCTGGCCACCGACATCGTGCGGCGGGGCCATGTATGCTACGTACCGAGAATGCGGCACCTCGTAGGGCCAGTCCTGATGCTGATGGATCGCCGGCGCCAACCGAGCGCCGATCTCGTAATACTCTCGCAGATCATCCCGTGATGGCATTGCCGTTTGCTCCTTCGCTTACCGGATGATCGGACAATGCTGACGCTGGACGCGTCCTGCTGTCGCGACAGTCGCGGCCGGTTAACGTGGTTCGTGTTTCTGCACCAACTCGTCCGCGTGTCGGTGCACCAGACGCCATCGCTGGCCCTCCAGCCGGAAGGTTTGAGTGACCGCAATTCCGTGCTCGGCATCGGGCGATCACCGTCGGGAATACGCGCCCATCGCTCCCGGCAGACCGGGCAGGTAATATCCCGACCCACGGTGATGCTGAGATCCCGCTGATCATATGCGCCACCGCGGAAATCCGAGCCTTCCCAGGCAAGGCGCGGGCCGACTTCGGTCCAGCCACGTTCAACGCCGCCGAAACTGCCCGTAACTGTCACATCTTCGCAGTGTAAATAGAGCGCCGGCGCATCGCCATTGATAAAATCACGTCGCGCGGCCGCCAGCTCCGTCATCGCCGCATCCCATAAACGGTCTGACATGTGCTTCGCCGGCGTTGACCGGCTTTCGGCGGAGCGCTCATGATCGCTATTTCGCGCATTTGGTGCAAGATAAAATTTAAGGCGGAGCGATCGGCCGGCCGTTGCGACTCGCGTCCTTGCCGTCGCATGATTCAACGCCGCGCGGCGGGACTTGATAGGAAAGGCCGGATCGGTTGTCATATGTTTCGGACAACCGGGAACATCACCTGCCTCGAAGCCGGGTGCACGCTGGAGAAAGGCTCAAGCTATGGTGGCGTGTCAAGCTCGTGCACGACAAACGATCGAACCGGCGATGAGATCACGCTCGATCAGGCCGAGCGAATTGCTGTTTGAAGACGATCAACCTCGGGCTACCAGGCGCAGTTCGATGCGTGCCGTATTTGACGACAGGAGACCTGCGTTCTTACGACAGGAGACCTGCGTTCTTTAGGTGTCAGCATCACCCGATACACCGTCTGAATTCGCTCCGTTTCCGGCTAATTTGACTATGCCCGGTCACATCATGCACCCCCAAACCGGGCTCTGAGGAGATGACCTTGAGCGACAACCCGATCGGGGCTTCCTATCTCTATCTGCTGGAGCCCGAGATTCGCTTTCTGGAAGCCGCAGTCGAGCATCTGATCCCCACCGATGAGCTGGGTCCCGGGGCTCGCGACGCGGGTGTGGTGGTCTATATCGACCGGGCATTGGCCAGCACCTGGGGCGTCCATGGCCGCCAATATCGCGGTGGCCCCTGGCTGGAGGGCACGTCGCAACAGGGCTACCAATCTCGCTTCACGCCGCAAGAGGTCTATCGCATCGCGATTCGCGAGATCAACCAGTACTGCAAAACCGAGTTCGACCGGCCTTTCGCGCAGCTCGCGGGTGACCGGCAATCGCGTCTGCTCGAAGAGTTGGAGAAGGACGAGATCGCGCTGCCTTCGCTGTCATCGAAATTCTTCTTCGATATGCTGTGGCGCAACACCGAAGAGGGGTATTTCGCCGACCCGCTATACGGCGGCAACCGCGACAAAGTGGGTTGGAAACTGCTCGGCTTCCCCGGCGTGCCCAGCGGCCAATATCGCGAACTGGTTACCAGCAGCGAGCCGTACCACGCCGAACCCGTCAGCGTGCTCGACATCCAGACCGGTATCGCGCCGGTCGATGCCGAAGGCTTTGCGAAGCACGTCATCATCACGCGCAACAGCAGCACCAACACCAATGGGGAGCGCTGAGATGTCGGCCACGAAATTGCAATCCGTCGATGTCGTCGTCGTGGGCAGCGGTGTGGTCGGCTCGATCATGTCCATGGAACTGGCCAGCGCCGGGCTGAGCGTCGTGTGCCTCGAGCGCGGCAAGCAGTTCGATATCGACACCGACTTTCAGAAGCCCAACGTGTACGACGAACTGAAGTTTGATCGCCATAGCGACATCTTCCAGAACCTGGCGCGCGACACCATTACATTTCGCAACAACAATGCGCAGACGGCGCTGCCGATGCGCGAGATGGGTGCGTTCAAGCCGGGCGAGATGGTCGGTGGCACGGCGGCGCACTGGGGCGGCAATGCGCGCCGTTTCCTGCCGCATGATTTCGAAATGCGATCGCGCATTGCGGAACGCTATGGCGAAGCCTTCATTCCCGAGGACTGCAATCTGCAGGATTGGGGCGTCACCTGGGACGAGATCGAGCCCTATTACGACCAGTTCGAGGAAATCTTTGGCGTCGGCGGCAAGGCCGGCAACCTGAATGGCGAGATCCAGGCGGGCGGCAATCCGCACGAGGGGCCGCGCTCGCGCGAATATCCAAACCCGCCGACGCGGCGCACATATGAGGGCGCGCTGTTTGCCGAGGCAGCGAACTCGCTGGGTTACGTGCCGTTTCAGGGCCCGACCGCGGCGATGACTCAGGACTACCGCAACCTCTACCGTGTCCAGATGCTCGAATGCTCGCTCGGCGGGTTCTGCTCGAGCCATGTCTGCGCGCAAGGTGCAAAGGCCAATCCCCTCACCGCAGTGCTGCCGGCACTGGCCCGGCAGCCGAGCTTCGAGTTGCGCCCGCTATGCAACGTGCTGCGCGTCAACACCGATTCCACCGGCAGAAAGGCCACCGGTGTGACCTATATCGACCCGCGCGGCAACGAGGTCGAACAGCCGGCCAGCATCGTGGTTCTGGGCGCCTATTGCTTTAGCAATGTGCGGCTGCTGCTGCTGTCGGGCATCGGCACGCCCTACGATCCGCTGACCGGCAAGGGGGTGGTCGGCCGCAACTACTCCTACCAGCAGGGCGGCTCGGTGCAGGTGTTCTTCGACGACCGCATGTTCAATCCGTTCATCGGCGGCGGCCAGGTCAACACGTCGATCGACGAATTCAACGGTGACCTGATCGACCGCGGCCCGCTCGGCTTTATCGGCGGCGCTTATATGAACACCTCGAACAGCGGTGCTACGCCGATCCGGGGCAAGCGGGTGCCGCCCGGCACTCCGCGTTGGGGCGGCGAATGGAAGAAGGCGGTGGCCCAATACTACCGCCGGAACATGGCGATCACCATTCACGCCTCCTGTCTGAGCTATCGGCACAACTATCTCGATCTGGATCCGACCTACAAAGACGCTTACGGCCTGCCGCTCTTACGCATGACGTTCGACTGGAACGACAACGACCTGCGCATGATGAGGTACCTGAACGAGCGTTGCATCGAGATCGGCCGGGCGCTCAACGGTTCGCGCCTGGGCGGCACGAACAAGGGCATTCACTTCGGCATCACCGGATACCAGAGCACGCACAATGTCGGGGGTGCGGTGATGGGCAGCGATCCGTCGACCAGCGTCGTTAATAAATACCTGCAGTCGTGGGATGTTGCGAACCTGTTCGTGGTCGGGGGCAGCGCGTTCCCGCAGAACCCCGCGAACGGTCCCACCGAGACGATCGGCATGCTCGCCTGCTGGGCGGCCGATGCGATCAAGGACTACGTTCGCAACCCGGATTCGCTGGTCTGAACCGCGACGCGAAACCCGGCGCTGGAGCAGGATCGCAGGAAATGGAAACAGAGCTTCCATTTCCTGCGTAAATCCTGCTCTCGATTCCAAAGGTGAGACCCCGGGGCAATGATTTTGAGCACCGCCGGCGCCGGTGATTGCGATCCCGGTCATCGATGTTTGCGGTTCGCGACAATTACCAGCTCGGCTGCCAATTTCCCGCGGTGGTACCGGCGTCGATTGCGCTAAATATGGTTCCCGGGCCGGCCAGCCAGAATCGCTTCCATCGCGACTCTGGGACATAATTGAGCCCTCCCTTACCAATAGCTTGATCCAGGTTACGGGCCCCCGATTCGGAGTCGTAGCTTCGTGCCTCCGGAGGCATCTCCTGGAGATCGTATTGTTTTGCGGATGCAGCGGCGTGCACTTCGGAGAAGAACTCCCCGGCAAACCCTGTGACCGCACCCATCAGGATGGACCAGCCCAGCCCATTTGTTAATCCTTGGAGGTGAGATTTCCGGCTTGATCGTAGCCGAACTCGTTATCAGCGGCAGACTCGCTGGTGTTCTGGAGCCGGCCGACAGGATCGAACGCAAAGGTCCGGGTGTTCCGCGTGCGCTGATCGGTGTCAACCCAAGGTAGCCGTCGACACCATAGGCGTTGACCAGATCCGTGCGACCGTCGCCGTTGACATCCATCGGCAGGAGTTGGCCTTGCGTGCCGGCATTGGAGTTCGACAGCGTTTTCGGCTTCTCGAAGATGCCCGAATTGCCGTCCTGCCAGGCGAAGGTCGTTGCCGGCAGCGCGATGCCCTGCGCATCCGCCTGGATGATAGACACGAGCCGGTTGCGACCGGTCGACACGCCGGTCTCGTACGCGAGGCTGTAACTGGTGACGAGCTGTTGGTCCAGATAGGTTTGAACCGACTGCAGCAGCTGGGTCGTCGTTAACGGATAGCCGCCTACGTACTGGGTCGAGACATCCGTTCTGGTCTGGAACGTAAATTGAATTGATCGCTGAGAGACCAAATCGGTATTGGCATTTCCGGTATACTGAATTTCCTTTGGATAGATGCCGTCGCCCGCAGGATCCTGCTGATAGGTGATCGTCAGATAATTCCCGTTCAGATCGGTGACCTTGTTGAGCGCCCATTCACGAATGCTCGGGTTGGCGGGGGAGGCAAGGCTTTGCGCGTCGATCGAGGATCCGTACTCGAGAAGCTTTCCGTCCTTGGTTTTGACGATAAACGAGTCCGGGCCGGAGCGGCCGGGCGGCCGTTGCTGGTCGAATACCGGCTCGATTTTCTGCCAACTTTCGATTTCGGTGTGATAAATCGCGTGGGGTCCTGATATGACGCGCCGCTGACCAGGATCAGGCGCTGTCCGTCGAGCAAAAACCATCCTGCTCGCTGTAGTCGACTGCGGCAATGAACCCGTCTTGTGCCATCGTCGGGGAGGGGTCGGCTGATCGAGGAAAGCCCGTGCAGAGACCACCCCATGCCGAGCAGGCCATTACCGGCCGCGCTGTTATAGACAAAAGACAGACGCGGCTGCATGCCCGTGCTCGGCGGCACATCAATCGGTATCGAATACCCGGCGCCGCCACTTGGATCGACCGTAAATTTCCCCGGCAACGTGCCGACATGGCCGCTTTCGGTCATCACACACTCCCTCCCTATGAAGTGGCGCGGCGTCCCACCCACGCCTTGGCGCCGCTCTCTGGTGATCTGACGGGTTGCGTCCGCCCGCGCCGGCCCGCTGCGAGAGCCGGAGAGGCTACGACATCCGGAGCACCGCCCCCAGGCCCGCCAGGAACAGAGGCGCCGTCTAGGACCCTGTCGGGACGGCAATTCGGTCGAGTTGAAGCGTCCAAGTGTCGGAGGTGGTGTTGCCAGTGCTGCTGGTAGAGTTGTTGGCATAGCTATTGGCGAAGAGGTGGTGGGTTGGGGTCGGCTGACCGTTCACAACATTGCACCATCCCGTACAGCTCGATTTATTATGTATGAGCGCCAGCCATTGCTGGAACTGGACACCAAAATTGACGGACAATGCCCGAGGCGATGTAATCAGCGAACTGTCGAATTGCCATGCGGTAAAATGTTTCGTATTCAAGTGAATTAGGAGGGATCGACAGCGGCGGCAGTTGAAAAGTATGCTAAAGACCATCCCGCTTCGGTTCCTTGGGGCGAAGATTTCATCAGCCTGCCAGCCAGGACCGCCTGCAACCGAGCGAACAGATATTTCTTCCGATATCTACTCGTTTGATCGGCAAATCACAAACATCCGGAGGAGACGTGTTAATGGCCAATATGGGCTTTGTTGGGGATATGAATGGGTCTGCGGCGAGGGAGCTTGCTGGCAAAATCACGCTGAGGCCCTATAGCGGCTCGCTACCAGGGCTCGATGGCGCGATTGCTGACAGTGCAACGGCAAGACCGTCCGAGACCGGCCAGGCCGCCCTAGCCTCGGTCCTTCACTCCGGACGTACGCTCGCGCTGGTCAGTCCGACAGCGCAACATTTAGCATCATTACGGGCGATCACCGGTAGCAGACCGAGCCAGCCCGTCCCGCTCGTGGCCTTCACTCCAACCAAAGACCGTGGTCCGTCACGCTATCGCTGCTTGATGCTGCCGCACGGCACTATCACCAGCCAGTGCTTTGCCGCCGATTCCGGTCCGGGCGAATTAAATGAACGGCCGGCGCCGCGGGAATTGGCGCCAAGCATCGTTCAGGCCGTCGAAGCGTCCGAACCTCCGATGAGTCTTCCCGGCGATCCCCTGCCCGGGTTTGTGCCGCCCCTGGAAACGATTTGGGGTCACAGTACCTTTACCATGCCCATCAGTTGGCGGGTTGCAGGGACCGAGCTACAGCGGCAACTATGATGATATCGGGGCCCAATATAATTGGTAGACCGCACAGGGCAGTGTCTGGGTAACCTTCTATGTCTATTATGTTAATCCTCAACAGACATCCACTCAGCCCTCCTACATCGTGATTGTGCGCCAGCGTGGCAATCTTAATCCCTGCATCGCGCCACTTGTAAACGGCGTACCACAATCGCTGCAGTACAATTTTGACTCCCGAGGATGTTTCCAGTATCAGCTGATATGCGGTCCGCATAGCGTTCAAGATATTTCGGGAAAGCCGTTTAAAAATGGCGTGACGCTGCTTGGTTACGCGCCCGTAACGGCCCCCGGCAGCCAAGGCTTTCCAATACAATACGAACAGGCAATGACGCTGTATGGCAGCACCGGCGACGGTACCGGAAATCTTCCGTTCACCGCCCGGGTCAATGATCAAATCAATCTTGATGGCTGGGGGGTCAGTGATTTGTCATCGACCAGCCAGACGCTGTGGGACTTTCACGAAGTTGCATCCTGGGACCCCACCGAAAACACACCAAACAATTTTATAAATTGGTGGCAAAACATGTATGACTCAAACGACAACAATGCGGTTTTTCGGAGTGGGTCAAACACACATGACGGCCGCCCGCCTCGGTACGGCTATGACCGAGTCAATCCTATGCCGCTTTGTCTGGGCGGCATTCAGCAACCGACCCATCAAGTGCTTAGCGGCAGTCGAGTGGCCACTGGGTATCACATGCCACGACCATTGCTCGCGGATGACACGTGTTGGGGGTGGCCTTCAGCCGCTGGAGTGCGCCGGCCTGGTTCCGCCGGGAACGGCACCAGACAGTGAATTTCGGTAAGTAAATTGTTTCCGTCTGTGATTTTTTTCACACTGCGACCAGGGAAGGCGCGCCAAGATACCAACAACGAGTCCACGGCAGCGGAAAGTCCGGTGCCGGCGTGCAGCCATTCCCGCCTGGAGACGCCATGGCCGCGAACGGGATAATGAGTAGCAACGCACAGGCCGGCTCGCAGACGCAGCCTTCACCATTTGCACCGCCGCAAATCAGCTTGCCGAAGGGCGGCGGCGCCATTCGCGGTATCGACGAGAAATTTGCCGCCAACCCGGTGACCGGCACCGGTTCGTTGAGCGTGGCACTGGCGCTCAGCGCAGGACGCTCCGGCTTTGGCCCAAAGCTTTCCGTCGAATACGATTCCGGCGCCGGCAACGGCATCTTCGGCTTCGGCTGGCAACTGTCGCTGCCGTCGATAACCCGGCGCACCGACAAAGGGCTGCCGCAATACCGCGACACCGTCGAATCCGATATTTTTGTCTTGTCCGGAGCCGAGGACCTCGTCCCGGTTCTCGTCTGCGACGGTGACGGGCAACCCCGCAGCGACGAATTCGAGCGCGACGGCTATCGCGTCAAACGCTATCGGCCGCGCATCGAAGGACTGTTCGCCCGCATCGAGCGCTGGACCAGCATCGCAACCGGCGAGGCGCATTGGCGCTCGTTGTCAAAAGACAATATCCTGACAGTCTACGGGTTCGATGCGGTCTCGCGGATCGCTGATCCCGAAAACCCCGACCACATTTTCAGCTGGCTGATCT
>Ga0335072_10011446_pt1 | contig 12706 bp, 7 predicted proteins | sample Lox_Sample_21_FD_206725 | JGI IMG/M metagenome (GOLD analysis project Ga0335072, IMG submission 206725) | Soil microbial communities from Loxahatchee National Wildlife Refuge, Florida, United States - Lox_Sample_2.1 | ecosystem: Environmental > Terrestrial > Soil > Wetlands | place: USA: Florida...
TGCGGGTTGTCGCGCAGCAGGTCAGCGGCCGCGATGATCATTCCTGGTGTGCAGTAGCCGCACTGCAGCGCGTGCATCTCGTGGAATGCCCGCTGCAGCGGGTGCAGCTCGCCGTTCGAGAGACCCTGGATCGTCGTTATCTCGGTACCGTCCGCCTGGACGGCGAGCACCGAGCAGCTCTTGACCGAGACGCCGTCCATCAGCACTGTGCATGCGCCGCAGTTGGAGGTGTCGCATCCGATCGGCGTACCGGTCTTGCCCGCCACCTCCCGGAGATAGTGGACGAGCAGTAGTCGTGGTTCAACCTGGTCGACATAGCCCACTCCATCGACCTTGACGGTGATTTGCGTCATGTGCGGACCTCTCAGATACGGCAGATGCGCCTGGTGTCCAACCTAGGACTGCATACCCGCCCCGCACCAGTACCCGCCCGCAGACCAGCACCCGCCGGCCTGGTTCGGCCGGCCTGCCGTCCTTTCCCTACGACTGGGCGCGGCGTATGGACAGCCGCAGGACCGCGGCGGCCAGGGCGCAGACCAGGACCGCCAGGCCGGCCAGCTGTCCGCCGATCAGGCGCCCGTTGAGCGGCAGGATGTCCGACACGGTCGCGGCCTCGGCACCGGGGTTGCGGCGCCCGCCGGGGGACGACGCCCGGGCCGGTGCGCCCGTCCCGGGATTCACGGTCGGGAACAGGTCGCTCACGCTGCCCGTGCTGCCCGCGTAGCCCGGCAGGCTCACCAGGCTGCCCGGCAGGTCGGGGGAGATCTCGCCGCTGCCGGGCGTGCCCGCCCCCGCGGCGACGATGGCGGAGACCTCGGCCTGATCGGACGACGCCTGCGTTCCCCGCACGGTCGCGATGAGCGTGACCTCGTTCCCTGGAGCCACCGATGAGGCCACGCTGACGTTGGCGGCCAGCTCCTCCGCCCGGCCGGCGGGCAGGTCGCCCAGGTTGCAGACCGAGCCGCCGGGCGCCGGGCAGATCGTGAACTGCGGAACGCCCACGCCGGGGATCGCGACCGTGTCCGCCGTGACGCTCACCGCGCTGGCCTCGGCACCGATGGCCCACACCCAGATCAGGAAGCTGTCGGTCGTCCCCGGCCCGACGCCGCTCGTCGGCGCCTGGACCTCGGCGCAGAGCGTGGGGGTCTTCGCCCCGCCGGGCGACGGCGAACCACTGGGATTCGGGTTCGACGAGGTCTTGCCCGGTGACGGAGTCTTGGTCGGCGTCGGGCCGGCGGGGGACGGAGCCTGGCTCGGCGTCGGGGTCGGAGTCGGGGCAGCCTGGCTGGGCGTCGGGGTCGGACTCGCCTCGCTGGGCGTCGGGGTAGGGCTCGGCTGGCTCGGCGTGGGGGTCGGGTCGGCGTCGCTCGGCGTCGGCGTGGGATCGGCCTCGCTGGGCGTCGGAGTCGGATCCGCGTCCGCGCCGGCGTTCGGCGCGACGAGCGAGAAGGCCGCCGCCAGTTCCGCGGTCGGCGCGCCCGCGCGGGTTCCGGGCGCGTAGGCAGCGGCCATGGTCGTGGCCGCCGGCGGGGCGCCGCACCCACCCGACGGGATCGGGAGACCGGCGGCCGCCGTGGCGGCGTGGGCCTGGCCGGGCACCCATCCGGCGAGAAGGACGATTCCGGCGACCGTGCTCAGCGCGAGCGCGCGCCTGCGGCGCGACGGTGATCCGGTGTCGCGGGCATGTCCCACGGCGGGCTCCACTGGCCTCCCCTGCCACTTGGCTTGCGCACCTAGAGCACGGGTGCGTTCCCGTCCGCCCCATTTGACACCGCCGGCCGGCCGCGAGGCTATAAAGGGGCCGAGATATTCGGCATAGGATCCGGATTGTTCGGCACTGGTTAACCCGGCATTATGCAGCGGGAAATTTGTCACCGGCAGGCGCCGCGGCGCCGGCACATCCCGGTGCCCGCCACCCCCATTTGTTGACATCCGTTAACCCCTTGTTTATTGTCCGGCGCGAAATCCCCGCAAGGCACCCGGTGCCGCGCCGGCGCAATATCCCGGATCCCGGTATTCCGCTGATCGAGATTAGTGGGATGCTTTGCCCTGGCCGGCCCGGAAAGTCGGCGTGGGAGGCGGGGATGATGCTGGCGAGGAAGGCTGCGTGCGTGGCGCTGGCCGCCCTGGCGGCGACGGCGGGGGTGCTGGCGTCGGGGCGGGCCGATGCCCGGACGCCGGACGCCTCATCGCTGGTCGCGCTGACCGGGAGTACGGCCGCGCCTCCGCCGGGATCGGTCATGCTCGGGCCGGTGCGGCCGAGGAAAGTGGTCTCGGCGCAGGTCGTGCTGAACGTCGCCCGTCCCGCGGCACTGAGCGCGTTCATCGCGCAGGTTTCCGATCGCGGGTCGCCGATGTTCCATCACTTCCTGCGTCCCGGGCAGTTCGGCGCGATGTTCGGGCCCTCGGCCGCCACGGTGGCCGCCGTCAGCAAGGCGCTGCGGTCGGCCGGCCTCTCCCCCGGCCGCGTGCCGGCGGACGGGCTGGCCATCCCGGTGACCGCGACGGCGGCGACGATCGAGCACGCCTTCGGCACGTCGCTCGAGCGCTACCGGCTTCCTGGCGGGCGCGTCGCCTACGCCAACCGGACGCCGCCGCGCGTGCCCGCGGCGGTCGCACCGGAGGTGGGCGGCGTGCTCGGCCTCAGCGATGTCTACGCGCCGCGCGGCATGGCCGTCGGGCCGAGTGGTCCCGCCCCGCGGCGCGCTTCGTCCCGCGCGCCGTCCGCCCGCCTGGACGCCGAGGACAACCCCGGGCTCGCCGCGAGCGTGGCCACCCCCAAGCCGTGCTCAGCCGCCATCGCCGCGAGGCAGGCCGACGGCAGCTTCACATCGGATCAGCTGGCGTCGTATTACGGGATGTCGCCCCTCTACAGCCTTGGCGACCTCGGGCAGGGCGCGCGGGTCGCCCTCGCCGAGTTCACCCCGGACTCGCCTTCCGACATCGCCGCCTACCAGGCGTGCTACGGCCTTGACGCCTCGGTCAGCTACGTCCCGGTGGACGGCGGTGCGGGCACGGGAGCGGGCTCGGGCGAGGCGGCGCTGGACATCGAGGACGTGATCGGCCTGGCCCCGCGCGCCGCCATCGATGTCTACCAGGCGCCGGACGGGGGCAGCGCGGACGCCTATGACATGTACTCGGCGATCGTCAACCGCGACGCCGACAAGGTCGTCGTGACGTCGTGGGGACTGTGCGAGCTCGACGGCGATCAGTCGCTGATCAGGTCCGAGGACACGTTGTTCGCACAGGCCGCCGCGCAGGGCCAGACCGTTTTCGCCGCGGCCGGTGATTTCGGGTCCACTGGCTGCCTGTTCAACCCGCTGAGTTCCGACAACGACTCCGTGCCAGCGGTCACCGACCCGGCCAGCCAGCCCTACGTGATCGGCGTGGGCGGTACCTCGATCGGAGCTACGTCGCAGACCGTCTGGAATAACTCATCGAGCGCCGACGGCGCCGGCGCCGGCGGTCTCTCCGACGACTGGTGCATGCCCGCCTACCAGCACCGGACGGCCATACCTGGTCTCATCAGCGGATCGTCGGGCAGCGCCGCGAGCTGCGGGGCGGCGGCGCCGTACCTGCGCGAGGTTCCCGACGTGTCCGCCGACGCGAACCCGCAAACCGGCTACGTGATCTACTTCAACGGATCGTGGCAGGCAGGCTGGGGCGGGACCAGCGCCGCCGCATCGCTGTGGGGCGCCGCGGCCGCGCTGATCGACGCGTCCCCGTTTTGCGGCGACTACGGCTCGGGAGACGCGGGGGTGCGGCCAGAGGGTCTGTACGCCGTGGTCAGCTCGGCGCACGCCTATATATACACGCCGCCGGCCGAGGGCCTGTCCGACGTCACCGAGGGCGGCAACGACTACACGCCGTCCGGCTACCAGGGCGGTGAGTTCCCGGCCGCCAAGGGCTACGACATGGCCAGCGGGCTCGGGACGCCGCTGCTGTCCGGCCGTACCCCCGCGGGCAAGGCGAGTACCTACTATCCGGGCCTCGCCGCGCTGATGTGCTGGGAGTACGGCACCAAGCTCGGCAAGGCCCGCGTGACCAGCATCTCGCCTCGCCAGGGCGCGCGGCGCAAGGCGCACACCATCACGGTGCGCGGCTCGGGCTTCCTGCCGATCGCGGGGGCCGACATCGCCGAGGTCGGGGCGCGCCGGATCACCGCGAAATGTACGAGCACCACCCGGTGCACCGTTGCCCTGCCGGCGCTCACGGCGCGGACGGTCAACGTCAGGATCTCCGTCGAAGACCTGATCCTCAGCCCGGTTGCGGCCGCGGACCGGTTCCGCTATTCGTAACGCCCCGCGCAACAACACGCGCCGTTGAGTTAGAACGCATGCCAGTTGGTTTACAACGTATACCTGATCAGTTTAACAAGGGGTATCGTGCTGGTTAATTTGGCTTTTACAGGCGCTGCATGAGTCCTGCGGGCGACGGGATTATTGCATTTAAAGCGTCTGGAGTTCCTACCAACTGACCTGTTAAAGTAGGCGACGCAAGCGGGGGGATGCATGGCCTCTCCGGCAGAGGCCCGCTCTGCCCGTTGGTTATTTCGATGTAAAGGAAATGGCCATCAGGTGAACGACTGGTCTCCGCCGGTTCCGCATGCCTCCGAGCCTCCCGAACCGGCCTCTCCGACGCCCGCGCCCGGCATTTCCGATGCCCCGGGCGTTCCCGATCTCTCCGATGCCCCGGGGGTTCCCGATGCCCCGGGGGTTCCCGATGCCCCGGGCGTCCAGGACGCCCCGGGCCTCCCCGGTAACGTCGCCTCGCCCGGGCAGCAGCAGGCCCCGTCCGCTCCGGCGCAAGCCCCTGACCTGTCGATCCCGGCTGGCCAGCAGACGATGGTGCACGATCCGATCGTCCCGGGCTCCCTGCTCGAGGCCAGGGATGTATCGGCGTGGTTCGGCGCCCACAAGGTACTGGAACGGGTGTCGCTGTCCATGCCGCCCGGCGTCGTTACCGCGCTGATCGGCCCGTCCGGCTGCGGCAAGTCCACGTTCCTGCGGATCCTCAACCGCATGCACGAGACGACCCATGGCGCCCAGCTCGCGGGGTCGGTCTTCCTGAACGGGGCCGACATCTATACCCCGGGCACGCGCGTCACGCAGACCCGCAACCGCATCGGGATGGTGTTCCAGAAGCCGAACCCGTTCCCGGCCATGTCGATAGCGGAGAACGTTGTCGCCGGGCTGCGCCTGACCGGCATCCGCATGAGCCGCAGGAACCGTGCCGAGACCATTGAGCGCTGCCTGCTCCGCGCCGGGCTATGGGCCGAGGTCAAGGACCGGCTGGCCAACCCGGGCGGCGCCCTGTCCGGCGGGCAGCAGCAGCGGCTCTGCATCGCCCGGTCGCTGGCGGTGAACCCGGGCGTCCTGCTCATGGACGAGCCGTGCTCCGCGCTGGACCCGGGGTCGACCGCCCGGATCGAGCAGACGATCCACGATCTGCGGTCCGACGTGACGATCGTGATCGTGACGCACAACATGCAGCAGGCGGTCCGGGTGTCCCAGCAGTGCGCCTTCTTCCTGGCCGAGGGTGGCGCACCCGGCGGCATCGTCGAGTCAGGGGACACGGCGCAGGTGTTCGACGCGCCCAGGGACCCGCGCACCGCCGACTACGTGCACGGCCGGTTCGGCTGACCACCGTGGAAGCCGAGCCGAGGGTGGGGCGTGCTCGCGTCGGAATACCCCATTTCGAGATATATTCCCGTGGCCCCGGGCAGGTGTACTGGCGCCTGCTGTCGGCCAACAACCGCGATAGCGGGCAGTCCGGGTCCGGCTTCCCCCACGTGGAAGCGTGTCAGTCGGCGCTGACTGAACTGCTGGGCCTGCTGGGTGAGCTCCGGCCGCAGTACACCCTGACCGCGAACCACCGCTGGGATTGGACACTCGTCCGCGACGACGTGGTTCTCGCCCGTTCCTCGCGCTCGTTCGACCGGCGGCTGCGGTGCATCGCGGCCAGCGAGTGGTTCCTGCGCACGGCGCCGGTGGCCGTGATCGGCGCCGTCCTGCGGGTCATCCCGGCTCGGCTGGCGGACGCGACGCTCGACATTAGTCGGCCGTTTACGTTGCCGCCCAACCGACGCCACCAGGCCAAACTAGCGTTGCCGGGCGGAAAAGCAGACATGCAGGGAAAGGGCGACGCCGGAATGGCCGGTCAGGAACGGGAGGGCGGATGAGCGTCGTGCCGGCCGGCCCGGTCACACCTGCCCGCGACGGTGACGCTCCGCGACGACTGAGCCCGGGCCTGCTCCCGTCCGAGCGGGTGTTCCACGGCGTCGCTCGCTCGATCGGCGGGCTGGTCCTCGTCATCACGGGCGCGATCGGGCTGTTTCTCGGCCTTCAGCTGATTCCGACGCTGCGTACGTACGGCGTGCGTTTCTTCACCTCGGAGGCGTGGCTGCCGGACCAGAACAAGGTGGGCGTGTCGTCGGCGCTGGTCGGCACGTTCGAGGTCGCGACGATCGCGATCCTGGTCTCGGTGCCGCTGGCCCTGCTGACCGCCCTGTATATCAGCGACTACGCTCCGCGCTGGCTGCGCGGCCCGCTCGTCTCGCTGATCGACCTGATGGCGGCGATCCCCAGCATCGTCTACGGGCTCTGGGGCTGGTACCTTTTCGAGCCTCGCGCCGCGGAGGTCAGCCGCTGGCTGAGCACCTACCTGGGCTGGTTCCCGCCCTTCCACGTGGACGCCGACACCCACGCCGCCGCGCCGCAGATTGCTCCCGTGTATTACGGCTCGATCGTGATCGCCGGGCTGGTGGTCAGCATGATGGTCGTGCCCATCGCCTGCGCGGTCATGCGCGGGGTCTTCGCGCAGACGCCGGCGGGTGAACGAGAAGCCGCGCTCGCCCTCGGCGCTACCCGCTGGGGCGTGATCCGGGCCGTCGTCATGCCGTTCGGACGTGGCGGCATCATCGGCGGGACGATGCTCGGGCTCGGGCGCGCGCTGGGCGAGACGATCGGGGTGCTGATCATCATCGACGTGCACTACAACATCAGCCTGCACGTGCTGCAGAGCGGAGCCGTCACGGTGGCGGCGCTGATCGCGGACATGTTCGACGAGTCCACCCCCGGCCAGGTATCGGCTCTGCTCGCGGCCGGGTTCGTGCTGTTCCTCATCACGATGCTCGTCAACCTCGTTGCGGCGACGTTGATCGGGCGCAGCCGCAGCGGCGCGGCGACCGAGATCTGACGATGGCGACCATTCCGGCCAGTTCGCCGCCGTCCGCTGTCGAGATCTCCCGCGGAAGCGCCCGCGCGAGGACCCCGGAGCCCGCGGTCGGCGTCGATCGTCCGCGCCGCGTGAGCACGCTCACCAAAGACGATGTCGTGGCGCTGGTGGGCAGCCTCGCGGGCGCCCTGGGCCTGGTCTTCGTCGCGTACGAGCGACTGCTGCCGTTCAGCGGCGTCGTCGGATTCCTCCTGTGCTGGTACGTGACCTTCCTCGTCCTTTACAGCGCGGTGAGTGCCCTGTCGCAGCCGCGGCCCGTGGTCTGGGACCGGCTCGCGACGGCGCTCATTCGCGGCGGGGCCGCGCTGGTCGTGCTCGCGGTCGGGAGCACGATCGTCTATACCTTTGCCAAGGGCTGGGACGCCGACCATCACCTCAACTTCTTCACCCGCACCATGGCCGGTGTCGTTCCGACGGCCCCGCTCAACCAGGGCGGCGTCCTTCACGCGATCGTCGGGACCCTGATCGAGATCGGGATCGCGGTCCTGATCGCGCTGCCGCTCGGGGTGGGAACGGCCGTCTTCATCAGCGAGGTGGGCGGAGGCTTCGCCCGCGTCGTCCGCACGGTCGCCGAGGCCATGACCGCGCTGCCGGACATCCTCGCCGGGCTGTTCATCTATGCGACGCTGATCCTGCGAGCGCACGTGCCGCTGAGCGGGTTCGCCGCCGGGATGGCGCTCGCGGTGATGATGCTGCCGCCGATCGCGCGCGCGTCCGAGGTGTCGCTGCGGGTCGTCCCGGGGGGCCTGCGCGAGGCCAGCCTGGCCCTCGGTGCCTCGCACTGGCGGACCGTGCGGCTGGTGGTCCTGCCTACCGCGCGCTCGGGGCTGGCAACGGCCCTGATCCTGGGCATAGCCCGCGGGATCGGCGAGACCGCTCCGGTCCTGATTTGTTCCGGTGCGTCGACGTTCTTCAATGACGACCCGTTCCACCGGGTGATGAATTCGCTGCCGCTGTTCATCTTCAGCGGGTTCGAAAGCGGCGAGCAGCTCTATGCCGCCCGGCTCTGGGGGGCCGCCAGCGTCTTGATGGCCCTCGTGCTCATCTTGTTCGTGGTCGCGCGCGCCCTGGCCCGGTCCAGGCCGGGTCGCCCGTGAAGAAGGGAGGCGCCATGTCCCCTCGACGCAAGACGATCAGGCTGGCCGCCGCAGGGGCCGCAGTGATGCTGTCCGGCCTGCTGGCGGCCATGTCCGGGGCGGTGCCCGCCGCCTCCGCGTCGGCCGCGTCGGCCGCATCAGCCGCGTCGGCCCCGGTCCAGCAGATCGAGGGGTCGGGCTCAACGTGGGCGCAGAACGCCGTGAACGACTGGATCGGTAACGTCCAGTCGACCGAAGGCGTCGACGTCACGTTCAACGGCGATGGTTCAGCCGCTGGCCGCACGGACTTCGCGCAGGGCACGGTGGACTTCGCGGTCAGCGACATCGGGTACCAGGGCAGCAGGTACGGGGGCAACGACAGCTCCGCCCGCCCGTACGCCTACCTGCCCATTACGGCCGGCGGGACCTCGTTCCCTTACAACATCGTCGTCGGCGGGAAGCGGATCCTCAATCTCCGGCTGTCGGGCAAGGTCCTTGCCGAGATCTTCACCAACCAGATCACGAACTGGGACAACCCCCAGATCACGGCGAACAACAACGGGCACGCGCTGCCCAGCCTCCCGATCGTCACGGTCGTCCCCTCGGAGGGGTCCGGGACAACCGCCATGTTCACGCAGTACCTGAGCTTCGAGTTCCCCTCGATTTGGAAGTCCTTCAACGGCGGCTCATCCACGTGGACGGAGTACTGGCCGCGCCAGGGCAGCGACCAGGTTGCCCAGGACGGCTCCACGCAGGTGATGAACTACATCTCATCGGCGGCCGCGAACGGGTCTATCGGCTTCGACGAGTACTCGTACCCGAAGTCGTACAAGTTCCCGGTCGTGCAGATGGAGAACGCGGCCGGCTACTACGTCCTGCCGAGCGAGTACAACGACGCCGTGGCGCTCACCCAAGCGGTGATCAACACCAACAAGAGCTCGCCCGACTACCTGCTGCAGAACCTCGACAATGTCTACGGCTACACGGACCCGCGTACGTATCCGCTCTCGTCGTACTCGTACACGATCATGCCGACGTCCGCGAGCGACGAAGCCATGAAGAAGTCGGGAAATCCCGCGTTTCCGGCAAAGGCCCAGGCGCTGGCACAGTTCCTCGATTTCTCGATCTGCCAGGGACAGGAGACCATCGGCCCGATCGGGTACTCGGCGCTGCCGGTCAACCTGGTGGAGGCCGGTTTCGCGCAGATCGAGAAGATCAAGGCGGTCGCGCCGGCCGTTCAGATCAGCGCGCTGAACATCAACACCTGCCACAACCCCACGTTCGTCGCAGGCGACCCGAGCGCGAACCACCTCGCCCAGGTCGCGCCGGAGCCGCCGCAGTGCGACAAGAACGGCTTCGGCCCTTGCGTCGGCGACCTGGACGCCAACGGCAACGGCGGGCAAGGCAGCACCACGGCCAGTGGCAGCGGGCCGCCTCCCACGTCGAGCACTAGCGGGAGCGGCGGGTCGGGCGGTGGCTCCGGCAGCACCAAGTCGACCGGAGGAAAACAGACGGTCAACCCGGTCACCGGGCAGGCTGAGTCCGCGGGGTCGGGCTCGGGCGGATCGGCCACGGCGACCGCGAGCGTGCTGCCCGCCGGCCAGGGCGGCGACCTGGCCATCGTTCTCGCCGTGCTCGCGGTCATTCTGCTGCTGGCGGCGCTGGTCGCTCCACCGGTGCTGGCGCGGTACTGGTCGGGCCGCCTGGGGCGGCGGCCGTGACCGCACGACCGCCCGGCCGGGCGCGCCCGCGCCGCATCAGCGCGGCGCTCCCGGCGGTCCTGCTGTCGCTCGGGGCGCTGGCCGCGGCCAGCGCCCCGAGCACCGCGGCGGCCCAGCCCGCCGCGATGTCGCGGCCGGCCCACATGGCGGCGTTGGCGAGCACGTCGAGCGGCTTTCAGCAATCCGAGACCATCGAGCGGACCAACCTGATCAACGGGCAGAACGTGGTGGTGGACAAGCGCACCGTCTCGCTGGCTGTCAACGTCACCACCAACCTCGTCGACCACCAGACCCTCCAGGTGAGCTGGACCGGAGCCCATCCCACCGGCGGGGTTCAAGCCAATCCCAACGACGGCAACAATGCTCCCGACGAGGAGTACCCGATGGTCCTGCTGGAGTGTCATGGAACGGCCCAGCAGATCCAGCCTGACGACTGCTGGACGACCACGCCCACGGAGCGGTACTTCTCGACCGGGACCAGCGATCCGTTTCCGGCCTGGCGGCTGGACCGGTACGCGACGGCCGCCGGGCAGCGCAACGCCGTCGTGAACGAGCCGAGCTCGCTGCCATCCCTGTGCGCGGAGGAGACTGTTTTCGCCGTCGCCCAGTACTGGCTTCCGTTTGTCAGCGCCGGCGGAGAGACTTACCCGGTCGGGCCCGGCTCGTGTGCCGCCACGCCCAACGAGGTGAACCTGTCCGGGACCGTCGGGGATCTCCCGGCCAATGAGACCTACGCGGCCACCAACCTCAACGGGCAGGGCAGCGCCAACTTCGACGTCTGGACCAGCGAAGAGAATCCGGACCTGGGCTGCTCGGACAGCGTGCCGTGTGCGCTCGTCGCCGTTCCGGTCATGGGCATAAGCTGCGATCCGGCCGGGACCGGGATGCCCGCCGCCGACCAGCCCGCCGCGGGTGCCCAGGAGGAGCAAGCGGCCGCGGAATGCGAGGACACCGGTTTCTTCGCCCCGGGATCCACCGCTAACGCCGAGAGCGAGCAGAACGCCGAGCTTTCCGTCAGCGGCTGGCTTTGGTGGGCGGCGTCGAACTGGCGGAACCGGTTCGTGGTCCCGCTGACCTTTGCCCCTCCCGGCAACATCTGCTCGGTCGTGAACCAGAACAACCATCTGGTCCAGATCTATGGGTCGGAACTGGTCGACCAGGCGATGCTGCAGTGGCAGCCGCACTTCTGCGAGAGCAAGAACCTGTTCACGCTCCAGTACGCGGGGATCTCAGAGCCGGAGGCCGCGGACTCCCTGCAGCAGGCCGAGATCGAGGCGGCGCTGGTATCCAATCAGCCATCCGGCGGGTATTCCGTACCTGTGGTGCACGCCCCGGTGGCCGCCACCGGGTTCGCGATCAGCTTCGTGATCGATAACGCCGAGCACCAGCCCGTGACGACCTTGCGGCTCGATCCCCGCCTGCTCGCCAAGCTACTGACTGAGTCGTACCCGGGGATCCTCGTCAATGAGGAAGACCCTGAGGACGAGCACATATGCTCGGCCGCCGATCCAGCGTCCAATCACCTCTCGGACAATCTGTGTACCAACCCGCTTGACATCACCGACGACCCGGAATTCAAGGCCCTCAACCCCGGTATCCCCGAGACCGTCCAGAGCGAGGCCGCCTCGTCGCTGCTGGCGTTGTCCAGCCAGTCCGATGTGATGTGGGCGCTGACGTCCTACATCAACGACAACCCGGCCGCGCGGGCGTGGCTCGACGGCGATCCCGACCCGTGGGGAATGACGGTCAACTCCGCCTACAAGGGGATCAGCCTGCCGGTGTCGCTCTGGCCGCTGAACAGCACCTACGAGCCGCAGAGCTGGATATCGGGCACTCAGGTGCAGAACTTCTGCTACCAGAAGAGCCCGTCACCGCTGCTGCCGCTGATCGCTGCGCCGATCGCCGATCTTCCTGATATCGCCCAGGACATTGAGTTCTACCTCGCGCAGTCCGACACGGCCTGCCCGAGTTTCGACCCGACAGAACCCGAAACCTGGGTTCTTTCACCGCTCGGACCCCAGGGCGTGGGCTTCCGTTTCATGATCGGGGTGACCACGCTCGCGGATGCCAGGCGGTACGACCTGAACACCGCGTCCCTGCTGACCTACACCAAGCCCGGCACCCAGGACGCGTTCACGTCGGCGTCCGGCATGACCTTCGTGGCCCCGACAAACGCCGCCCTGGACAGCGCTGCCTCGCTGTTCACGCCCGAGCCATCGCAGTACGACTGGACCTTCCCCTATTCGGATTACCAGCAGGACAGCACGGCGTCCGAGCAGGCCTATCCCGGCACCATGCTGGTCTACGCTGACGTCCCCACCAAGGGCCTCCCGGCCGCCGATGCCTCCGACTACGCGAACTTCATTCGCTTCGCCGCGACCACGGGGCAGGTTCCTGGCGGCGGCATCGGCCAGCTGGCCGCCGGGTACCTGCCGATGACGTCGGCCGACCATCTCGGCGCGGAGGCGGCCTATGCCGAGTCCGCCGCCACCGCCATCGCGGCCCAGAAGGGGGCGATCCCGTCGCTGACCCCGGCGACGACCGGCGGCGGGTCCGGCCCCGGCTCCGGCTCCGGCAGCACCGGCTCCAGCTCCGGCTCCGGCGGCTCCGGTTCCGGGAGCGGCACATCCGGCTCGGGTTCGCATGGGAAGAGCGGCAAGCTCACAGTCCCGC
>Ga0335072_10011448_pt1 | contig 12706 bp, 7 predicted proteins | sample Lox_Sample_21_FD_206725 | JGI IMG/M metagenome (GOLD analysis project Ga0335072, IMG submission 206725) | Soil microbial communities from Loxahatchee National Wildlife Refuge, Florida, United States - Lox_Sample_2.1 | ecosystem: Environmental > Terrestrial > Soil > Wetlands | place: USA: Florida...
CCGGAAACGGATTTGCTCCTGCGAGCGCAGGCGTATGGCGCTGTAGCCCACTTCGAGGCGGCCTTCACCGGGCGAAAGGACCAAGTCGCCCGAAGTGGGGGCCGCTCTGCCGTCCACCAACACATCCTCAATCTGAACCTGGGGAAGACCGCGCGAAAGTGTTTGGTTGGGGAGAATGAGCACGGGACCGCGGTTCGTCGGAAACCAAACCTCGCCGGTCTCGGTGAGGCAGCCGGCGGGCTGCACGCCACCGTACGTTTGCGTTGCAGCGACGCCGTCGGACAGGCCATAGAGTGTGACGGCCGGGCTGAACTTCGGGTCCTGAGCGTACCGGTCCAGGTCCGCGCGGGTGACCGAGGAAATACCGGTGGGGCCGCTCATCCAGAACATGCCTCTGCGATCTTCGAGAATTTGGTAGATGCTGTTACTGGCGAGCCCCTGTTCGGTGGTGTACGACGTCAGTTTTCCATCGCGCCAGCGAAAGAGCCCGCCGCCGTGCGTTCCGAACCAAAGGCCACCCTGGGGGTCTTCGTGGATCGTCCATACTTTTTCGTTGCGCAGGGCCTGGGTCGGGTAATCGTGAACGAAATGGCCTTTGCTCCAATGGTTGATGCCGCGGTCAGTGCCGATCCAGACGTCACTGTTGCGATCTTCCAGGAGGGCGTGAATGCTGAAATAGACGAGCCCATTGTTCACCGTGTAGTTCGTGAACGTGCCGTGCCGCCAGCAGGAAACGCCCTCGTCGGTGCCGATCCAAATGGTTCCATCGCGGCTTTCCAGAAAGGCACGGATAAAGTCGTTCACCAGGCCGTCGCGCCTGGTGTAATGAAAGACGTGCTTCCCTTCGTGGAGGAAGATGCCGTAGCCCTCCGTCCCGACCCACCAATTTCCAGCGCGGTCGCGGAAAACGGAACGGACGCGAATACCGGGTTCCGGCGGGGGAATCATCTCCGACCCATTCCGCCGAGGATTGATGCGGTAGAGGTGCGTGCTGGCGACCCAGAGCGAGCCGTCGCGGTCGGGATAGATGGTCTCGAAGTCCGCGTTTTCGGCGCCCCGCAGGGGGAACGTGCTCATCGCGGCCTTGCTCAGGCGTAGCAGGCCGGTTTGCAAGCCGATCCAGATGTTCTGTTCGTCGTCCTCGAGAATCGCCAGGATGGTGCTGCTGGGCGGGTCTTCTGGAGTCGCCACGCGCGCGAAGCTTCCGCCGCGAAAACGAATCAGTCCCGCGCCGATCGTTCCGATCCAAAGATTATGCGAGTCGTCTTCGCGCAGCGTGCGGACGGTGCTGGTGATCTCCGCGACCTTCTCGAACGTTTTCGAAGAGGGCGACATGCGCTGTAGGCCCGAGACGGTGCCGACCCACACTGTGCCGTCGCTAGTTTCCAGGATCGATTTCACGCGATCTGCGCTGGGGCTTCCGCCGAGATGGAACTCTTGACAACGAGTGCCCTGGATCATCAGGACACGCGAGCCACCCACCCACAGTCTGCCAAGGTGGTCTTCGTATATGGCATGAACGGCAAGAAGAGGAACGTCGCCTGTTCCGTCGACGCGAACGACACGATCAGCGTCCAACCGGAAAAGGCCCGCGTCTGTTCCGATCCAGAGCGTGCCCGTGTGGTCCTGATAAACCGAGCGGACGAACCCGTTCGTCAGACCCTGCTCGTCAGCATACGAACGAAAGCTCCCATCTTTATAGCGCAGCAGGCCGCCGCCTTCCGTTCCGGCCCACAGAGTTCCGTCGCGCGCAACAGTGAGAGAGAAAATACTATTCTCGCGCATCTGCTTCGTGTTTTCGCGATCGAAGACGACGAAGCGCTCGCCGTCGAAGCGGACCAGACCGCCGCTGGTGCCGATCCAAAGGTAATGGTCGGGGGTCTGTGCGAACGCCTGTACCGTGTTTTCAGGGAGCCCGTCTTCGGTCTGCCAGACGCGTCGGGTGAAGCCATCGGGAACAGTTCGCAGGTCGGCAGCGTTCAGCTGTATCGCGGCCACGAGAGAAACAAGGCAGAGACAGCCAAGCAAGCTCGACTTGGACATCCTCGAAGGCCACCCATTCCCACTGCGTGCGAGCGCAAGTATATTCCAGTTGCCGGAGCAGCGTCGCGGGAATGTGGTCCCGTCTTGGCGCTAGATATCCAATTCGGCCAACGCGCGGTGAACCAGGTGGATCGCTATCGATCCTTCGCCGACCGCCGAGGCCACGCGCTTCACGTTTCCCGCTCGGACGTCGCCTACCGCAAACACGCCCGGAAGGCTCGTCTCCAGCATGAGCGGCGGCCTGCCGAGCGGCCATACGGGCTTGTCGCTTGCCGCATCCATATCGCGCCCGGTGAGAATGAATCCCTTGTCGTCGAGAGCGAGACACCCGCGCAGCCAGTCGGTTCGCGGCGACGCCCCGGCCATGATGAACAGGTGGCGAATGTCGTGGACGGAACTCTGGCCGGTCGCGTTGTCGCGCCAAGTCACGCTTTCCAGATGCTCGTTGCCTTCCAGGCCGACGACTTCCGTTTTGTAGTGCAACTCGATGGCCGGATTTTGCTCGATGCGCTGAATCAGGTAGCGCGACATGGTGTCGGACAACTGGCCGGAACGAACCAGCATGTAGACCTTGCGCGCGGTCTGGGAAAGGTAAACCGCCGCCTGTCCGGCTGAATTTCCTCCTCCCACGACGATGACGTCTTCGTTTTCGCAGAGTTGCGCCTCCATGTATGTCGCACCGTAGTAGACGCCTTGTCCTTCGAACTTCGGAAGGTTGGGAATGTGCGGTTTCTTGTATTGCGCGCCGGTAGCGATCACGAGTGAGCGCGTCGCGAGCTTGGTGCCATTGTCAAGAACGACCTTGTACGGCCTCTTGTCGCAGTCTAACTGCACGACATCGTGCGCGATCATCATCCTGGCGCCGAATTTCTCAGCCTGGACGATTGCGCGCCTGGCGAGCTCCTGGCCGGATACTCCGGTCGGAAAGCCCAGGTAGTTCTCGATCTTGGAACTGGAGCCCGCCTGGCCTCCGGGCGCGTCCGTCTCGATGACCAAAGCATCCAGCCCCTCCGACGCAGCGTAAACGGCTGCGGCCAGGCCCGATGGCCCGGCGCCGACGATAATCAAGTCGCGGACTTGCGTTTCGTCGATTCCGGTATTGAATCCGAGGCAATCCGCCAGCTTTTGGGTCGTAGGGTTACGGAACACGAAACCGCCGCCGCAAATGATCACGGGAATTTCGTCAACCTTGACGGCGAAGCGATCGAGTATTTCCTGCGAGGTCTTGTCCGTATCGAGATCGACATAGGTGAACGGATGGCCGTTGCGGCTCAAAAACTCGCGCAAGTGCAGCGTCTGGGCTGAATGGCGCGAGCCCAAAAGCACGAGACCACCCCCGCCGCTGTTGATCAGCTCGAGGCGCCGCAGGATAAAAGCCCTCATCAGAATCTCGCTGAGTTCTGCATCCCGTGCGATCAGCGAACGCAGGCCGTCGCCACCAAGCTCAAGAAACTCACCGGGCTCGGTAACTCGGCCGCGCACCAGGCAACGCCGGCCGGAGATCATCGTCAGTTCGCCCGTGAATTCTCCGGGACCGTGCGTAGCGACAGGGCGTTCGCCCTCAAGGCTGGGCTGCACGATTTCCATTGCCCCTGAAAGCAGAACAAAGAACGGGACATCCGTGTCGCCCGGCTCGAAAAGGATTTCGCCTTTCCGAACGCTGCGCACCTTGCTGACCGAGCGTACCCGGTCGATTTGGGCTGGGGTCAACGTTGGGAAAATTTGCGTTCGAGGATCGAGCGCGCTGGCTACCGGTAGAGAAGACATGTTTCCCCCTGGATTGGCTGGTGCATAACCCTTAGAGTACGGATGGAGCCCTTTGGCTTCAATACCGAGTTAGAGCGGTTGGCATGGCAAAGATCCCCCTGCTCGGATTCCTAGTGAGAGCCGGCGTGACCGGATGCACGAGGCATGCTGCGAAGAATGTCGTCAACGGCGGCCATCGCCATGTCAATTTCTTCGTCTTCATTGTAGAAGTGAGGCGAGATCCTCACGCCGGCTCCCGGGCGCCAGTCGACGAGAACGTCGCGCTTGAGGAGTTCGGCGCACACTTCCTTCGAATGGGGCATGTCGACCGCGATGGTCCCGCCGCGGCGTTCCGGATCCTTTGGCGCGTTCACGCGCCACCCGCGCCGTTCGGCGAGCGACACGATCCGGGCCGTCAGGCGTTTCGATTTTTCGCGCACCGCGGCGGCGTCGAGTTCGCGGAGGATCTTCAGCCCGGGCGCTGCTGCATACAAAGCGGGTACGTTCGGCGTGCCGTTCAGAAACCGGTATGCTCCTTCCGTGTAGCGCATGGGGCCGGTCTCGAAAGCGAAGGGACTTTGATGCGCGAGCCATCCCGTGAATTTCGGTTCCAGTGTGCGAGCGAGATTGGGACGCACGTAAAGATAGGCGGTTCCCGGCCCTCCGCACAGCCACTTCAAAACGCCTCCGCACACGAAATCCACGTTCAGCGCTTCGACGTCCACAGGAACACCCGAGCCGAGCGATTGGAAGGTGTCGAGAACCACGTGCGCGCCCACGCGGTGGGCCTTTTCGCAGATTGCCTCGGCGTCGTTAATGCAGGAGCTGCGAAAAATCACGTGTGAAACCGGGACGAGCAAGGTTTCTTCGTCGATCGCGTCGAGCAGGCGCTCCGTGGGCACTTCGAGGCCGTTGTCTGTCTTCACCATGTGTACGCGTGCGCCGCGCGCCCTTTGCGCTTCCCAGAAGTACATCACCGAAGGGAAGTTCAAATCGGTGTACACCACTTTGTTGCGCCTGCCGGTAAAGTCGAAACAAGAGGCGACCACTGCCTGACACTGCGTGACGTTTCCGTGGATTGTCACCGAGTCTGCCGGCGCGTTCATCAGCGCACCGATCTGGTTGCCGGTCTCGAGCGCGAGCATCCACCATTTCTCCTCCCAGGCGCGGACCCCGCGCGTCGCCCAGGTCTCGGCGTAGTCGGCGAGCGCTTCCCGCACTCCGCGGGGCATTGCGCCAAGGGAATTGCTGATGAGATAAGTGGTCCGCTCAAGGATCGGGAACTCGGAGCGATAGCGAAGGAAAGAGTCGATCACGCCGGCACCTTGTTCGGCGCGCGGTGCTTCTTCATGACGAAATAGAAGACCGTCAAAAGCAGCAGATAGGGCGCGGCAGTCACAATGGTAATCCGAAGCCGCGGCACCCACCACGTCGATATCACTGTTAGCACGATGATCGCGAACGCCACGACCGACATGGCCGCTCCGCCCGGGGCGCGCATTGGCAGTGCGGCGATTTCTTCGCGCGACAGCTTTCTTCGCATGGCGACATGCGAGGCCAGCGCGATGCACCAAGCCAGCATTCCGCCGACCAGTGAGGCCCCGAAGAGGTAGAGGAACGCGTTTTGTGGCACGACATATTGAACGGCGAGAGCGATCACGATTCCTGACGCGGAGACGAGAAGAGCGTTACGTGGCGAGCCACTGGCCGAGAGTTCAGCGAGTTTGACGGGCGCGTATCCCGATTCAGCCAACGAGTAAAGCATGCGAGAAGTCACGTAGAGGCTCGCATTCGCTCCCGAGAGAGCTGCCGTCAGCACCACGAAGTTTATGAGGTAGGAAATCGCCGGGACGTGCGCCACCTGGAAGACGGTTACAAACGGGCTCTGCGCGACGCCGACCATGTTCCACGGTACCACGCCAACCAGAACCGCCGACGCGCACACGTAGACGAAGGTTAGAACACCAAATGTGATGAAGGTAGCGCGAACAATGTCCGACGTGGAACGAGCTTCCCCCGAAGAAATCGCCACCATCTCGGTTCCAAGGTAATTGAAGAGAACAAACGACAACGCGAGCAAAGGGCCTGCAGCCCCGCGCGGCAGGAAGCCGCCGACGTTCGTGTAGTGCGATGGAACCTTGCCTCCGAGTAACAGTCCTGCTCCAATCACAACAAACGCGGCAATGACGACGACCTTGACCATCGCGAACCAGTATTCGAAGGTCCCGAAATTGTGGACATCGCGCAGGTTGATGAAGAGGAGCAGCGCGGCGAAGGCCGCGATCCAGGCTGTCGCGGGGACTCGAGGAAACCAGTAACGCATGTAGATGGCCGACGCGACAAACTCCGCGCTGATCGCGATCACCAGAGAGAACCAATATCCGTAGCGGGAAACGAAACCGGCCCAGTGGTTGAGATAAGCGTCGGCGTAAACCCCAAATGAGCCGGCGGCGGGATGCAGGCTGGACATCTCGCCCAGCGCCATCGCGACCGCGAACGCGATCAGCGCGCCGAGGATATAAGTGAGAATGATGGCGGGCCCTGCCACCTGGACGGCGGCGCCAGATCCCAGAAGGAGGCCGGTGCCGATCGAGCCCCCAATGGCGACCATAGCCATCTGTCCGGCGCTAAGTTCGCGGCGGAGGTGAGTAGGTTTCTGCTCCATTCGGGAAAGGAGGGTAACGTAACCAGCGTCAGAATGCCGCTATGTATTTTTGCGGAAGGATGAACTTGTTGTGGGTCGACAGGATGGTCGTTGCAGGAGAACAATTGCCCATCTAGAGAGCGGCAGACACTGTGGTGCCCGCGGCCGCGAACACGGCTTGCATTTCAGCCTGCGCCAGCGGGAGGAAAATCTTCACCACCACCGGATCGAACTGCGTTCCGCTCCCTTCATTGAGGCGGCGAACGGCTTCCGCGAGGGGCAATCCTTGCCGATAGGGACGGGACGAGACCATCGCGTCGAACGCGTCGATGACGCTTACAATCCGCGAGCCGAGAGGAATTTCCTGGCCTTTTAGACCGCCGGGGTAGCCCCTCCCGTCATAAGCTTCGTGGTGATGCAGAATGAGCAGGCTGGCTTCCTCGAAGGTAGGAATCTGCCGGAGCACGGCCCAACCATACTCCGGATGTTTCTTCATCAGGTCGTACTCCTCCGAGGTCAGCTTCGCTGGCTTGTGCAGAATCGAGTCGGGGATCCCGATCTTGCCGATGTCATGGAGGAGGGCCGCCGCTTCGATGTCCACTAATGCACGTTCCTCCTTGCCGAGTTCCGAAGCGACGTGAATCGCCCACTCCGCCAGTCTCGTGCTGTGAACACCTGTGTTCAGATCTTTCAGGTCCAGGAGTTGATTGAAGGCGCAAATCATGGATGTGCGGAGTGCGCTCAACTTCTCTTCGGTTTGTTTCAGCCGGACGTCCGGAGGATACCAAGGCAGGCCGCCTCGCTCCTGCATACCACGAGCAAAGGCGGGCGCCCCAACCGGCAGCTCACTTCGAGAAGCCGCCTCGAGAACGCCCGCCGACGTGTGGACCGCTACCATGATGCGCCGGCTCAGTGACCCGCAAGACTACGCAGGATGTCCAGGCGGCCATACCCCATGTTCGGACCGACAAACTGTTCATGGGTCAGAGCGGATTCCGCCTGTGACTGGTTTGCGCTTCCCTTGAGGTTCACCAGCAATGCGGCCGTGCCGGAAACAAACGGAGCGCTGAACGAGGTTCCGTTCGCCGCGGCGTAAGTCCCGAACGGATACGTGGTGACGATTTGCTCGCCAGGCGCCGCCAGCCACACGATCTGGTCTCCATAATTCGAGAAGCTCGAGCGCTGGTCAAGGTCGTTCGTGGAGGCCACCCCGATCACGTTCGATTGGAGAGCAGCAGGATAGACGATCTCCTCCGCGCCGTCGTTGCCTGCTGACGCAACGCAGATCACCTTCTGGCTCGTTGCATAGCTCAGTGCGTCCGACAGTTCCGTCGAGTTGGACGTCAGGTCGAAGCTCATGTTGATTACGTTCGCGTTATTGTCCACGGCATAGTAAATCGCGCGGATGATGTCGGAGAGGTTGCCGGTGCCGTTGGCCTGAAATGCTTTGAGCGGCAGCAGCTTGGCCGTAGGCGCCACAAGATGGATGACGCCCATCACCTCGGTGCCGTGCCCGAATGCAGAATCGGGTGAACCGTCGAGCATCGCCGCCGAGGACTGGTCCAGCATTGCTGCGGACGACTGGTTGACGTACGCCGCCTGGCACGAGTTGCATGCGGAAGCCTGGTATCCGTTGAGATCGTTCAGCTCCGAAGCACCCGCCTGATTACGCGTGAAGTCGTAACCGGGCAAGAGCACGGCCTTGAGCGCGGGATGGTTCGGGTCCACACCGGTGTCAACATCCGCCACGATTCCCGATCCGCTTACTCTAAAAGTATTTTGTGCCGCTGAAAGATTAATGATCTGGGCGGCCGGTTGGTTCGCATAGCCGTACCAGACGCTCGTTCCGAAATAATTGACGGGCCACTGCTGGTATAGGGACGTTGGTATCGTGGTGATCGTCGCGCTGGTTCGCGGGATGGAGACGACCTGGTCGACTTCGGTGTCCAGGATTCCCGTAACGAGCCGAAGTGTTCCGGCCAAAACGCTAGGGAGAAGCCCGCTGGCGGGCTGGACAAGGAACACTTTTTCTTGATTCCCATCAAGATTGCCAACCACTTTGCAACTGTTGAGGAGGCAGACCAATTTAAGTCCGAGCTGCCCGAGGGTGGTTCGCACAATGACGCCGCCCGAAGTGCTTCCAGAGGTGCTTCCGGTCGACGATTTTCCGCCGCCCAACCCAAGCAACTGGGCTGACGCCGGCTGTCCCCATAGCCCTGCCACGAGAAGTAACGCGATCCAAGTGCAACGCTTCATGGTTGACTGCTCCTTGTGGACTGCCGCCCCGTACCCCACTGTTCCGTTTTGGCTCCGTACTAGACTGGCTGGGCCATGCGGTCGGAACAATGGTACAAAACGGCTAATCGGCAGCTCACGATTCAAGGCTTTTTCCTAGTACTAATATCCTTAAAGACTTTTGTTACAGTAAGATACGGATTTTCCTTCACCCCATCGCGAAGCGGTTCCACGAGGGGGATCGAAACCTGTGAGTCCGGCAGCGTGACTCTCAGTTCGAGCCTGGGCGTGAGGTCGCACTCCATCTGAAACTCACCAAGGTGATTTGTTTGCGACGTCGCCAACACGCGGCGGCCCGCGATCAAACACACTGAGACAGCGCCAAGATTCTTGGTTGGATCGCTTGCGTGAAGGACTTGGCCCAGCAGCGAAACCATATCGGCGTCGTCCTGGGGCTCGATCCGGAGATCGACGTGGTAATCGCCCGAGCCGAACAACAGTTGCCTTGGCGTCGCGGCAGAAGACCGTACGCCGGCTTGCAGCGGTACCAGCGAACTATCGAACAGAAGGTTCGCCACAAGCGACTTCAATCGTGGGGTCTTCTCAGGCTTATTCGTCGAATAAAACGCCTTGACTACACGAACTGCTGATTCCGGCGGCTCCGGAGCAGGTAGCCGATGGGCCACCTCAGCCACACGACGCCACGTATTAGCTGCCTTCGCGCACTTTCCGCATGATTCGAGGTGTTGTTTCATAGCCCTCAGCTGGCCTTCAGGACCGGCTTTGCGCGCAAAATCTGCCAACTCCTCCGCCGTAAAGTGTCTTTTATCCCCCCTAGCTTTCATCGCTCCTCCTCCCCCTTTGATCGTTTGTTGCTGATACTTTCCCCACGGCACATAAGGGTCTCCAACGGCCGGAAAAATATAGGGTGCCCTCGAAGAAAACCTTCAGATTCAAAAAGGGAGTATAAGTAGCGCAGAGTCAATCAGTTAGATCGGTAGCGATCTTGCCCACAAGCACTAATGGAGCCCAATAATACGGGTGAGGATGAGCGGACCGCAGTTCCCACATGGACTCTTGCAGCGCGGCAGCCGTGTTCCCGGAAGACGCCAGGCGGTTATAGAACAAACTCATGAAATCGGCCGTAGTGCGGTCTTGCACGTCCCACAAGGTCAGGAGAAGCGAACGCGCCCCCGCATGCAGCAGCCCTCGGACCAGCCCGAGGAGTTCGTCGCCTGCGCCGACCACATTCATTCCGGTGGCGCAGCCGCTTAGAGTCACCAAATCGGCGTTCAGGTGGAATTGGTAAAGGTCGTAGAGATTCAGGTAACCCGTGCCGAGCCGAATGCCGGAGAAAAGCGGGTTGTCGGGCCGGTACTGGCCGTGGGTGGCGACGTGAATCAATCGGCTGCGCGGCCCTTTTTCGCGCAGCGCCTCTTCTCCCTGCTCCGCGCCGAGAATCAGCTCGGCATCGGGAAGGGCACGCGCGACCGATTCAGCCTCGTTCTGGATGAACGGAGCGCGAGAATCAGGAACTCCGATCACGAGCGGTGGGCCGGCTGCCTCGGAGGGTTTGCGCTGGCATAAGGCGAAGATACCCGCGCTCGGAGCATAGGAAAGGGTGAATGAATCGACCAGGTAGCGCTGGCCGTCGAAAAGCGCGTGGAACGGCAGGTAATGCAACACTCCGTGCGGAACGATGACCAGGTGTTTGGCCGAGAATCGCCCGCGCAGGGGAGCGACGAGTTCCGTATAAAGTTCCTGAAGATGGGCCTGCGCTGCCGCTAACAGCGACTTCTCGAACGTGCGAACGTATTCCGCCGCCAACCGGAATTTCGAAATCTGAAAATCGAGCATGCGCATCAGGTTCGACACGCGCGAGACCGGCGTGAGTGGAACGATCTCGAGCGAGTCATGAGTGACAATAACGGCGACGAAGTTTTCGCGGACGCTGAAGAATTCGATGAGCGCCGCGTCAATCGGGAGACAGCCGCGGACGTCGGCGAGCGCGTTCGCAAACGGAGCGCCGCCCTCCGGGGCCGACTCAGCGGAAGAAATTTCCCGCAAGACGCGCAGGAGCTCATTCTCGTGCGCCAAAGCCTCCTGCTGCAGCTTTTCGATTCTCTCGGGTGAAGGCTGTTCGGCGCGGAGTTGCTCCTGCTCGATGCGACGGTAATACCAATTCAGCTCTTCGCGCATATCGCGGATGCGCCGTACCAGCCCGCTTTGGCCGCTGGCGCCCTCTGCGGGAATCGTGCGTTCTTCACGGACCAAGCGTTCGGCGAGGCTGCGCGACTTGGCAAGCTCGATATAGCTGAACGACTCTTCAACCGCTCTGGGCCGGGCCGGATCGCGCAGGCAAACTTCGACCAGGCGTTCGTAGACCTCCAGGCGGTCCTTCATGAAGGATATCTTCAGTTCTTCGCTGCGCAGGCTGCTGCGCAATGTTTCGAGCGATCGGCGGGCCTGTTGGTACGACTCGTACGCTGCCGAAGATTCCCCGGAGGCCTGTTGCGCCTCGGCCAGCAAGAAGTGAGCCTGATGGCAAAGGACGGGCGCCTCGAGGCCTTTCAGCCGCTCGAGCGCCCGTTGGCACTCCTCCCGGGCAACGGAAGGCTCTCCACGGCGAAGCGCGAGGCGGGCGAACAGGAGATGGCATAGCACAGCTTTCCCGGGCAGAAACGAGCCGTCGAAAAACGCCGCCGCCTGCGAGCACAGCCGATGAGATTCGAAAAGCCGGCCCTCGTTGAACAGAACAAGCGCCTGGTACAGGTCGATCAGCGAAGGCCAGACGAGGTTTTTCTCCCGGACGAATTTGGCGCGCGACTCGCCAAAAAGCTCGACCGCGCGGACGGCCTTTCCAAACTGGCTGAAGCCCATGGCTTCGTACGCCTGGCACTTCGCTTCTTCGTAACCCATACCCAGTTTCCGAAACAGGTCCTGGCCTTCGTGGGCCATGTGGACGGCTTCGTGGCTCAGGTTCAACTCGAGATAGATCTCGGCCAGGTCGAGGTGGCACAGCGCGAAGTGGTAGTCGTCGCTGGTCGCTTCACATCTGCGGCGCGCGGCGTGCAGCATTTCGATCGCGCGACTGTGCTGCCCGCGCAAGTAATAGAGGTAGGCGATATTGTAGTCAGCCTGGGCGCGCAGAAGAGGCATCTTCTCTTCGCCACACAGCAATTGCGCCCGCTCGTAGGTCGCGAGCGCGCGGGAGTAATCGTTCAAGGTGATCAAGCACATCGACATATTCGAAAGGGCGATCACCAACTCTTCGGAATCGCCATACGTCAGGAGTTGCTCGTAGGCTTGCTCGTAGCAGGCGATGGCTTCTTCGAAACGATCCTGGCGGTGATAGATGTTGCCGACGTTGTTGGCGAGCCGAGCGAGGCGGCGAGTTTCGCCGAGCTTGGTGAAGATGTCCCGCGCGCGATCCGCGGCGACCACGGCGCGGTCGTATTCGCCGAGCAGGATCAGCGCCTGCACGGAGTTCGTCAGCGTGCGCGCGATCTGCTGCTCGTCTTTGAGTTTCTCGAATAGGTCGAGGGCTTGCTGGTAGAGATCGATCGCTTCCCGGTTTCTGCCCGCGAGGTTGAGCGCGTTGCCCTCGGCGCGCAAACTGAGGGCGAGAACGTCTCTTTTACGATTCCGCTGCGACAGAAACACAGCCGTTTGGGCCAGACAGAGGGCGCGGCCCGTGTCGACGCGGCCCTGTGCGACAACGGCTTCCGTAAGCTGCCTCGCGAAATCCGGCGTGGTGAGGCGGCGATGGCCCGCGAAGAATTTGCGTCGGGCGGCATCGTCGGAAAGCTTGCAGATCTGATCGAGAACCTGTTCGTCTACGGCCGGCGGGCCCGGCTGGTTACTGGTTTTCTTCGTTCGCGCTCGCGGCACTAGAATCCCAGGCCCGCAAGGCGTTGCCGAAGCTTTTCAAGGCAGCGCTGGCGGATGAAGCCAATCGAACCAACGGCAATGCCCAGCGATTTGGCAATCTCGCGGTATTCGCGTGCGGGTTCTTCGAAGAACAGCATGTGGACGAGT
>Ga0335072_10011450_pt1 | contig 12705 bp, 15 predicted proteins | sample Lox_Sample_21_FD_206725 | JGI IMG/M metagenome (GOLD analysis project Ga0335072, IMG submission 206725) | Soil microbial communities from Loxahatchee National Wildlife Refuge, Florida, United States - Lox_Sample_2.1 | ecosystem: Environmental > Terrestrial > Soil > Wetlands | place: USA...
AGTAGTCTCAATTGGTCCATGAAGATGGCCTATGGACTGAATATGAAACCATCTGTATCGTATAGGCCGTGATAGCAACCAGTTGGCCTGGCCGACGCGCGCCGCTAGTTGCCGCGCGCGGCGTGAAGTGAGGACATTGACATATCCGGATAGGAGAACAGACGGGTGGCTCGCATCAAGCTGGCGTATCTCGGGGGCGGCTCTACCCGCGCTGCGGGCACGTTGGCGTCGTTCATGCATCAGGGCAACAGCTTTGACGGGTCAGAGGTCGTCCTCATCGACCTGAACGCGGCGCGGCTCGACCTCATCCAGCGACTGGCCCGGCGAATGGCCGACCACGCGGGTCTTGACATCACGATCTCCGCGACCACAGATCGCCGGGCCGGCCTGGAGGACTGCACCGCATTGCTGTCCAGTTTCCGCCCGGGCGGATTCGAGGCTCGCGTGCTGGATGAACGCATCCCGGTCAAGCACGGGGTGATCGGTCAGGAGACACAGGGACCAGGCGGCTTCTTCATGGCTCTGCGCTCGATTGCGGTGCTGCAGCAGGTGGTCCGTGACATCGCTGATGTCTGCCCGGACATCAGGATTTTCAACTACACCAACCCGGTGAATATCGTTGCTCAGGCGCTCACTACCTACACCGACATACCCACGGTGTCGCTCTGTGAGGGGCCTTGGGACTTCCCGGAGTACGTTGCCGAGGCGGCGGGCCTGGACCCGGCCAGGCTCGACGTGACGATGTCCGGTATCAACCACAACTGCTGGAGCACCGAGCACACCTACGGGGGCGAGGATCTCATCCCGCACCTGCGGAACGGCCTCGAGGCGCGAAGCTGTGACCCGGCTCTGGATGAGGATGCTAAGCGCGTGCTGCGCCTGGCCGTGGAGATGGAGTGCGTGCCCTCCTACTACTTCAAGTACTACTACTTCCGGGACGAGATCCTCCGCCGGCAGCAAGGAGAGCCGCGCTGCCGCGCCGAGGTGATCCTGGCCGAGGTCCCCGGCTACTGGGAGCACTACGGCGAGCAGGCCCTGGCTGACGCGCCCGCCCTGGATCCGGCCCGCTCGCGCGGTGGAATTCACGAACTGGAACTAGCGATTGACGCCATGGCTGCCTACTTCAACGACGCTCGAGCCGTGCTGCCCGTCAATCTGCCGAATAAGGGTAGCGCGCTGCCGGGCTTCGATGAGGACCTGGTCGTCGAGGTACCCACAGTCGTTGACGGCTCCGGCTTCGCAGCCATCCCGCAGCCACGCCTGCCCCACCGGGTTGTCGGGCTGGTTCATACTCTGGCCGAGCACCAGATGCTGGCGGCACACGCGGCCTGGGAAGGCAACGCCGAGGACGGAGTACGCGCGCTCGCCGCTCACCCGCTCGTGCCCTCGCTGCCGGTAGCGCGCGAACTGTACGCCGAGATGGCGCAAGCCCATGCGCAGTACCTGCCCGACCGCTTGCTTCCGTAGGTCGGCGTGCACCTCGGTGTTGACGCTGGCAACAGCAAGAGCGCGGCCCTGGTATGCCGCAGTGACGGCCAGGTCATCGGCGCCGGTCGCAGCAGCGGCGGCGACATCTACGGGATCGCGCGGCCCGCGGACGCTGTCACGTCGGTACTCACCTGTGCCCGCCAGGCGATGACATCCGCCGGTGTCCAGCCCGCCATGATAACGACCGCAGCGTTCCGCCTGGCCGGCGTGGACTGGCCAGAGGATCACGCTTTCTGGCGGGCGTCCCTGGCGACGGCGCTGCCCGAGCTCCGGCAGGTGTCGATCCTCAACGACGGCTTCGCGGCTATCCGGTGCGGTGCACCGTCAGGCGTCGCGGTCGCGATCGTGGCGGGAACCGGCTCTGCAGTGGCCGGACGGGGACCCGATGGCCGGGAGTGGTCGCTGTCATGGTGGGTCCAGGAAGCGGTGGGGGGCTTCGGCATCGGCGACGAGGCACTGCGGGCTGTCTGCCGGGCCGCACTGGGCCTGGGCGCCCAGACGACGCTGACCGCTGCAGTGCTGAACGAGTATCAGCACCAGGACGTGGAGGCGATGCTGCATTCCTTTACTCGGCGGGAGCATCGGCGTCCATGGCAGGACAAGGGCCGCCTGGCACGGGCAGTACTTGCCGCCGCGAGTGCCGGAGACCCGGTGGCGGCAGGCATTGTGGAGCAGCAGGCCAGGCACCTCGCTGAGTACGCGCGGGTAACAGCGGTCAAGGCCGGCTTCGATCCCGCACGGGACACGGTACCGGTCGTGCTCGCCGGCTCCATCCTCACCGCAGAGCACTCCCCGGTGGCGGAGACGCTGACGGGACTACTGGCCATCGAGATACCGAAGAGCCGCCCGGTACTGGCGAACCTGCCTCCCGTTGCGGGCGCGGCCCTGGACGCTATCGCCGCTGCGGGCGTCATCATCACCGAGAACACCCTCAGCGCTGTGGGCCGCAGCCTGCCTCAGCAGGACTTCCTGCAGACCTGAGGCGCGCTCGAGATCAACTAGAAGTCCGCGAAGAAACGGAGCCCGGGAGGCGGACAGTGCGACAGGAGTCAGTGGGTGTGGCGGTCATCGGCGCGGGTATGGCCGGACGCGCTCATGCGGCGGGTTATCGCGGTGCCTCAACCGTTTTCGACGCTGAACGGCCAGAGGTTCGCCTGGTAGCTATCGCGGATGTGAACCAGAGCCTTCGAGAAGACGTCTGCCGCCGCTACGACTTCGCCCGCAGCGAGCCGAACTGGGAGACGATCGTTAGTGCCGGCGACATCGACGCCGTGAGCGTTGTCGTCGCCAACGACCTGCATCGCGAGATGGTTGAGGCGCTGCTCGCCGCCGGCAAGCACGTCCTGTGCGAGAAGCCGCTCGCTCCCTCGACCGTCGATGCCGAGGCGATGGCCGCGGCAGCCGAGAACTCCGGCCGTGTCGCAGCCGCGGGCTTTACCTACCGGCGATCGCCGGCGATATCGGCCATTCGCGACGAAGTCACCGGAGGGCGGCTCGGCGACGTGCTCCACTTCAGCGGGCGGGCGTGGTTCGACTATGCCCTGGAGCCGAGTGCGCCGATCACCTGGCGGTACAAGGGCGGGCCGGGCTCCGGGGTGCTCGCCGATGTCGGCAGCCACCTGGTCGATGTCGCCGAGTTCATTTGCGGGCCGATTACGAAGATCACTGGCGGTGCTGTGGCGACGGTGATCGGCGAGCGTCCGGTGCCAGCGGGCCCGACGGTCGGTCACGCCCCGGCTCCTCTGACCGACATTAGGGCACCGGTCGAGAATGAGGACATTGCCACCTTCACTGCGCGCTTTGCCAGCGGCGCCCTCGGCACCTTCTCCGCATCGCGCGTCGCTCACTGTCGGCCCGACGGGCTGGGTTTCGAGGTGTTCTGCGCGGACGGCTCGGCCGCATTCGACCTGCACCGCCTGAGCGAGTTCATCATTTCCGACCGCTCGCCCGGCGCATCGGTCAACGGGCCCCGGCGCGTGCTCATCGGCCCGCAGCACCCGTACGTGACGCTGGGACTGCCGATCGACTCTGCCGGAGTCGGGCACGGCACCGCCGACCTGTTTATATACCAGGCGCGTGCGTTCCTCGACGAGATTGCCGGCATCGAGGCGCTGCCGAGGTGCGCATCGTTCGCGGAGGCAGTGCACGGGATGAGAGTTCTCGATGCGGTTGTCGGCTCGGCCGCCCGCGATGGCAGCGCCGTTGCGATCGGGTGAGATCAGCGCGGACGCAATGGCGATCGGAGGATCAGCGTGAGACTGGGAGCCTACACCTCATGCCTGCACGACAAGACGCTCGGCGAGGTGCTCGAACTGCTCGCCGCTCTGCACCTGGAAAGCATCGAGGTAAACGCGGGCGGATTCATCGCCTCGCCGCATATTCCCGTCGACGCGCTTCTGGTCAGCTCAAGGGCACGCGTCGAGTACCTCGCTCAGGTGGCCGACTCGGGGATAGAGTTGACCGCGCTGAACGTCAACGGCAATCCGCTGCATCCCGATGCGGCAATCGGCAGCAAGCATGCCCAGGACCTCTGCTCGGCGATTGAGCTTGCCGGACTGCTGGGCGTGTGCAATGTCGTGGCCATGTCGGGTCAGCCCGCGACGAATCCCGGTGCCACGGCGCCGGCGTGGATTGTCGAGCCATGGCACAGCGGCGCGACCGAGGTGCTCGATTACCAGTGGAACGATGTCGCGCTCCCGTTCTGGCGTGACATCGAAAAGCGAGCGCGCAGCGCGGACGTGCGAGTCTGCATCGAGATGCACCCGCACAACCTTGTCTACAACCCGGCGACGCTGATGCGCCTTATCGAGCGCACGGAAGCGACGCACATCGGCGCCAACATGGATCCGAGCCATCTGTTCTGGCAGGGAATCGAGCCGATCGTGGCGATCGACTACCTCGGCGAGCGGGTCTTCCATGCGGCGGCGAAAGATGTGCGCATGAACGAGCAGAACTGCCGCCTGCATGGCGTACTCGACGACCGGTTCCGCACCCCCGGTCCTGGGGAGCCTGCGCTCGGCCTCGGCGGCCGATTCGTCCTCAACCGGTTCCCGGATAACCCCTCCTGGGAGTTCGTCGCGATCGGCCGTGGCCACGATGTCCCTTACTGGACGGAGTTCCTGGCCGCGCTCGCGCGGGTCAACCCGACCATCGCGGTGAACATCGAGCACGAGGACGTAGAGCTAGCCGGTGTGTCCGGGCTGACCTACGCTGCGGAGAAGCTCCTCGCCGCGCAAGGCGCAATGCGAATTGGTTGACCATGGGACATGGCTGCTGACCGCGCCATGAGCCCCGCAGGAGCTCTGGCATGAAGCCGCGACGTACCAGAGTTCTTCACGGACGGCAGATTGCGCTGCCTTGAACGCACGGCTACGGTTGCTCGCTCAATCCTGGCAACGTGCACGGCGCGGGAGTGCAGCCTTCGTCCGAAGCGGCCCTGTTACCCGCCGCCGGGTGTCTTGCGCCCAGTCCCCAGGTCGTGCCGCTCGGCGGCAGACGGCTAGGAAGGGGGCTGGACTGCGATGGGGACGACAGGGAGTCCGTCGATCTTGGTGAAGTCGCCTGCGTTGGTGCTGTAGAGAGGCAGTTGCCGGGACAGGGCGGTGGCGGCGATCACAGCGTCGCAGCGCGGCCGGAGGGCGGCCTCTTGTGGAGAACGTCCAGGACCTGCCCGTCCTATTCGCTTCGGTCGGCGTCGCGCTGATCTACGTCGAGGCCCTTCCCGGAGCGAAGATAGACGGCTGTTCGTTCTTCCTCGCCAAGATGCCCGTCATCGGCATCTCCGGCCGAGGCAAGCGCCTGGATAAGGTTCTGTTCACCCTGCTCCAAGAGATCGCCCACGTCGTCCTCGGGCATGTCACGAACGAGACCATCGTCGAGTCGCTAGACGATCGTGACGACCGGGACGGCACCGAGCTTGAGGCCAACCGCCATGCCGGCAGGTGGCTGCTGCCCACCCCGCTACCCCCTGTACCAGAACGAATTGGCGCTGCCTGGGTCGAAAATATTGCGGCTGAGCGGGGTCTCGCGCCCATCATAGTGATCGGCCCAGCTCCAGAACGACGGAGTCCTTCAGCGGCGTAGCACGCTGGCACGGAACGCCCCGACGGTAACAACGCCACTTGAGACCTGGTGGGGCGGCAACATCGGCTGTGTGGCCTGCTCCCATTGATGAACTGCAGCTGCAGCTGACCGGCGGCCGGCACGGCGACCCGCCTCCTGGCTGTGGCAGCCCCCGGTGAGGACACCGACCACTGAATAGTTGGACAATCCTTGACGACGGTCCTTACCCGGAGGTCAGCTCGCTGCGGACGCGGGCCGGTAGCGATTGAACTCATCTACCTGTCGCTGTGTCTCCGCAACAAAGCCGCTGACGCCGTGCCCTGGTTTGGTTCTATTGGGGCGATTTTTCGGGGAGCCAAAAGGGCAGCCAGCAACCGCAGACGCCGGGCGATGCCTACCAATGTCAAGCTTGCACCTACGCAGGTCAACGACTTAGTGAACGATTCGCAGCGATGCCGAGCGATGGCCTCAGGGTGGCTGGGGGTCAAGGGGTCGCGGGTTCAAATCCCGCCGTCCCGACGCAGGTCGGAAGGCTGATTCGAAATCCGGATCGGGCCTTTATGGCCTTGACTGGGGACCAAGATCGCGGATAGCTGCCTTACTGCGTTTCTTGACGGCCGGTGCACGCGATGGTCGTTTAACTTGAGGACTACCCCCGCCAGCGTCCTCGGACGCTGACGATCTCATACTCACGTGCGTAGCACCGCAGACGTCTACCTGGCATGACTGACGATCACAGCCCACGCCAGGTCGACGAACCAGGCGAGCGCTGGACATTCAGCGAGTTGCCACAGCTCCAGGAACTTTTCCGCCTACTTGGGATTCCGCCGCAGCCCGGTTATTCGCCGGTGGCCATCACGGCGGTCGGCGTTGTCATGTCACCGGTCGGCGGCATCGCGCACTATCCCGTGTACGCCCAGCTGATCGAGAGCAAGCTTTCCGAGACGTCCGAGATCCGTGCCGCCGTTGCGATCCTGCAGCAATGGCTCTTCGTTCAGCGGCAACGAAGCAAGCCAGGCGATGGCCTGCCCTCCGGCCTGCGTCGGAACTGATAGAGCGGACGTTGAGCTGACGGAGAGAATTCGTGCCGCAGCGGACTCGCAGCATCGGCCCTGGCGCGCCGCATGCACCGAGGAGAGGAAATGCCCCAAACACCGCGACTGCCGACCTGGGCTGCCCCCGATAGGGACGCCATCGAGGCGACCAGCGCCGAGCTCGACCGCATGACGGAACTCGCGGTGCGGCGGGGCGCCTGTTTAGCCGCGATCGGCCGCGGCCGCTGTGCGGCGGCAGCCAGGACAGCAGAGGAGTTCGCCCGCCGCTGGGAGGCTGCCGGCAGGGTTGTGCTCGACGTCGTCACCTGGCCTGAGGACGCGGCGTCCTGGCTGCGGCAGGCCACGCGGCTCGCCAACGCGGACCCTGACGTGTGGATCATGACGGGGGCGCCCTGCGGATGGGCGCAGATGACGCGCCGCCTGCTGTGGTCCACCCGCTGGCGGCCCGAGCGCACCATCGTCTCCGCCGCCCTCGGCACTGAGCGCGCGATCAGGCTCGTCGGCGCCAGCTACTTGGAAGGCCTGTCCGGCGGCAACGCTGCAGGTGGCACGTGGACGATCGCCGGTGGCAAGCTGACCAGAGCCGCCGACGGCACGGGGACAGCCGGATGAGCGGCACGCTGTTCACCCTCGGCCCGGGCGCGGAGCCACGGCGCGAGATCGCGCCCGGAGCCGTGCACCTATCGTCATGGCTGACCGCGGACCAGCAGCGATGGATGGCGGAGCGGTTCCGCGAGTGGGCCGCGGGCCCTGTGCCGATCCGGGCCGCGAAGGTCCGCGGGCCCCAGATGTCGGTACAGACGGTTTGCCTGGGCTGGCACTGGCAGCCGTACAGGTACACGCGCGAGGCCACTGACGTCAACGGCCTGCGCGTGCTGCCGTTCCCGGAATGGATGGTGCGGCTCGGCCGCAGGGCCGTCGCAGAAGCGGTGGGGGACGTGCGGGCGGGCGACGGCTACCGCCCGGACGCGGCCCTGATCAACTTCTATGATCAGAACGCACGGCTGGGCATGCACCAGGACAAGGACGAGCGCTCGGCCGGGCCGGTCGTGTCCCTGTCGGTCGGCGACTCCTGCACATTCCAGTTCGGCAACACCGGGGATCGCAGCGGTCCTTACCAGAACGTGCTGCTCGCCTCGGGGGATCTGTTCGTCTTCGGCGGCCCCTCGCGGTTTGCCTTCCACGGCGTCCCCCGGATCCACCCTGGGACCGCCCCGGCAGGATGCGGCGTGGCCGCAGGGCGCATCAACATCACCATGCGCGTCACCGGCCTGACCTGACCGGCGACGCAACCACCGAAGGAGCATGCACCCTGAAGTGCCAGGCGGCGTGAGTGACGGAGTCGTGGCCGGTGAGGACGCCCGCCGTGCGCCTGCGGTGACGCGGCCCGGTGCTAGTGCTACGGCGCCCAGCGGGCATTCGCATCGCCAACGAACAGGGCATCCACCCCGGCCGAAGCCAAGGCGCGGCATCTCCGGCCTGAGGCCAGGTCAGTGAGCGCGCTACACATCGCAACCGCGGGGCCGGTCGACGGCCTGTTCGTGCGGCGCTTGCTGGCCATGCACGCCATCCCAGGCGCGGAGGTGGCTGACCCTGCCAGCCGGTCCCACACCCGCCTCATTCCTACCAGCGCCGGGGCCGTCTGCGTAACGGTCGTGCTGGGGACCGGCGTCACTGCGCGTATCGCGGCGGAGAACCCGGCCGTGCTCGCCGGGACCCTGGCGGCCGTCCGGCGCTGGCTGGACCTCGATACCGATATTCGCCCTGCAACCGCGCGCTTGGCCGCGACCCCGTCATCGGGCCGCTCGTGCGCGCCAGGCCGGGCGTCCGGCTGGTCGGATTCCCGGACGAGTTCGAGGGCGTGGTGATGACTGTCCTCGGCCAGCAGGTATCCCTCGCCGCTGCCCGGACCTTCGGCGGCCGTCTCGCAGCGGCCTACGGCACGCCTCATGCCGCAGGCCTGCTGGCGTTCCCGGACCCGGCGCGTCTCGCTGCCGTCCCCGTGGACGAGCTGCGCGCCGCCGTGGGGCTTACCAGGGCCCGCGCCGCGGCCGTGCACGCAATAGCTCGAGCATGGCAGGCGGGGTTCACGCTGAATGGAGATGATCCTGCACAGGCCATGAGACAGCTTCTTGAACTGCGTGGGATAGGCCCGTGGACCGCCGGGTACCTCACCGTGCGGGCGCTCCGCGCCCCCGATGCCTTCGCTACTGGGGACCTCGTCGCCCGCCGGGCGCTCGGGGGCGTCACCGTCGCTCAGGCCCGCGCCATGGCTGCCCGGTGGAGTCCGTGGCGCTCATACGCCCTCTTCCACCTGTGGGCCGCATCCGCAGGACCCGACCAGCCAGAAGTGACCATGCCCGGGACGTCAGGGACCAGCTGAGCCTGACGGCGGGCTCACGGCGTCGTCGCCGTCGGCGTCTTCGGGGCAGGAGAATCCCCCGCGGCCGAAAGGATGCGGCGATGTCACTAACCGGCTACACGGCGGGCGTGTTCGACTTGTTCCACATCGGCCACCTCCGGCACCTGGAGGCGGCCCGGCGGCACTGCGACAGGCTCATCGTCGGCCTGACGACCGACGAGCTGTGCACCGCTTACAAGCACAAGGTTCCGGTGATCCCTTATGAGGAGCGGGCCGCCATCGTACGAGCCATCAGGTGGGTCGACGAGGTCATTCCGCAACGGAGCATGGACCGGTGGAAGGTCTGGGAAGACCGTCGCTTCGACGTCACGGTCGTGGGGGACGACTGGGAGGGCAGCGCCCTCTGGGACGAGTACGAGCGCAGGTTCGGCCAGGTCGGCGTGAAGATCGTTTACCTTCCGTACGCAGGCCACACGTCAAGCAGCCTGCTCCGGTCGGTCCTCCAGCGGCTCAGCGGCGCAGCGTGACGGCAGGTGCAGGACTTAATGGCCGACGTCTGCCCCGGCTTTGACATGATGAGCACAGGCGATTTCCGGTGGTCCGCGCGGCAAGTCATCCGAACGCGGCCCCTTCGGCCGGGCGATGGACCGCAGCGCTGGCTGACTGCGAAGCAGCCCGAATTCGCCGCCGGCCGGCGATCCCGGCCGAGCATCTCACGTTACGCTGCCGGGGAGCGTCTTCAGGGCATGGGTACCAAGCAGCCATTCGAGATGGTCGTGGAGAGACACGGCGGCACCGTGCTGCGCATCTGCCGCGTGCTGCTCGCCTCACCTGACGCCGACGATGCCTGGTCGGAGACGTTCCTGGCGGCGCTACGCGCCTACCCGGACCTGCCGGAAACCGCGAACGTCGAGGCCTGGCTGGTCACGATCGCGCACCGCAAGGCCATCGACGTGCTGCGCGCCCGCGGACGGCAACCAATCCCGGTTGAGGAGGTCCCCGAGGCGCCCACCACCCTCGGTCTCCCTGGCTTCGACGACAACGGCTTGTGGCGGGCCGTCCGGGAGCTCCCGGACAGGCAGCGGCAGGCGGTGGCTTACCACTACGTGGCCGGCTTGCTTTACACCGAGATCGCGGAGATCCTCGGCGGCACTACCGACGCGGCACGCAGGGCCGCCGCTGACGGCATCAAGAACCTGCGGAAGAACTACACCGGCGGAGTCCCATCATGAGCGAATACAACGGCCTCTTCACCACATCAGCCGACCCTAAGACACTGGCGCGGCTGCACCGCGAGCTCGAGCAGGCTGCCGAGCGCGAGGGACTGCTCGACATCGCGTACCGGACCGTCGACTCCCCGGTCGGCCCCCTGCTACTAGCAGCCACGCCGCGCGGGCTCGTCCGGGTCGCCTACGACATTGAGGACCACGACCGCGTGCTGGATACCCTTGCGGACAGACTCAGCCCCCGCGTGCTGCGAGCACCAGGGCGGCTGGACGCAGCGGCGCAGGAGCTGGAAGAGTACTTCGCCGGTCGGCGCCACGCATTCGACCTCCCGCTTGACATGTCGCTGTCCAGGGGATTCCGGCTGCTGGTGCAGCAGCACCTGCCATCGATCGGCTACGGGCAGACCCGCAGCTACCAGCAGGTCGCCGAGCTTGTCGGCCGCCCGAAGGCGGTCAGGGCTGTCGGCACCGCCTGCGCCACCAACCCGCTGCCCGTCGTGGTGCCCTGCCACCGGGTGCTCCGCGGCGACGGCACTGCCGGGGGTTATGTCGGCGGCCCCGCAGCCAAGACAACGCTCCTGAACCTGGAGGCAGCATGAGCGCCCCCGCTCGCGCTACGAGGCTGAAAGACACAGACCCGTGGCGGCAAAGAGTCGATTCCGGCGACTGGGAGGCGATCACGGCCGAGGTTAACGAGTACGGCGGGGCCCTGCTGCCGCGGCTGCTTACGGCCGAGGAAACCATGGGTCTCCGCTCCCTGTACGAGGACGACCGGTACTTCCGCGCCACGATCAACATGGGGCGGCACCGTTTCGGTCAGGGTGAGTACCGTTACTTCAGCGCCCCGTATCCGGAGCCGGTCGAGCGGCTCAAGCAGGCCCTCTACCCCCGGCTCCTGCCAATCGTCCGCGACTGGTGGAGCAAGCTCGGCCGCCGCGCCCCGTGGCCTGACAGCCTCGACGAATGGCTCCGCATGTGCCACGACGCCGGGCAGGACAAGCCGACCGCGATCCTGCTGCGCTACGGCCAGGGAGACTGGAACGCCCTGCACCGCGACCTCTACGGAGACCTGGTCTTCCCGCTGCAGGTCGTCATCAACCTCAACGACCCAGGCGGCGACCACACCGGGGGAGAATTCCTGCTCCTCGAGCAGCGCCCCCGTGCTCAGTCCCGCGGTACCGCCACGCTGCTGCCGCACGGGCACGGATACCTCTTCACCACCAGAGACCGACCCGTCCGCTCGACCAGGGGATGGTCGGCAGCCCCCGTACGGCACGGAGTGTCCGCGATCCGCTCAGGCCACCGGCACACCCTCGCGCTCGTCTTCCACGACGCGGCATGAACGGCCCGACAACCTACACATTGCTCGGCACCGACGGCAAACCCTACGAGTCCGCGACGCAGGGCCAGTGGGGCGGCCACCGCAGCACCAGGATCTACGGCCGCCTCAACTGCCCCGCTGCTCTGCGCGCTATCGCCAGAGGCGGCTACACGCGGCACCGGGTGTTCTTCGCCGACGAGGCCACCGCGATCGCCGCCGGCTACCGGCCCTGCGGCACCTGCTGCCCGGAGCGCTACCAGGAATGGAAGAGCAGCCGACAGGGTCAGCAGCCACCGGTGTTAGGGGCGAGGCCAGCATGCACCGCCCACGGCACGTGCGCAGCGGGCCCCGCGGTCCAGGAGCACGGCGCTGCCGCGCCCGGAAGCAGCACGCAGCCGAGCCCTGGCTCGGGCCGCCAATGCGAGAATCCGCAGGAAAGGGAATCCCCCGATGAACCCCAGAGCGAGCCTGTCCGGTGATCTCGCCTCCCAGGACGGCGATGCCTGCCGTCTGGTCGACTGGGCCATGGTCCGCGCAGGCCTGGAAACCGAGGGCATCGCCCTCACGCCGCCGCTGCTGAGCGAAGCCGAATGCCAGGAGGTCCGCGGCTGGTTCGACGACCCGGCGCGGTTCCGGAGCACGGTAGTGATGCAGCGGTACGGCTTCGGCCGCGGCACCTACCGCTACTTCGCTGACCCCCCTGCCCCGCCAGGTACGCGAGCTGAGAGAGCAGCTCTACCCGCCACTGGCCGTCATCGCCAACGCGTGGGCTGCCATGCTCGGCGAGCGCCGGTTCCCCGCCACCCACCGCGAGCTGGCGGCGGAATGCGCAGCGGCAGGACAGCTCAGGCCCACGCCGCTGATCCTCCACTACGGCCCCGGCGATCACGCCAACCTGCACCAGGACCTGTACGGCGACATCGTCTTCCCGCTCCAGGTGGCCATCATGCTGAGCAAGCCGGGTGAGGAGTTCGAGGGAGGGGAAAGCGTCTTCGTCGAGCAGCGGCCGCGCTCGCAGTCCCGCGCCATCATCGCCCGGCCAACCCAGGGACAGGGGATCGTCTTCCCCGTGCGGCACCGGCCGGTACACGGCAGCCGCGGATACCGGCGGCATCCTATGCGCCACGGGACCGGTGCGACCACCCAGGGACAACGGACAGTACTCGGGATCATCTTCCACAATGCCCGCTG
>Ga0335072_10011451_pt1 | contig 12705 bp, 11 predicted proteins | sample Lox_Sample_21_FD_206725 | JGI IMG/M metagenome (GOLD analysis project Ga0335072, IMG submission 206725) | Soil microbial communities from Loxahatchee National Wildlife Refuge, Florida, United States - Lox_Sample_2.1 | ecosystem: Environmental > Terrestrial > Soil > Wetlands | place: USA...
AGCTGGCGTCCGCCTCCGGAACCACGCTGCCGTCGCTCATAGAGGGCAGCGTATCGACCTCAGGGAATGCGTCGTCGGCGGGACGCTGCACTAGCCTCAGGGCGATGAACACCGACCCGACCGTGCTGCTCACCCCGCTGGGGCAAGAGCTGCTGGCGCGGCTCGCGGCCGAGCAGGACGGCGGCGGGACCGCGCTCGCGCTCGCCACCCGCCTGCGCCGCGAGTACCCGGCCGGCCTCGTCGCCGCCGCGACCGCCCAGCACGAGCTCCGTCTGGCGGCGCGGGCGAAGTTCAGCCGGGCGATGCAGATGCTGTTCACCAGGGCCGGGTACGAGCAGTCATCGGCGGAGCCGATCGCGCGCTACCGGGCCGCCAGATTCGGCGACGCCCGCCGGGTGGCGGACCTCTGCTGCGGAATCGGCGGCGACCTGCTCGCGCTCGCGGCCGGCCGGCGGGCGCTGGCGGTCGACCGGGACGACGTGCACGCCCGGCTGGCGCTGCACAACGCGGCCGTCTACGGGCAGGCGGAGAACGCGCGCGCGGTCGTCGCGGACGTGCGTGACATCCGGCTCGACGACCTCGACGCGGTCTTCATCGACCCGGCTCGCCGGTCCGGACCCGGCACCGCCTCGGCCCGGGCGGGCGGCAGCGCGCCCGACCCGGCCCGCCGGTTTCGCAGCGGCCAGTCGGAGCCACCGCTGGACTGGTGCTTCGCGCTCGCCGAGCGGGTGCCCGCCGTCTGCGTCAAGGCCGCGCCCGGCCTGCCGGCCGGCCTGATACCGGACGACTGGGAGGCGGAGTTCATCGCCGACGGCCGCGACCTCAAGGAGGCCGTCCTCTGGTCGCCGGCCCTGGCGACCGCGCCGGTGGCAGGCTCCGGCGGCCCGCGGCGCGCGCTGGTGATGTCCGGCGCGGTGACGCATGCCCTCGTGGCCTGCCCCGGAGACCCGGTGCCGATCACCGAGCCGGGGGAGTACCTGCTCGACCCGAACCCGGCCGTCACCCGGGCCGGCCTGGTCGAGGATCTCGCCCGCTCGCTCGGCGACTCAGCCGGCGGCGACCAAGGCGCCGGCCGCGACGTGGCCAAAATCGACCCGCAGATCGCCTTCCTCACGCTGAGCAAGCCGGTGCAGACCCCGTTCGCCCGCACGCTCCGCGTCCTGGACTCCGCCCCCTGGAACGAGAAGCGCTTCGCCCGGCGGCTGCGCGAGCTCGGCATCGGCGCGGCCGACATCCGCCGCCGCGGCCTGGCGGGCGACGTCGACCAGATCCACCGCCGCCTTAAGCTGGCCGGCCCCAACCGCGCCACCGTCGTCATCACCCGCGTGAACGACAAGCCCTGGGGCCTCATCTGCGGCCCCGTAAACTAGAGTCATGCAGCCGGACTCGCCGTCCAAGGCGCGTTTCGAGGATCTCGTCACCGAGTTCAACGACGTCGAAGGGGTGACCCCGCCTCGGGGCGGGGCCGGCTTCGGCCGCTCGGCGCTGCGCTACCGGGGCAAGATCTTCGCCATGTTCGTTCGCGGCCGGCTGGTCGTCAAGCTGCCCGCCGACCGGGTGGCGGCCCTGGTCGCGGCCGGCCACGGCGGCCACTTCGACGCCAACAAGGGCACCCCGATGCGCGAATGGCTCGCCGCGAACCCCGAGTCCGCGATCACCTGGTCCGACCTGGCGTCCGAAGCGCTCGCCTTCGCCAGCGGCCAGAGCGGCCACAGCGGCCACAGCGGCCAGCGCGGCCAGACCGACGCGAGCCAGGACCGGTTAGAGCCCGGCCCGCAGCAGCAGCCCGCGAACGTACGCGGCCTGCCCCGCGTGCTGCATGTCGTCGTCGAGCACGGACACCAGCCGCACCGCCAGCGTGACCGGCGGCGTCCAGCGCCGGTCGACGATCCGCGGCAGATCGGCGTCGGTCACGTCGGAGACCAGCTTCACCGTCTGCGCGTGCGTCGCCTCGTGGTACTCCGCCAGCAGTTCGGCCGACGCGGTGGCGGCCCCCACCTCGGCCATCTGCGCGGCCGTGTGCCCGTAGCCGATGTCCGTCATCCCGGCCGGCAGCCCGAACCGCGACGCCCAGCCAGCGGCGGACCATACCTGCGCGACGTCGAACGCCTTGGAGACGTGGTCGTCTTGCACCCGGGTCAGATGCCAGACGAGCCAGCTGATCGAGTTGGCGCCGGGGGCGACCTGATGGGCGAGCTGGGCCGGGGTCAGCTCGGAGAGGACGTCACGAACGTTCTCCCTGATCCGGCCGAATCCGTCGATGAGCAAGTCAGCGCTGGTGGTCATTGGTCAATTATCGCCCCGGAGCGACCCGCTATCGCGCCGGCAGCGACCAGGCGGGCAGCACGCTCACGTCGAGCACGGTCTCGGGCAGGCGGCGCATCGCGGTGATCCGCCGCTCGGCGAACTTGGCCGGATGCCCGGTGCGGTCGCGGTCGACCCAGACCGAGCGCAGCCCCATCCGCGCGGCCGGCGCGATGTCATGCACCCAGCTGTTGGCAACGTGGATCCAGGTCGCGGGCGTCGCGCCGGTCAGCTCCGCGAACCTCCTGAAGTGCGCGAGGTCGGGCTTGTAGGAACGCACCTGCTGGGCCGTCACCAGGACGTCGACCGGCGCAGGCAGCTTCTCCGACGTGCTCTTGAACAGATCGTCGTCGCAATTGGTCAGCACGCCGAGCCGCCACCCGGAGCGGATCAGGTCCGTCAGCGCCTCGGCCACGTCGGGGAAGATCGCCATCCCCGGCCACGCCGTCACCAGCGCGCGCTCGGCCCCGGGCGCGAGCGGCAGCCCGGCCCGCGCGGCCGCCAGCGCGAGCCCCTCGGTGAGGATCTCCCGGTACGGGCGCCACGTCGGCCCGGCCTCGAGGATGGACTCGGCCCGGTGGTAGGCGGCCAGCAGCGCCTCCGCCTGGGCGCCGGCCACCGGTTCCAGCGCCGACAGCATGCACGAATTCCAGTCCGCGATCGTGCCATAGCAGTCGAAGGTGAGCCATCTGGTGGCGGCCATCCAACCTCCCGAGTTCCTTCGCGACCAAAGCCGGATCCGCCCCCGGCCTGACGGCCGCCCTCGCCTGGATGCATGATCGTGACTAGGCACGAGCGCGAGGAGGCGGCACTGTGGCCGATGACGACTTCCAGTACGAAAGCGGTTTTGGGAACGAGTTTGTTACAGAGGCGGTCAAAGGCGCCATACCCATCGGCCGGAACTCGCCACAGCAAGCGCCCCTCGGCCTGTACGCCGAGCAGCTCAGTGGCACCGCGTTCACCCAGCCGCGAGCCGTCAACCAGCGAACCTGGGTCTACCGGATCCTGCCGTCGGCCCGGCACCCGGCCTTCCGCCGGATCGACAACAAGAATCTAAAATCGACACCGTTCGACGAGCTCGATCCTGATCCGAACCGGCTGCGCTGGGACCCGTTCCCCCTTCCGCTCTCCGACGACACGACGGACTTCATCGACGGCCTCTTCACCGTCGGCGGCAACGGCGACACCAAGACCAGGTCGGGAATGGCCATCCACCTCTATGCGGCGAATGCCTCCATGCACGACCGCTACTTCGTCGACTCCGACGGGGAGCTGCTCTTCGTGCCCGAGCTGAACGCCGTCGTCCTGCACACCGAGCTCGGCCCGCTGCGGGTCAGCCCGGGCGAGATCGCGGTGGTGCCGCGCGGCATCCGGTTCCGGGTCGAGCTGCCGGACGAGTTCGCCCGCGGTTACCTGTGCGAGAACTTCGGCGCCAGCTTCACCCTCCCCGAGCGCGGGCCGATCGGCGCCAACGGCCTGGCCAACGCGCGGGACTTCAAGTACCCGCACGCCGCCTTCGAGGAACGCGACCACCCGGTCAGCGTGGTCAACAAGTTCGGCGGGAACCTGTGGGAGTCGCAGTACGACCACTCGCCGCTGGACGTGGTCGCCTGGCATGGCAGCTACGCGCCCTACAAGTACGACACCAGGGACTTCATGGTGATCGGGTCGATCAGCTTCGACCACCCGGACCCGTCGATCTTCACCGTCCTCACCAGCCCCACCGACACCAGCGGCCTCGCCAACGTCGACTTCGTCGTCTTCGCGCCGCGCTGGCTGGTCGGCGAGAACACCTTCCGCCCGCCGTGGTTCCACCGCAACGTGATGTCCGAGTACATGGGCCTGGTCTCCGGCGCCTACGACGCCAAGGCGTCCGGCTTCACCCCCGGCGGCGGCTCGCTGCACAACACGTTCGCCAGCCACGGCCCCGACGCGGACACCTACGCCACGGCCAGCACGGCCGAGCTCGCCCCGCAGAAGCTGAACGACACGCTGGCGTTCATGTTCGAGTCCCGCTGGACGATCCAGCCGACCAGGCAGGCGATGGACGCCCCCAGCAGGCAGCGCGACTACGACGAGGTATGGGCCGGGCTGACCCGTCACTTCCGCTGAGCCGGCCCGCCGCCGCCACCGTGGCCAGGGTGGCCGCCCGAGCGGCCTCGACGATCTGATCGGCGGCCATCCGGGTGTCCCGGGAGCCGACGATCGAGCTCATCACGGTGCCCGCGATGCCGACCGCTGCAACCCCGCCCGTGATCCAGGCGGCGGCGATGATTGGGTCCACGCCGGGCACGCCACTAGAAAGCAGGGAAAGTCGCCCGGCGGCGCGCCGACCGACCTTAAGCGCATCATTCGAACCCAGTATCGACCGTTTTCATGCCAACTGCGGTTGCTTGCGACGGATCGCGAAACCACGGCCACGACTGGACGCCTACGCCTACATTTGGGGCGTAATTTCCGCTAGGTTACGAGCCATGGCTGGCTCATACGTCAAGGTCGGTCGCGGCGACCATCACGTCATCGCGCTGCACGGCTGGTTCGGCTCCGCCCTGGGCTGGGGGAGCCTGTCCGACTACCTGGACACCGCGCAGTTCGGCTACGTCTTCCCCGACCTGCGCGGCTACGGCTCCCGCCGCGACGAGGCGGGCGAGTTCACGATGGCGGAGGCCGCCTCCGACGCGATCGCGCTGGCCGACGCCCTCGGCTGGGACCGGTTCAGCCTGGTCGGCCACTCGATGAGCGGCGTCGCCATGCAGCACGTCCTGCTGCAGGCGCCGTACCGGGTCCGCCGCCTGGTCGGCGTGGCCCCGGTGCCGGCCAGCGGCCTGCCGCTTGGCGAGTCGGAATGGTCGCTGTTCGCGTCCGCCGCCGCCAGCCCCGCCAGTCGGGCGATGATCGTCAACCACGCGACCGGCGGCCGCCTTACCCCCGCCTTCGTCGACGCGGTGGTCAGGCACTCGCTGGAGAACTCCGACCAGACCGCGTTCGGCGGCTACCTCCAGTCCTGGGCCCGGGCCGACATCCTCGCCAAGGTCAAGGGCAACGAGGTCCCGGTCAAGGTGATCACCGGGGAGTACGACCCCACTCAGCCGGCCGAGTTCATGGAGCAGGCCTGGCTTCAGCCGTACCCGAACTCCGAACTCGAGGTCCTTCGCGGGGCGGGCCACTACCCGATGTTCGAGACCCCGGCCGCCCTCGCCGCCTCGATCGAGGAGTTCCTGGCCAGAGGCTGAAGATCAAACCCGTCCGATCGAACGGACCGTGCCCTCCGCCGCCAGGATCAGCCGTCCCTCTCTCCCGCGGCCGGCGTCTGGGGCTTAACGCTTCATTATGCCGATGATGGCGCTAGTTCCGTTTTGCCGCATTCACTGAATTCTCTTTCCGCGACACGCGCTTAATTCACGTGAATTGCCAGCAGACGGCCCGTGGGCCTGATAGTTTCGCGCACTGTCGCCTTGAGTGATCAAACCAGAGCTGAGAGTGAGGGGTGACCGTCCGTGCCGCCGGGCCGCCTCAAGACCGCGCTGCCGAATCGCGAATTTCCCCCGGCCCGGGCCGCCGGCGCCGTGGCCATGATCGCCGCGGCGGCGCTGGCGGCCTCGATCGGCCTGGTGCTCTCGTCCGGTGGCGGAACGGCTGGCGTCGCCGGCCAGCCGTCGGTCACGCCGCCCGCCCATCCGAACGCCATCGGGCCCGCCCATCCGGACGCCCTCAGGCCGTCCCGGCAGGCCGCCGTCGCGCCCGCCCGTCAGGCCGCCGAGTTGCGGCCGGCCGGCCAGCCGCCCGCCGTGCCCGCCAGCACCGAGCTGGCCACCGTGCTCGCGACCGCGCCCGGGTACGCCGCCCCCGGCGGGCTCGCGGCCGGCGCCGTTCCGGCCAGCTGGTACGGGCGACCATCGGTGCTGCCGGTCATCGCGACCCGGCCCGGCTGGGTCCGGGTAAGGCTGGCCCAGCGGCCAGACGGATCCACCGCCTGGCTGCCCGCCCGCGACGTCACGCTGAGCAGCACGCCCTACCGGATCGTGGTCGACCTCGCCACCACCCGGCTGGCGCTGTACGACCACGGCCGGCTGGTCTTCTCGGCCCCGGCCGGCGTGGGAGCCGCGGATGACCCCACGCCGACCGGGGAGTTCTTCGTGGCATTCGACGAGGCGCCACCGGCGCCTAACCCCGGCTACGGCCCGTTCATCATCGTCACCTCCGACCACTCCAAGTCGATCAGCGACTGGGAGGGCTCAGGGGACGCGGTCATCGGCATCCACGGCCCGCTCGGCGAGGACAGCCTGATCGGGACTACCGGGGCGAGGATCTCGCACGGCTGCGTCCGGCTGCACCTCCAGTCGCTCGAACGGCTGGCCCAGGTCCCGCCCGGGACCCCTATCGACGTTATCGGCTAGGCGTCGTCGGCTAGAAGTCCGCCACCACCGGGATGACGTCAGCCCCGATCACCTCGAGCGGCGCCACGTCCCACACCCCGGCCACCGCGCCGATCGCCGCGTCGAAGCCGAGCGCGGCCAGCGCGCCGAGCTCGTCGATCATCCGCTGGGTGCCCCGGGCCGGGTCGAACACGTAGTACGCGGTCTTGTAGATCGTGTCGTAGTCGCGGCCGACCGCCTCGCAGTGCTGGCGCAGGATGTCGAGCTTGCGGGCCTCGTCGGCGCCCGCGAACAGGTTGCACGCGTCGGCGTACTGGGCGACCATCCGCAGCGTCTTCTTCTCGCCGCCGCCGCCGATCATGATCGGCGGGTGCGGCCGGGTGATCGACTGCGGCGAGTTCAGCGGGCGCTCGAGCGTGTAGTGCTTGCCCTCATACGGCCGCTCGTCGCCGTGCCACATCTGCAGGCAGATCTGCAGCGTCTCCTCCAGCCGCTCGAACCGCTCGGCGGTCGGCTGGAACGGGATGCCGAGCCCCCGCGATTCCTCGTAGTTCCAGCCCGCGCCGACGCCGAGCCACGCCCGGCCGTTCGACAGCACGTCGAGCGTGGTGACGATCTTGGCCAGGACGCCCGGATGCCGGTAGACCACCCCGGTGATCACCGTCAGCAGCGCCGCCCGCCGAGTGCAGGCGGCCAGGTACCCCAGCGTCGTGTACCCCTCGAGCATCTCGTTCTCGGGCGGCCCGACCGCGGCGATCTGGAAGAAGTGATCCATCACCGCGATGTACTCGAACCCGGCCTCGTCGGCCGTCCGCGCCACCGTGGCCAGCTCCGCCCCAAGCCGTTCCGGCCCCCGCGGCGTGCTGAAATCAGGAATCTGCAAGCCGATCTTCATCGTCGATTACCTCCCGCCGTCTACCCTCTCACGCCCCGCCGCCCCACCCCGCGAACCAACCCCGCCGCGTCCCGCCCCGCTGCGCGCCAACCGCGGCCCGCCTGCCGAGCGGGCGCGCGGTCAACCCGGCCGAGTCACCCCAGGTCCGTTCGGAATAATGATCTTGACTTTGCCGATTTATCCCGTTCGAAGCCGGGAAACGGCGTCAACCGACCCTCGGGAGGCTCATCGTGACGGTCCGTGCGGACCTCGTGGTCGTCGGCGCGGGGCTGGCCGGCGCGGCCGCCGCCTACGCGGCCGCCAGCCGCGGCCTGAACGTCGTCGTGCTCGAGTCGTTCGGTCCCGCGCACCGCAACGGCAGCTCGCACGGCAGCGCCAGGATCTTCCGCCGCGCGTACCCGGATCCGCTCTACGTGCGGCTGACCGGGGAGTCCGGGCGGCGCTGGCGCGCGCTCGAGGCCGCGGCGGGCGAGCGCCTGCTCACGCTGACCGGCGGCATCGACTACGGCGACGAGCGCGAGCCGGAGCGGCTGCACGCGGTGCTGACCGACTGCGGCGTGCCCGCCGAACTGCTCCCCGAGCAGGCGGCGGCCGAGCGCTGGCCGTTCATCGACTTCACGGGCGCTGGCCCGGTGATGTACCACGCTGAAGCCGGCGTGATCGACCCCGATCGGGCGATCGCGGCGATGCTCCGGCTGGCGGCCGCCGACGGCGTCGACGTGCGCTTGAACACCCCGGTCGAGAAGCTGGCAACCGCCCCAGGCGGCGGCGCCGTCGCGATCACCGAGGGCGAGACGTTCACCGCCCCGGTCGTCGTCGTCGCGGCCGGCGCGTGGATCGCGCCGCTGCTCGATGGCCTGATCGGGCTCCCGACGCTCACCGTCACCCAGCAGCAGGTCTTCCACTTCGCCCCGGCGCGGGGGCGCGACGCCGAGCCGTGGCCGGTCTTCATCCACTCCGACGGCGGCCGCTACCTCTACGGGCTGCCCGGCGGCCGCGACGGCGGGGTGCCCGGCGCGGTCAAGATCGGCGAGCACGATCCCGGCCCGGCCACCACCGCCGCAGGCCGCGACTTCCGCATCGACCCGGCCGCCAGGGACCGGGTGCGCGCGTTCGTCGCCGACCGGCTGCCCGGTCTCGACCCCGCCCCCGGCTCCGAGGCGAGCTGCCTCTACACCTGGACCGCGAACGAGGACTTCATCCTCGACCGTCCCGCCGGCGGGCCGTTCGTGGTCGCGTCGCCCTGCTCCGGTCACGGGGCGAAGTTCGCGCCGCTGATCGGCGAGATCATCGCCGACCTGGCCGCGGGCGCCCCCGCCCCCGACCCGCGCTTCACGCTGGCCGCTCACCTGGCCAGGAAGCCCTAAAGTCAAATCCGTCGATCGAACGGACCCTGACTGCGCCCAGTCCGCCGTCGTTCGCTACGCGAGCCTGGCCGCGCGGATCACGCCGACCGGCGCGCCCCCGCCGAGGACGTCCGTGGTGGCCAGCCCGACCGGCGGCTGCGCGCCGAGCAGGGCGAGGATGGCGACCGTGATCGGGGTGCGGGCGCGGGAGTTCCCGTCCTCGATCTTCACCGCGGCGGCAGTCCCGTCCGGGAGCGCGAACGCGTCGACGCCCTCCGCCCCGGCCTTGAGCAGCAGCCCCGGGATCTCGGTCATCAGCCGGTTCTCGTCCCTGGTGGTGCCGGACGTCCAGGACGGGAACTTGCGCATCGCATCGGCCACCTTCCGCTCCGGGGTGCCCGGCTCGGCCAGCACCAGGGCCCGGAACGCCCGGGCGAGGCCGCCCAGCGTCAGCGCGAACACCGGGGCGCCGCAGCCGTCCACCCCGACCGCCGCGATCGGCTCCCGAGACAGGTCCTCGATGGTCCGCCGGATGTGCACCTGAAGCGGGTGCTCGATCTCCAGGTACGTCTCGGTCGGCCAGTCGTTGGCGATGCAGGTCGCGAGCATGGCCGCGTGCTTGCCCGAGCAGTTGAACCGGACCCGCGACTCGGGCTTATCGGACTCCCTGATCAGCCGGCGCGCCGTCGGCTCGTCGCCGGGCAGCGAGGCCGGGCAGCGCAGGTCGTCCTCGGTCAGCCCGGCGAAGTCGAGGATGTCATGCACGCCCTGGATGTGGAAGTCCTCGCCCGAGTGGCTGGCGGCGGCGAGCGCGAGCAGCTCGCCGTCGAGCGGCAGCCCGGCCCGGATCATCGCCGCTGCCTGCAGCGGCTTGTTGGACGAGCGCGGGAAGACGGGTGCGTTGGCGATGCCCGCCGTGAACGCGAACGTGCCATCGGCGGCGAGCGCGACGACGGTGCCGCGGTGCCGGGACTCCACGAACCCGGACCTGATCACCTCGGCCAGCACGGGATTGGCGGCCACGTCGCCCACGGACAACTGCTCCAAGGGTGTCACTCGCACATTATGGCCGTTCCGCGCTCTTCTACTGCCGCTATTGGCCCGATAAGTCCCCGGCCGTCCTAGTCGTCCGGCTCGTCCGGCTCGCCTAGAGCTCGATGATGATCGTGACGGGCCCGTCGTTGACCAGCGCGACCTTCATGTCGGCGCCGAACTTGCCCGTCTCGACCCGCGCGCCGAGCGCGCGCAACTCAGCCGCGACCGCGTCCACCAGCGGCTCGGCGACCGGCCCGGGCGCCGCGTTGTTCCAGGTTGGCCGGCGTCCCCGGGAGGTGTCGGCGTAGAGCGTGAACTGGCTGACCACCAGCAGCGGCGCGTTCAGGTCGGAGCACGACTTCTCGCCGTCGAGGATGCGCAGCCCCCACAGCTTGGCGGCCAGCTTCCGCGCCTTCTCGGCCGTGTCGTCGTGGGTGACGCCGACCAGGACCAGCAGCCCGGGCCCGTCGATCGCCCCGACGACGGCGCCGTCGACGCAGACGCTGGCCTCGCTCACCCGCTGTGCGACCGCGCGCATGGCTCAGCCCGCCGCGACCTTCGACTTGGTCCAGCCGGCCAGGTCGCACTGCGGCCGGGCGAGCAGCGAGATCCGGTCGGAGCCGGCGAACGCCGCCTTGCAGAACGACTTCGCCGCCGCCCCGCAGTAGTGGCTGGTCGAGCCGCCGGTCGAGCTGGCGAAGGTCAGGGTCACGCAGCCGTTCCCCGAGGGACCGTACTGATCGTGGCCGACCGCGCTCCACACGCCGACCGCGACGCCCGCCGCCACCAGGACGGCGACCACCAGGTAGACGATCCGCTTGCGCCGGGGCGTGAGCGAGATCGCGCCCGCGGCCTGGTCAGAGCCGAGACGGGTCTTGCTGTAACTGGGGGCCGGATCGCTCATGATCGCCCCATTGTAAGAGGATTGGATTACGCCGTTGTTTCCAACTGTGTCGTGAGCACGGCCGATGCGCGGGTGTTACCGTCTGCGGTAGCGTGACCGCAACGGAGCGTGCTTCCACCAACACGGAGGTGACAAGAGTGGTTACCCGTGACACCCCTTGGCCCGACGGAACCCCCAGCTGGGTGGACCTGGGCAGCAGCGACATCCCGAAGGCGATCGCCTTCTACGCGAGCCAGTTCGGCTGGGACGTCCAGCAGGGCCCGCCGGAGGTGGGCGGCTACTCGATCGCCAGGATCGACGGCAGGAACGTCGCGGGCATCGGCCCGATCATGGGCCCGCCCGGCACCCCGTCGACCTGGACCACCTACTTCGCGTCGGCCGACGCGGACGCGACCGCGGACCGGATCACCGGCGCCGGCGGGCAGGTCCTGAGCGGCCCGATGGACGTCATGGACCAGGGCCGGCTGGTGGTCGCCGCCGACGTCACCGGGGCCGTCTTCGGCGTCTGGCAGGGCATGCAGCACACCGGCACCCAGCTCGCCAACGTCCCGGGCGCGTTCACCTGGAGCGAGCACATGAGCCGCGACTTCGAGGGGGCCAAGGCGTTCTACGCGGCCGTGTTCGGCTACGAGTACGGCGACATGTCGAGCGACGGGTTCAGCTACGCCACCATGCTCATCAACGGCCAGCAGGTCGTCGGCGGCATGGGCGCGTTCCCGGCCGGCCAGGGCGACGACCAGCCCGCGGCCTGGTCGGTGTACTTCGGCACCTCCGACACCGACCGGGCGGTCGGCATCGCGACCGGCAACGGCGGCCGGGTGGTCCGCCCCGCCGCCGACAGCCCCTACGGCCGGATGGCCGTCGTCGCCGACGCCGAGGGCGCGGTCTTCAGCCTCATCTCCACCCCGGCCGACGAGTAGCCGCGCGTTATCGCGGGCCGGGGGCCGCGCGCTACCGGGGGAAGACGACGCCGTCGAAGAGCTTGCGGGCGGTGCGGACCACGCCCGAGCGGATCACGGTCGGCGGCGTCGTCGCGAGGTCGAGCTCGACCTCGACGCCGAGGGCGCCGCTCGGATGCTCGATCGCCAGTCGCGGGCTGCCAGCGACGACCACGGCCAGGTCGCTGCCGACCGCGCCGGGGACCATGATCGCGGTGCCGACGCTGACCGCGCCGAGCACCCCGATCGACTGGTGCACCCGGACCGGGATGAAGGTGCGGGTGGCAATCGTCCCGCCGTGCGCCGGCGGTGCGACCAGCGAGACCTTCGGGACCGTGGTGGCGCTGACGTCGCCAAGCCCCATCGCCTTGCCCGCCGCCAGCCGCAGTTCCTGGATCGCCCGGTTCAGCTCCGCGTCGCCTTCCAGGTCGGCGACCGACTCCCGGCCGCTCTTGCCGAAGCTGGAGGCCGCCGCCACGACCACCGGCATTCCGTTGTCGACGCAGGTCACCGGTATGCCGCCGAACGTGTCGGTCACGTTGCCGGTCGGGAACACGCTCGCGCCCGCGCCGGAGTCCTCAAAGTCGAGGACGACCGCCGCCGCCGTGCCGGGCACGCCGTCGATCGCCGTCTGGCCGTCGTAGCGCGGACGGCCGCCCGGGGTGGGGAACGTCGCGGTGACGACCCCGTTGCTGTTCACCATCCGGATGCGGACCCGCGTTTCGGCTCTGTCGTCCCCCGGGGGGACTACCCCCCGTACCCCCCGCACCCCCCGGTGGCCGGCCGCCACCAGGCCGCGCTCCACCGCGAACGGCCCGACCCCGGCCAGGATGTTGCCGCAGTTCTGCTTGTCGGTGACGACCGGGCGGTCGACCATCACCTGCAGGAACAGGTAGTCGACATCGAT
>Ga0335072_10011452_pt1 | contig 12704 bp, 12 predicted proteins | sample Lox_Sample_21_FD_206725 | JGI IMG/M metagenome (GOLD analysis project Ga0335072, IMG submission 206725) | Soil microbial communities from Loxahatchee National Wildlife Refuge, Florida, United States - Lox_Sample_2.1 | ecosystem: Environmental > Terrestrial > Soil > Wetlands | place: USA...
CCCCTCGGCGTCGGCCGTCACGTCGACCACCTGATTACGCGCCGGGCCGTGGAAGGACTCCGGCCGGTCTACTTCAGCGACTTCCCCTACTCGCAGACGGCGGCCCCCGACCCGGGCTTCGTGCGGCGCGCACGCCTGGCGCCGCACGAGTGGACCTGCGGCCGCGCCGCCAACGTGAAGCGGATAGCGGGGTACCGGACTCAGGCCCCTGGGATGTTTCCGCATGGTGTTCCGATCCGCCCGGAGGTCTACTGGATCCCGGCGAAGGACTCGGCGACCGCCACGTAGGCCGCCGTCATGTCGTCCGTGCTGAAGCAGCGGACATCCTCGAGGGCGGCCTTCGACATGGCGGCCCGGATAGCGTCGTCCGCGAGGTCCGCGAGCGCGGCGGCGTAGCGGGACGGGTTGTGCCCCGTGATGACGATGCCGTTGCGGCCGTCGGTCACGATGCCCGCGGGGACGTCATCCGAGACGAGGACCGGGAGCCCGGCGGCCATCGCCTCGATCACGACCAGGCCGAAAGCCTCGTACCGGGAGGGGAAGATCAGCAAGTCGGCCTGCCGGTAGAGCTCGGTCACCTCGGCGGGGGAGACTTCGCCGCGCCATTCCACGCCCTCGGTGGGGTTTCCGGCTTGGACGCCGGCGACGATCAGCCGCAGGTGCGGCAGTTGGCGGCGGGCTTCGGCCACCGCGGCCAGTGCCACGTCGAGGCCCTTCCCGTATCCGGTCTGGCCGAGCCACAGCGCGGTCAGGCTGTCGTCTTCGTCTTCGCCTTCGTCGGGGTCGGCGTCGGACTCGGCCAGCTGGTCCAGGATCCTCCTGTCGACGGCGTTCTCGGCGACCGTGACCGGCTTGTCCAGCCCGTACACCGAACGCAGGTCGCTGGCGACCGACTCGTGGACGGCCACGTGACCGTCCGCGTCCAGGGCCACGACTTCCTGGATCGTGCGCAGCCAGGCCAGCGCGCACGCCAGCGGGTGGCCGGGCTTGCGCAGCACGAGGAAGCGGCGCGGCCCGGCGCCGTGCCATACCGCGATGACGGCCGGCCGCGGGTGGCGCCGCCTGCGCAGCCGCCTGCGGAGCAGCCGGATACCCCAGAAGCACTCCGGGCAGTGCAGGAAGATGACGTCCGCCGCGCTGTCGCGGAGCCGCCAGCCCAGCCGGAGGCTGGCGATCACGTCCGACAGGCCTGAGATGCGGTCGGTCCAGGCGCCGCCTTGCCGGGACGCGGACACGGCGTCGACCCGCCAGGCCGGCCGCTGCTGGCCGAGCGCGCCCACCAGGCTGGTCACGACCCGTTCCACGCCGCCGCGCGCGGACGGTCGCCGCCGGGTCGCCATGGCGACGTTAAGCGTGTGCACCGTAGTGGCCTCCTTTCACCAGGGATCGATGCGGGCGTTGGAGTAGGGGTTCCGCTGACCGGGCTGGCCGGGTCGGCCGCGGAGCTGCAGGGCGGAGATCAGCTGCCGTATCGCCTCGGCTTGCCGTTGGCTCAGCGAGCCGAGCGCCGGCGCGGTCACGTCCTGCTGGACGGACGCCCACGAGCTGCCGCGGAGCAAGAGCAGCATGCACGCGGTGGCCACGGCCCGGCCGCCGCCGATGTCGTCGTGCACGTAGACCGAGTCGCCGTCGTGCGCGTGCGCTCGCATGAAGCCGGCGAGCGTCCGCAGCTGGGCCCAGGTCGGGGCGGCGCCCGGCGGCACGGTCAGGGCGAGGTATCCGAGACGCAGGCTGGCCGCGGTCACTTGCTCGGCGACGCTGGGGCCGCTGAGGCTGACCACCCCGTCGACGTGGTAGGAAGCCGCCAGCGCCAGCAGCTGGTAGTCCTGGGGCACGCCGCCGATGTCGAGGCCCGCGGCTACCGTCCCGCCGCCGAGCGCGCTGAGCGGATCGGGTCCGACTTCCCTGGCCGCGACCACTTGTTTCGCGATACCGAGCACGAGGACCAGCGCTATCGCGATCGCGGCCTGCCAGATCAGCACCGTGCGGGCACGACGGCCGCCGCCGCCGATCGCGGGCCGGAGCTGCGCGGGTGCTGGTGCCGGCGTCGGTGCCGGCGCCGGCGTGGGCCAGTCGGGGATGCCGGTCACTGGCCCACCTCGTCCCACCACCATGACGCGTCGTTCCTCGGGGTCCAGCGCTGGCGGCGCTCGGGGTGCCGGCGGCGCTGGCGGTAGGCCACGAGCAGCACCGCGAGACCGTAGAGGGTCAGCGTGGCGGCGAGCGTCACGACGAACGGTTCGACCGACGTCGGCTGGCTGGGTCCCGGGGCGTCCGGGTTCGGCAGCGGCGGGCCGGCCTGCGGCGCCCGGTTGAAGGCCGACGCCCGCAACAGGCCCGCCTTGAGCGCCACCTGGGTGACGGCCGCCGCGTGGACGCCTTTTTGTCCGGGGGACGTCTCGAGCACGACATCGGCGAAGGGCTGGCTGGCCGTGCCGTCGGCGCGGACGTGCGGCGGGCCGAGCGGTTGCCCGTATCGCTGGACGGCGGCCGCGTACGCGTCGTCCGTGCTGGCGGCGCCGCCGAGGTACGCGCGAGTGATGGCGGGGTTGGTGAGCCACGAGCGCCGGTCGCCGGAGCTGGTGCCGGGGACGACCGGCGGGAGGCCTGCCCGCCGGTAGCTGCCAGGGTTCCTGGCTGCCAGCGTGGCCACGATGGGCAGCGCCTGGACGGCCTGGCGCGGATACCCGGGACGGCTCGCGAGGATCGCGCCGTCGAAGAGCTGCTCGTGGCCCCCGTCGCCGAGGGCGGTCACCCGGCTTTCCGGGGGCCCGAGGACGCTCTTACCGCCGAGCGCCTGATAGCCGGAGTAGAAGGAACCCGCACTGCCGTCGGTCACCGTGTAACCGCCGCAGTCGGAACCGACGGTGTTGACGAACGCCCCGCCGGCGATGTCGACGACGTCCGCGGCCGGGTCGTAGGGGCTCGCGGGCACGTACCAGAGCTGCACGGTCCGGTAGACCTGGCTGGGGAAGATCGCCAGCCGCCTGCCGTTGTCCTGGATCCAGCTGGCCAGCGCCGGGCCCATGTTGCCGTTGGGCACGATGGCGTCTTCCGGCGCGTACAGGAAGTAGTGCACGCCGTCCGCGAGCGCCGCCGGTCCCACCGAGAAGAACGCGAAGGCGCGGCCGCCAAGCACGTAGGAGTACTTCTCCGCGTCGCCGCTGGCGTTGATCGCCGCGCAGCGCGGCAGCGTGGTGGCGATGAAATGGTCGGCTTGGACCACGCCGTCGCCCGGCCCGAGGTAGTCGGCGCTCCAGCTCACGGCGGACAGGCACGCGATGGCGGCGACGCTGATCGCGGCAACCGCGCTGGGCAGTCGCGGGCGCATTGTGCGACGACTCCACCGGGCGATGAGCGCGTCGCCGAACATGACCGTGCCGACGATCGTGCCAGGCAGCAGGTAGACGAAGAACTGCTCGTTCAGGGTGCCGACGGCGGCGATGTAGCCGCCGAACGCGTAGCTGGCGGTCAGCCAGGCGGTGAGGAAGTTCCCGTGCTCGGAATTCCTCCTCGTCCAGGACCAGATCAGGGCGGCGAAGCCGGCCGCGAGCACGACATAGCTGCTCGAATACTGGGCGACGGACCGCTCGAGCTCGGTGACCAGCGAGACGCCGGGCATGTTCAGGCCGGTGATCTGGAGCAGACCGACGAGCCGGCGCAGGTCCGCGGTCTGCACGTCGACGAAGTCGCCGCCGAGGCCCAGCTCGATGCCCCACAGCAGGAACGTCTGCGACAGGACCAGCCCGATGCCGGCCGCCGCGGCGGACCGGCGGATCAGCTGGCGATCTCGTTGCAGCAAGGCGAAGATCAGTGGCACGACGACCACGAAGATCGTGATCTGGTTCGTCAGCAGAGCAAGCCCGGTGAGCAGGCCCGTGACGGCCACGTACGCGACGGCGCCCCGGGTGCGCAGCGCCCAGGCGGCGTGCAGCACGAGCAGGGTCGCGCACAGCGCGAACGGCTCGATGACGTCCTGCCGGTCGTACCGGACGAGCACCGGGTCAAGCGCCGTGACCACCGCGACGACACCGGTCAGCAGCCGGCGGCGCCGCGGCTCCGCGTTCGCGGCGAGCCGGTAGGCCAGGCTCGCGACGAGCAGGACGTCGGCGACGCCGGTGAATCCCGCGAGCAGCCGGGCCGAGCGGATGGCCGAGGGCAGCGCCGCCGCACCCTGCCCGGTAAGGCGCAGCCAGCCGGCCTGCAGCAGGAACATCAGCGGCGGATGGACGAAGAACGCCTGGTTGTCCAGCGTCAGGTGCCAGCCCTGCGCGACCTGCTGCGCCGCCCACGTGTAGGCGGCCTCGTCGTACAGGATGTCGGGGCTGCCGAAGAGGTTGTACAGCAGCGCGACCCCCGCGACACAGCAGCAGAAGACGGCCAGCGGCCACTCGCGGAGTATCGACGCACGCCGCGCCGCCTCCCGCGCCGAGACGGCCAGCTGCGGCCGGGTCACATCCAGGTCCATCAGCCGCGGTCCTGCCCGCCGCGGTCCTGCCAGCCGACGTCTGGCAGCATCGCCAGGCCGTGCAGCCGGGCGTAGCGTCGGCACACGGCGTCGACCAGAACGTCTTCGTAGGAAGCGACGCAGCGTTCCCAGCTGAGCGACTGGGCCGCGAGCCAGGAGTCTTCCTGGAGCTTCGCAAGCCTGGACGGATCGCGCCACAGGCCGAGCAGCGCGTCGCGCAGGGCGGCGGGACGGCCCGGCGGCACCAGCAGTCCCGTCGGCCCCGCGACGTCCCTGACACCAGGCAGGTCGGAGGCGACCGGCACGCACCCGGCGGCCATGCCCTCGAGCAGCACCAGCCCGAAGGCCTCGGCCCGGGTGACCGAGGGCAGCACGATCACGTCATGGGAGTCGTACTGCCGCTGGAGTTCCGCGTCGGAAAGCCGCCCGGCGAACCTGGTGTTCGTCGCGGTCAGCCGGGCGGCTAGCCGCTCGTACCCGCCGAGTTCGGTGCCGCCGCCGACCAGCGTGAGGTTGACCCACGGCTGTCCCGCGACGGCGGCGAGCAGGGTCTCCACGCCCTTGTAGGGGCGCATCTGCCCGACGAAGAGCACGTTCAGCGGCTCGGCCGGGGCCTTGAGCCGCGACGGCGGCGCTGAGCGCACGTCGACACCCCACGGAATGGCCTTCACCAGCGGCCCGAACCGGCTGCGGTACTGGCTCGCGTAGTGCTGGCTGCTCGCCACGATCCGGTCCGCCCGCAGGGCCAGGGCGTCGTGCAGCCGGTTGTACCGGGCCGACGCGCGGCGGGCGCCGCGGATGTCGATGGGCGAATGGTGGGTGTACACGATCGCGGGCCGGGAATGGTGCGGCAGCAGGGTCGACAGGCGCAGGAACGCGTCGCTCATCGTCGGCGCGGGACCGTGGACGTTCACCACGTCGAAGTTCCGCAGCTCGCGTGCTATCCGCGGCCAGTAGGCCAGGAAGGACGACAGCCGCAATTCGCCGAGCGCGAACCGGGGAATGTCGGCCGACGACAGCACCCTCACCCGGTGCCCGCGGCCGGTAAGCCCGCCGGAAAGCCGCGCTATGCAGGTGGATATTCCCGAGACGATAGGCGGCGCCTCGGAGGTTATAACCAGGACATCCAGCGGCCGGGAGCGCGTCGCTTTCACAGCACTTGCGTAGCCGGCATAGCCGGCGCTGAGATTTTCCGGTCTTATTTCAAGGGTTCCCGTCATTTTTCCCCCGCGGGTAAAAACGTCAGCGGGCAGTGCCGCTGACGTGTGCGATTCAGCCCTTTTTGACGAGCCTGGTGATGGCGTCGAGGGTGAGGTCGGCTGTCTGGCCCCAGGTGCGGGCCGCCGCGACGGCCATCCCGCGGTCGCGAAGCTCCGCCGCGTACCCGTGGTCGCCCAGCACCTGGTCCAGCGCCTTGGCCCAGTCGGCCCCCGCCGACTGCGCGGGCACGACCAGCGCGCCGTCGCCGGCTGCCTCCTGGACCGCCTCGGCGTCGCTCGCGACCACCGGGAGGCCGGCGGCCATCGCCTCGAGAACGGGCAGCCCGAACCCTTCGACCAGCGAGGGGAAAGCGAACACCGCCGCGTTCGCGTACAGGTCGAGGAGTGTGTCGTCGCCGGCCTGCGTGTACTGCCACACGTGGTCCGACAGCCCCAGCTCGGTGATGAGCTCTCCGGCCTCGTCCGGGACGCGCGGATCGTGCTGGCCGGCCAGCACCAGTCCGAGACCGGGATAGCTGTCGCGCAGTTCCGCGAACGCAGCGACGAGGATTTTCTGGTTCTTGTGCGGACGCCGCGCGCCTACGTGCAGCACGTACCGGTCCGGCAACCCGGCCGGGCGACGGCCGACGCGGGTCCCGACGTCGAAGAACTGAAGGCCGACGCCCCACGGCACGATCGCCTCGTCGGCGAGCGTGATCCCGTAGAACCGCTGGATGTCCCGCCGGGTCGCCTGGGTGGGGGCCAGCACCGCCGCCGAGGAGCGGATGGCCAGCCGGGTCGCCAGGCCGTACAGCACCGAGAACGGCCGCCGCCTGCGTTCGGCCGCCTGTCGTTCGAAGAAGCAGTCGTGGATCACCGTGACGACCGGCACGCCGAGGCGCAGCCACGGTGTGGCCAGGTGGTAGGGGATGTAGACGGCGTCGGGCCGGAAGCGGCGCACCGCGCGTCGCAGCTCGAGCTGCGAGCGAAGCGACGCGACCGGCGCGTACGACGGCACGGGCTGGACCGAGGGCTGGGCCAGCAGGTCGCTCACGGGCAGCCGCCCGCTGTCGCGGTTGTGCAGCACGATCAGCTTCACGTCCCGCGTGCACAGTTCCCGCAGCAACTCGAACGTCACCCGGCCGATGCCGTGATACCGGTCCTGCATGACCCGGCCGTCCACCAGGATCCGCACCGGCCCCCGCCGCGGGCTGAATTCCACGGGATTATTCCGGCCGGAAAGGCTCCTGGGTCGGCGGGAATGTCTGGGTTTCCTTCGCTGGGCATTCATGACTGACCGATTTGGCTAGAAAAGCAGCGAAAGGCTTTCTCGCACCACAAAGGACACAAGGTTCTCTCCCCGTGACGACAGTCTCTGCGTTTCTGAGACTTGTATACGAGACGCACGGCGGGAGGCAAACGTTTACACCGGCGATGGCTCAATTAAATGTGAAAGCTGTGCGGATTCTGCCTAGAAAGCCCGTATTTGACGGCCGAATTTAAGCGATCCAGCATGCGGCCCAGCAGGCGGATGAGCTCGGCGCGTTCGGGTGCGGACAGCGGAGCCAGCAGCTCTTCCTGGACCTCGCCGAGCAGGCGGTCGAGCACTCGCAGGTGCCCGGCCCCGGCCGTCGTCAGCGTCACGATGTTCCGGCGAGCGTCCGCGGGATCGGGGACGCGCGAGATGAAACCCTGGGCGGCCAGGTCGTTGAGCGCCGCGACCACATCGCTGGGATCCAGGCCGGTGTGCCGGCCCAGGCTGGCCTGGCTCTGGGGGCCGAACTCATCGAGCGCTGCGAGCAACCGGGCGTGATAGCCGCGCGAGCCGGCCGTGGCGAGCTTGTCGGTGAGCAGCTGGTGCGACAGCCGCGACACTTCGCTGATCAGCCAGGTGGGCTTCCCCGCGATCCGGGCCGGCAGTTCCTCTTCGCCCATGGCAGCTAGCCTACCGGAATATCATTGGCTCGGCCAACGTTGGACACACCAATGAATGATGCAGCAGAAAGCGAGCGAGAAGGAGCATTGCCATGCCGGACTATCCGACCCTCACCCCTCGCGTCATCGGCGAGACCGAGAAGGCCCTCAACGCGTTCCTCGGACGGCTGCTGGCCGGCACCGGGGTCACCGAACCGCAGTGGGTGATCCTGTCCGTCGCCGTCGCCGGCGGCGGCAGCATCACGCCTCAGCAGGCCGCTTCCGCGCTGAAGATCACCGAGCCCCAGGCCCAGGACCAGCTCGGACAGCTGACCGCCGCTGGTTACCTCACCGACGGGACCGCAGTCACCCAGCGCGCGCGGGATCTGTTCACCCGGGTCCGCGCCGCGACCCGTGAGATCACCGAACGGCTGTGGGGCGACCTGGCGGCCGAGGACCTGGCCACCGCGGGCCGCGTGCTCAGCATCATCGCCGAGCGGGCGAACGCCGAACTCGCCCGCGGCTAGCAAAGCCGGACGGCAAAAGCTAACCGGCGTGCTGCCCGGCTACCAGCGGGGCTCATCCAGCGCGGGTCCGCGCAAGGCTTCCCGTCACCTGCGCGCCTTGGCATCATTTACCTGTGGACAGCGACTGGGACCGTTTCATCTCCCGGTGCCAGCAGGCCCTGGGCGACTTGGTCGAAGGACGGCCCGAACCCTTCAAGGCGCTCTGGTCACACGCCGGTGACGTGGTGATCATGGGCGCGTTCGGCGGTTACGAACGAGGCTGGGAACAGGTCAGCGCGCGGCTCGACTGGGCCGCTGCCGGCATCAAGGCCACCGAGCGCGCTGCGGAGAACGTCGTCACGGTCGTCGGCGATGACCTCGCCCACACCGTTGATCTAGAGCACATGACCCGTCACGCTGGTGATCAGCCCACGCCCAGAACGCTGCGCTGCACCCAGGTCTACCGCCGCGAAAACGGCGAGTGGAAGGTCATACTGCGCCACGCTGACGAGCTTCCTGACAAAGACGAGCAGCAGAGATAACCCGATCTTGAAGAGCGCGGATACTTGTGGCCCCCCTGGGGGCCATTTCCATCCACGCTGTTCAAAACAGCTCCCAGACCGCTGGGACCGGTGGCCTCAGGGACGGGACATAAAGCTGATTCGCGCTGCTCCCTGGCACTCAGGATCCGCTTCACCGGTTGCGGCCCCATCGCGGGCGGCGGCCGAGCCGCAGACCGGGCCTTGGGTCAGTTGCCGAAGCGGGCGGCGAGTTCGGCTATCCGGTTGGGCCGGTGTTCTGGGCGCATCCGGCCGGCGCGTTCTAGCAGGCTCATGCCGTGTAGCGCGCTCCAGAGCACTTCGGTCGCCGTTCCGTCGTCATTGCCGAGTGCGGCGCTCAGCGCGTTGAAGCCGGAACGCAGTTCGGTCTCCGCGTCGTCTTGCGCGAAGCGCAGGTCGATCGGCAGCTGGAACATTGCCTCGTAGAGCGACGGGTGCGTCGCGGCGAAGTCCAGGTACGCGTCCGCGACCGCCGCGAGCGCCTGCGGACCTGTCTTGCCTTCCATGGCCGCCCGGGTCGCCGCCGCCAGTTCCGCGAAGCCTGCGAGCGCCACGGTGCGCATGATCTCGGTCTTCCCACCCGGGAAGTGACCGTAGAGCACGGGCTGGGTGTAATCGATCGCGTCGGCAAGACGCCGCGTCGTGACAGCCGTCCACCCATCAGCCTCGGCCATGGCCCGGGCCGCGTCGAGGATCTGCTGCCTGCGCTCGGCCACGCGCTGCGCGCGGGTACCTGCCTTCGCCATGATTCCTCCCCTTGGACTCTGGCCCGTGACAACTCATGTTAGCAATGCTATATTTCTAGCAATGCTAGAATCTAGCGCTGCTAGAAACGAGGAGAGATCATGCTCAGCGCGCTCGCTGTCATCACCGCAACCGTCGTCGGCGTCATGGTTGGCGTCGAGTTCGCTGTCGCGGTTTTCGTCAACCCGATCCAGCGGCGCCTGCCCGTCGGATCCTGGATTGAGGCCACCGCCGCCGGCGGCCGGGTGCTCGGCCGCGTGATGCCGTTCTGGTACATCGGGTCCGTGCTCCTCACGGCCTGGCTGGCCGCCGCTAAATGGGGCGGGGCGGGCGGCGACGCGGCCGTCGCGGCCGCGGGCCTGCTCATCGTCAGCGTCATCATGTCGCTCACCGTGCTCGTCCCGATCAACAACCGCATCATTACGTGGACAGCCGACAACCACCCAGCCGACTGGCGCGAGCAGAACCAGCGCTGGGACCGGTGGCACTACGCGCGGGTGGCGGTCATCCTCGCGGCGTTCGTGCTGACACTCGTCGCCGCGACAGTCACCTGAACGGGGATTTGAGACCTACAGACGGCTGGGAGCTAGGCTGCGCGTTGGCTGCAGTCACAGGATCATTTTCGTAATGTTTTGACGTAGACTAGCCTCTGAGTGCAGTCAATCAGCCTGGAGGCAGGGATGCTGCTCAGGTTCGAAGTCGCTAACCACCGGTCGATCTCGCAGCCTGCCGAGCTATCGATGATCGCCGTCGATAAGGACCGGACCGCTACCCGGGGGTTCGGTCTCCTCAACGAGCAGGTGCTGACGGTTGCCGGTATCTACGGTCCTAACGCGTCCGGCAAGTCCAACGTCATCAGCGCCATCGCTTGGCTGTCGCAGGCCGTCGGGACGTCGCTGCGCGCCTGGGGGCAGGTGATCCCCCGTGACCCGTTCAGGTTCGGTCGCGGTCGTGATATGCCCTCGGAATTCGAAGTCGAGCTCGTGGTCAACGGTGTCCGGTACACCTACCAGCTAGAATTTGACGACTTGCAAGTCCTTTTCGAGGGCCTCTACAGCTACCCCGAACGAAGGCGGCGCGTCCTTTTTGAGCGCGAGGGCGAGGAGATACATTTCCGACGAGGTCTCGGGGCGCTAGCGGGGACTCGGGAACTGCTGACCCCGACCACACTGGCGCTATCCGCGGCCATGAGGTTCAACGACCCGGAGGTTCAGCCCTTCGGCCGGCACCTGGCTGGCATGCGTGTCTTCGGCACCCGCCGCGTGGCGTTCGCCGGGAGGGTGCGCAGCCCTTCTCTGGGTCTGGGAATCACCGAGCGTCTCTTCTATACCGCGGGCGGTCTCCCAGGCCAGGCGACCCTGTTTGATGACTCCGAGCTTGGGCTGCCCGATCAGCGGGAAGCAGCGCTTACATTGCTTCGGTTCGCTGATCTCGGAATCGACGACGTAAAGGTGGTAGAAAACCCCGAGATTGGTGCGCCCGGCCAGCCGCGCCGCGAGTTGGTGCTGATTCATCGGGCAGCAGATGAGGAGCTACCTTTCAATCTCGCAAATGAGTCGGCCGGTACTCTGACTTGGCTCGCGCTCATCGGGCCCGCGCTCGCCGCGCTGCGAAGCGGCGAGATCATGCTGTTCGACGAGATAGACGCTAGCCTGCATCCAAAGCTGTCCGCTCGGCTTCTCGAACTTTTCCAGGACCCCGCCACAAACCCTCACGGCGCGCAGCTTATCTTCACCACGCATGACACAAGCCTGCTCGGCCACCTGAACAGGGACGAGGTATGGCTGACGGAGAAGGGAGAAGGCGGGGCCACCAGCCTTACCGCTCTAGCGGAGTTTGGCGGAGACAAGGTAAGGCGGTCATTGAACCTTGAGAAGGCGTATTTGCAAGGAAGGTTCGGTGCCGTCCCGGAACTTGATCAAGTCACGGTCCGCCGTGTCCTGGGCGAACTTCCGGCCGCGGACTGATGGCAGGAAAGCAGCGGAGAGCCGGATCTCGCCCGCTGAAGCGGAAGGTAGCCATCCGCCAGCCCCGGAAGACGCTCGTGGTCTTCTGCGAAGGTGAGAAGACGGAACCGCAATATCTCAGCGGCCTCAAGCGGCTTCCTTCCGTGCGAGACGTCGCGGCCGTCGATATCCGGATCGAGACGGGACACAGGGGTTCGGTGCCGCGGACTCTGGTGTCGCTAGCGGCTGACGCACGCACTTGGGCTCTCGACGAGGAGGGGGAGATCGATGAGTTCTGGTGCGTGTTCGACGTCGAATGGCCAAAGAACCACCCAGGCCTCAGCGAAGCGATCAGGCAGGCCGACGACAATGACATCAAACTGGCCGTGTCCAATCCCTGCTTTGAACTGTGGCTTATCCTGCATTTCCAGGACCACGCCTCATGGCTGGATAACGCGGGTGCGCGGCGACTGCGCCAACGGCTCGACGGCGCTCCCGACAAAAGCCTGGACCCTGCCAGGTATATGGGGAACGTCGCTGACGCGGCGCGGCGCGCGGCCGACTTGGCCGTACGCCATCAGGGAAACGGCACCAAGTTCCCCCAGGACAACCCATCTTCCGGGATGCACCTTCTCATAGCGAGTGTGGAGCCTCCCGAGAGCGTCATCCCCCCAGACGGCGGGTGAAGCCGGGCGGTATGACCAGGTCCTCTGGCGACAGCTCGGCGATCGAGGAGCGCCCGAGGCCGAGCAGGCACGCGTCGATTCCCGACCGCAGGAGGTCGAGCACGTTCTCCACGCCGGCCTGCCCGTTCGCGGCGAGCCCCCACAGGTAGGCCCGCCCGATCAGCACCGCCCGGGCCCCCAGTGCCAAGGCCTTGACCACGTCGCCGCCGCGGCGGACGCCGCCGTCGAGCAGCACCTCGACCTGGTCTCCGACCGCGCGCGCGATGTCCGGCAGCAGCCGGATCGTGGCCGGGGTCCCGTCGAGGTTGTTCCCGCCGTGGTTGGAGACCGAAATCGCGGTCACCCCCGCGTCGACGGCCCGCTTCGCGTCGTCCACCCGTGTCACGCCCTTGAGCATGAACGGGCCGCCCCACTGCTCCCGCAGCCAGGCGACGTCGTCCCAGGACGGCGGAACCGTCTGCATCCACTGCCCGTACGCGCCGAAAAACGTGGGCGCGGGCGCGCCGCCGACCGGCAGGTTCGGCACGGTGAGGTCGGGAATCGCCCCCGTCCGCAGCCACTCGTACAGCCACGCCGGCCGCGACACCGCCTCCGGCGACATCCGGATCATCTCGCGCAGCGTCATCTTCTCCGGGATGTGCGGCGACCCCCAGTCCCGGCCGAACGAGAACGACCAGTCCA
>Ga0335072_10011453_pt1 | contig 12704 bp, 10 predicted proteins | sample Lox_Sample_21_FD_206725 | JGI IMG/M metagenome (GOLD analysis project Ga0335072, IMG submission 206725) | Soil microbial communities from Loxahatchee National Wildlife Refuge, Florida, United States - Lox_Sample_2.1 | ecosystem: Environmental > Terrestrial > Soil > Wetlands | place: USA...
ACCGGGTATCACCGGGGGCTCGACGCGCTGCGGCGCAACGGGTGGAAGGGGCACGGGCCGATCCCCTGGTCGCACGCCGGTAACCAGGGGTTCCTGCGCTGCCTGGCGGCGCTGGCCCGGGCGGCCGGCGCCATCGGCGAGGACGAAGAGGCGGACCGGTGCTGGAAGTTCCTCGCCGACAGCAGCGCCGACGCGTACGCCGCGCTGTCTAGCTGAGCTGGGTGCCCGCCGACAGCAGGTCCTCGCAGGCCTCCACGACGCGGGCCGACATCCCGGCCTCCGCCGCCTTGCCCCATGAGCGGGGGTCGTAGTCCTTCTTCCTGCCGACGTCGCCGTCCACCTTGAGCACGCCGTCGTAGTTCGCGAACATGTGGCCGGCCACGGGCCTGGAGAACGCGTACTGCATGTCGGTGTCCACGTTCATCTTCACTACGCCGTAAGAGATGGCCTCGCGGATCTCCTCCAATGCCGACCCGGAACCGCCGTGGAAGACCAGGTCGAACGGCTTCTCCTTGCCGTACTTCGCGCCGACGGTGTCCTGGATTTCCTTGAGCACCGCCGGGCGCAGCTTCACATGGCCGGGCTTGTAGACGCCGTGCACGTTGCCGAACGTGGCGGCGAGGATGTACCGGCCGCGCTCGCCGAGCCCGAGCGCCTCGGCCGTGGCCAGCGCGTCTTCCGGGGTGCTGTACAGCTTCTCGTTCATCTCGCCGACGACGCCGTCTTCCTCACCGCCGACAACGCCGATCTCGAGCTCCATGATGATGCGGGCCCTGGCGCACTTGTCCAGGAGATCCCTCGCGATCTGGAGATTCTCGGTCAGCGGCACCGCGGAGCCGTCCCACATGTGCGACTGGAAAAGCGGGTCCTGCCCGTTCTTGACCCGCTCGGCGGAGATCGCGATGAGCGGCCGCATGTAGCCGTCCAGCTTGTCCATCGGGCAGTGGTCGGTGTGCAGCGCGACGTGGACGGGGTATTTCGCGGCGACTACGCGGGCGAATTCCGCGAGGGCCACGGCGCCGGTGACCATGTCCTTCACCTTCTGGCCGGACAGGTACTCGGCGCCGCCGGTGGAGATCTGGACGATCCCGTCGCTCCCCGCATCGGCGAAGCCCTTGAGCGCCGAGTTCAGCGTCTGGCTCGAGGTCACGTTGACCGCCGGGTAGGCGAAGCCTTGCTGCTTGGCGCGGTCCAGCATCTGCGCGTAGATCTCAGGGGTCGCGATGGGCATGGCCGTGGCTCCTGTTGTCCGTCAGCGGTGATGTCAGGGAAACTCTAGCTGGCCGCCGGGGTTAAGGTTTGACTTGAACGTGCCGGACTACCCGGACTGATGCTGTACAAAGGTGGCCATGGAGAGCTTCCTGGTTTCGCACGCCATCTACGCGATCATTGTTTTCGGCGTGCTGGAAGCCATGTGCATCCCGATCTCCTCTGAGCTCACGTTCCTGCTCGGCGGCGCGATCGCCTCGGGCGCGGTCACCGGGACGCACCAGCACCCGAGCCTGGCCCTCGTGATCATCGTGGGGACGCTGGCCGAACTCGTCGGCTCGTACATCTCTTACGGGGTTGGCCGCGTCGGAGGACGCCCGCTGGTGCGCCGCTGGGGCCGCTACGTGCTGGTGACCGAGGCGGACGTGGCGCGGGCCGAGCGGTTCCTGGTCGGGCGCGGCGTGTGGGCCGTGCCCGTCGCGCGCATGCTGCCGTTCGTGCGGGCCTTCGCGTCGATCGTGGCCGGCCTGGTTGAGATCCCGCCGCTAAAGTTCGGCGTGCTGAGCTTCATCGGCACGTTCATCTACGTGGTCGTCTTGTCCAGCATCGGGTACAGCCTCGGCAGCGAGTGGAGCAAGATCAACCACGGACTCACCGTTATCACGTACATTCTCGCGGCCGTCGTCATCGTGGCGATCATCGGGTTCGTGTTCTACCGGCTGCGCGAGTTCAGGAAGGAAACCGCGGCGGCCGCCGCGCGCGGGCAGGTCCCGGCCGGGCCGGCGGACCACGCGGCGGGGCCCGGACAGGCCGGGCGGGCCGGCGGGCGGCACGCTCGCTAGGATCTCCGCCCTGGTTACAGCCCCAGCTCGGCGAGCTCGTAGACAGCGCGGTAGGGCAGGCCGCGGTCCAGGACGCGCGGCCGTGCGCCGCGCTCGACAAGGACCGCGACGCCGACTACCTCGGCGCCCGCTTCCTGCAGCGCGTCCACCGCGGTGAGCACGGAAGTACCGGTCGTGGAGGTGTCCTCGACGGCCAGCACGCGCCGGCCGGCCACGTCGGGCCCCTCGATCCGCCGTTGCGTCCCGTGCGTCTTCTCCGCCTTCCGCACCACGAACGCGTCGAGTGGCGTGCCCCGGCTAGCGGCGGCGTGCATCATCGCGCAAGCCACCGGGTCGGCGCCGAGCGTCAGCCCGCCGACCGCCTCGTAGGCCAGGTCCGCCGTAGCGTTGAGCAGCACACGCCCGGCCAGCGGGGCGAGGCGGCCGTCGAGCAGGACTCGCCGCAGGTCCACGTAGCTGCTTGCGTGCCGCCCGGACGACAGCGTGAAGTCGCCAGATATCACTGCCCTGGCCTTGATCCCGGCCAGCAGTTCGTCGCGATCGCTCACGCGTCAGAGCATATAAAGCCTGCCGCGGCAGGGCGCACGGCGGATTGCACGGGTCGCACGCTGGGCACTTCTCTCGTTTGGGAATGCACGGAAAGCCCAACGCGGCTGGCTAGCTTTACTACCCTAGAAGAGGCGGAAAACAATCGGAAGGACGGTGACCTGCGTGGATCGCTGTGCGCTGTTCGTGGACGCGGGCTATGTACTAGCGGACGGCGCCATGGCGGTGCACGGAACGCGGCGCCGGGAGTCGGTGTCCTGGGACTACGCGGGACTGACGCATTTTCTCTCTGGCCTGGCCAGCGAACGGTCCGGGCTTCCGCTGTTGCGCTGCTACTGGTACGAGGCGACCGTCGAGGGCCGCCGGACCGAGGAACACGACGCGCTCGCCGACCTGCCTGGGGTAAAGCTCCGGCTCGCCAAGATGCGCCCCGGGCGCCGCGAAGGCGTGGAGAGCGAGATCCACCGTGACCTCACGACCCTGGCGCGGAACAAGGCCGTGACCGACGCGATGGTCGTCAGCGCGGAGGAGGATCTCGCCCAGGTCGTCGCGGACGTTCAGGACCTTGGCATGCGGGTCACCCTGCTGCACATCGCGGTCGACGGTAACGGGGAGATCCCGCGCGCGCTCCGGCAGGAGTGCGACGACATCGCAGAGATTAACGGCGCGCACCTGCGCCCGTATGTCGAGCTGATCTCAGGAGCCGAGCCGCCGCGCACGGACGAGCAGGACGGGGGCTCACTGATCGTGTTCCGCCCGGCGGCGAACGGGCACGGCCAGCCTGCGGGCGCCGCCCCGTACGCGCCAGCCCCGCAGGAAACCGACAACGGCTACCGGATGCCCCCCGTCTATGAAGAGCAGGCCGATACGCTCGCCAACGCGCCTGAGCCGCCCGCCGCCCACCTTGACCTGGCGCCCGCCGTGCAGGACGTCCAGCAGGACGGGCAGCCTGTTCAGCCGCAGCCTGTCCACCAAGAGCCGGCCCAGCAAGAGGTGGCCGCCGAGCTGGACCAGCCTGCTGCGCCCGTCGAGCCCGCGGCGCCCGCCGCCGAGTACTTCGGCGCGCCGCCCGGTCTTGCCGTCGTTCAGCCAGAGCAAGGGCAGGGCCAGCCTTCGCCGTCGTCGCCCGCGGATCCTCAGGAGTACGCCGTGCGGCCCGACTGGCCCGCGGGACCCGAATTCACGCCGCGGCCGGAAGTGTACGGCGCCCCGGTGGCCGTTCCCGCGCCACCCGTCGAGCAGCCGGTCGTTCTTCCGGCGGCGCGGAATCGCGCCACCGATCTGTCCGGGTACCGCCCCGGTGCCATCCGCATGCAGCCGCCACGCGACCCGGTGAGCCGGGAACCGCTGCCAGCCGAGCCCGGTGGCGGCTACCAGCCAGCACCGGCTTCCGCCCAGGTGCACCGGCTGCCCAGTCGCGGAGCCGGCCAGCCGGCCACCGCGCCGCCCCCGCTTGGGGGACCCGGGGCGCCTGGGGCGCCTGGGGCGGCGATGCCACCTCCCCCGGCCGGCCAGCCGATGCCTGGGCAACCGTCGCAAGGACAGCCGCTGCAGGGGCAGCCCGGTATCGGGCAGCCGGCGGCCAGCCCGTTCGCTGCGCCGCCGGAGGCCGGACGGTTCTCGGCACCCCAGCCGGAAGAAGCCGGGCCGTTCACGGCGCCGCAGCAGGAACCCGGACAGCCGCCGCTGCCAGGGCAGCCGTCGGCCGCCCCGTACGGGGCGTCGGCGCCGGTGACGCCAATGGTCCCTGACGTCGGCTATCCGGCCCACGATGCCGGCCATTCGGCCCCGCGCAACGGCTCATACACCGGCCCGCGGCCGGTCGCCCCGCTTGGGTCGGGCGGCGGCGCGCCAGCAGCGCCGTGGGGGCAGCCCCCGGCCGGGGGCCCCAACGGCCCAAGCGCCCCTAGCGGCCCCATTGGTCCCGGCGTCCCCGGCGCTCCCGTGGGCCTGGGAGGGCACCAGGGTCAGCCGGCGGCTAACCCGCTGGCCACGCCGTCGGTGATCACCCCGCAGGCCGATCCGGACGGCCAGCCTGGTCCAGGCTCCGGCGTCCTTGGCGGCCCGCTCGGACCCGCCGGGCCGGCATACTCCGCTGCGCAGCCGGGTGTCTCGCTTGCCGACGCCGTTCAGTCGGCACACCGGGAAGGCCAGGAGTTCGGCGAGTCGGTCGCGCATGACGCGCCGGCGCTCTGGCTGGAGGCGGTGCTGGCCAGGAAGCCGCGGATGCCGTCCGACCTGGAGGCAAGGCTGCTCCAGGGATCGGCGCTGCCGATCGACTTCCTGTTGCACGACGAGGTGCGGCACGCGCTGCGCCGCGGGTTCTGGGACGCCCTGGAGCGTTCCCGCCGCTGACCTCATGAATCGCGTGCGCAACCCTCGTTGCGGACACCACATCCAGGCGAATGGGAAAGGGCCACTGGGGTACCGTGGGAAGAGTGGCTGACGTCGATGCGTTCGACGAGATCGAGTTTCAGGCAGCACGGACAGGCAATCACGTGCGGGCCGCAGTCCGCATGAGCGAGCTCGCCCGGGGGGTCGAGCCCGGCATGCGCGCCGAGTCTCACCTGCGGGTCGGCGATCAGTGGATGATGGCCGGCGAACCGCAGCAAGCGGCGGACGAGTTCACCGCGGCGATCGAAGACGGCGGGCCCACGTCCGCCAACCCCAGTGTCTACCTCGCCAGGGCGCTGTTCGCGCTGGGCCGGGACCAGGAGGCGGAGCGGCTGCTGGCCACGCTGGCCGCCAACCGCGAGTCGGCCACGCCTCGCACGTGTGACCTGGTCGCCGAACTGCTGATGGAGCAAGGCGACCTGCGGGGCGCGCTCGAGTGGGCAACGGCAGGCGTCGAGCATTGCGTCAAGCAAGCCGACAACGAGCTCCAGCTCCTGCTCCGCCTGCGCTACCGCATCCGCGTCGATCTCGGCCTCGATGAGGACGACTACGACCGGATGCTGGACGCCACCCACCGGCAGGGCTAACCGCGCGCAGAAACGGTTTGTCCCTGGTTTCTGTCGTCGGAGCGACGAACGGTAAGTCCCCAAACGGCCGACGTCGTTCCCGCCGACTCGCCATCGAGGGAACCATACAGCTGACGTCGGCGCTGATCTAGGGGTCCGATCCGGAAGTCGACAAGTCGTAGCACGGGCGACCTCAACTGCCGGCCGCCGTAATTCTGATCAGGGCATTTCGGTCATGTTTGCGTCGAGCTTGAGCCTGAGATATATATTTTTTCCAGTGCAGCGGGCGTCATTTTACACACATTAACAAGAGCGGTCTTGGCGTTCTTTTCTGCCGTCATGGCGTTACTACCTGTTAGGGTATTGTGCTGCTTTTGAGTAAGCTGTGCAGCTTGACGCCATTCACCACTTGCTGTCGAGCAATCGGAGATGGCGGCTCTGTACGGAATATCGAAAAGATATGTATATGCCAGGCCGGTAGGTGAGCCGTTAGCCTTCTCAGCTGCGTTAATGTCGTTTTCTGCTGCTTGGTCAGAATCGAGTGCGTAAAGAGAGGCAGCCGCTCCCCGCCAGGAGTCGGCCGTTACGCGCGGAACCGTGTTCTCATCAGCTGCTTCTGTGAAGAGGTTCTGCGCATCCTGATAGTCTTGGCCGTACTGAAGCCCCGAACCAACCAGGTACTTCTCGACTTGCGACACGCCCGAAAGATCCTCTATGATTTTATTTGCTTCTTCTGCCTCTCCGAGCACTAGTAGCTGTGAGGAAATAGCGTTTCCGTTGGTGGTGCCGGACGCTTGCTGCCCTTGAGCGATATCGCCTATAAGAGATACTAGTTCTTGTCGTTGCGTACTATTATTCTGTTGCTGCGCGAGGTAGCTTGAGTAGAATGCCGAACCAGCAGCAACGACGACTGCGACCGCTGCAATAATAGCCGACCACCGCGCGACCCTAGCCGAAGCTACTGTTGCTCTGTTCGCAGCAGCACTTAGGGCTTCATCAGACGCTTGTGTGCTATCCGGCGTCCCAGGCTCTTCAGCCATTGCTTCTCCCCGCTATAACTTGCCGTTCTTGTTCCCGATATCTGCACTCTAGTGAACCGTTGCCCGGATTTCCATCCACCTCTTAGCCATCAATACTCGGCAATAGGGGCTGAAGCAGAAGGTATCCGGCTGCCTGCGCAGCCTCACCGGCGCCCGCCAATTCTGCGCGATACGCAGCTACCTATCCAGCGCAGCCAAGCACGGGCTCCGCTTCTTTGACGTCCTCGTCATGCTCACCGAAAACCGGCCCTAGATACCCTCCGCTGCCTGATCACCCTGCTGACCGCGGCACCTGACCGGTTACCTTCGGAGATCCTGCGCGTGATCATCGGAAGGGCCGTCGCCGGGCTCGACGTCCAGTAGCCGGGCAGGAAGCCGAACAGTGGTCAGGCCGTGCGTCCCGGGCCTTATCTGTCTCTGCGGGTGATCTCCTATCCTGCGGCCACGCCGGACATGTCCATGGACGGGATCGGCTGGGCTTGCGCGGGATTATCCCGGTTATTCTGAATGGTCAGCAGGACGGCGGAAACTACCACCCAGACGGCCGTGCCGATGAAGGCGAAGAACGAGAAGAACGCGGTCAGGGACACAGCCGCGAAGACCACCGTGATCCAGCCCCAGGTGCGCGGGATGGGAATCGGCTTCGTCCGCAGGATGGCCACCGCTGTCGCCAGGTAGAAGATGGACAGCCCGGCGATGATGAACGGGTAGGAAAGGTCGGACTGGAGGAAATTCAGCGTCTGCGCCGTGTTGGCGGTCATGATCGACGGCGTGTCGCCGAGGGACAGGTAGGCCCCGGCCGAAAGCAGCCCGCCGACGGCGAAAACCGCCGCCCCGGCCAGCCCGACGGCGGCCAGCACGGGCGACTTCCCCCGGAGCCGGGCGAACAGGCACCCGAAGAAGGCGAAGCCCGCGATCACGCCCCAGGCGGTCAGGAACCCGGCCGAGTTGACCTTATTCTTGTCTTGAGCGACCTGGTACCAGGCCAGGATTTTGGCGGGCGACTCGTTGGTCCCCGGCGTGCCGCCCGACCGCAGCACCGAGAACACGATCAGGACGGTGAACAGGAGGCCCGCGATAAGCGGGAAGAATCTCTTGAGCTGCTGCATGGTCCCCTCCTCTGCCGGAACATCCGGCATCCGCTGGCTGCGCTTCTCCCACGGAACGCGACGTTACGCCCGGAGCGTTCCGGGAACGTTACGGCTCAGCATGGAACGTCCAGTGAGTCAAGATCACCAGCCTTCGACTGAGCAACCGTCCTCACGTCACGCCACCACGCGGGCTCCCTAACGAAGTGCGGCTATCGGCAAAATCTCACGAGCATCATCTGCATTGACGACCTTGATACCGGTTTGACGCCAGACGAGCCTGGCATGGATATACGACCCGCCTGACGTCGGCACTACTCGCTTATGCCGCGATCCGTGCTTTGGACTGTCGCAAATCATTTGGCGGATGAGCGTCGCACATCAATCGTCGGATCACATTTTGTCCGGCTCCGCTTGATATGCGGCACCGTAGCTTCGCTTGATGCGCGGCACTCCAACTCATGCTTCGGGAGCTGCACTTGGTGGAGCAGGCATACCGCTGCCGGAGGCATTGGGCGGTGCGTTCAGAGGTACGTTGTACCGATGGCGGTGTTCGCATTGTGGAGTGCGCCACGAACACGATCGACGGCGTTCTTTCGATCGATGGCCGAGCGCGGGGACATGATCGTGCTCCATGAGCCGTTCTGCAAGCTGAGGGACTTCGGCGAGACTGATGCCGGAGCGCGAACCTTCGATTCGCCTCGGTCGCTCCTTGACTGGCTGCGTGATGAGACGCACGGCATGAGCGTGTTCCTGAAGGACCATCCCCCGACCGCCTATCTCCGGGAGGTGCTATCCGACCGGCGCTTCCTCGCCGTGGCCCGGCATGCATTCCTCATCCGGCGTCCCGAGGAGATCGCGGCGTCCAGCTATGCGCTGGACTCCGGGATGAACATTACGGCGATCGGACTGGAAAGGCTGTGCGAGGTGCAGGACGCTGTCCGCGATGCCGGAGGGGACGCCTCGGTTGTCATCGACTCTGATGACCTGGTGGCACGACCGGCAGCGACGATGGCGGCCTACTGCGCGGCTGTCGGGCTGCCCTTCTTCCCCCGGTCGCTGACCTGGGAACCCGGTGAACGGCCTGAGTGGCGCCAGTACGCCCGCTGGCACGTGGACGCCAGCGCCAGCTCCGGCTTCGAGCGATACGAGCACGCCTACCCGCTCACCGTCGAGAACTCTCCTGACCTGGCCCGGTTCGCCGCCCACCACAGGCCGTTCTATGAGCGGCTCTATGCGCAGCGACTGGACGTTACGCCGTGGGAGCAAGGGGAGGGTTCCTAGAGACGGTCGCGCACGCGATCTCCGGCCGGCCGACTCAGGCGACCTTCGCCGCCGGGCCGACCGCGAGCTCGTCTGATGCCGGGTCGAGGTCGACGAGGACCTCGTCCCCGTCGGTGATCGAGCCGGACAGCAGGGCCCGCGCCAGCTTGTCGCCGATCGCGGACTGCACGAGCCGGCGCAGCGGCCGCGCTCCGAACACTGGGTCGAACCCGGTGAGCGCGAGCCATTCCCTGGCCGCCGGGCTCACCGTCAGCAGCAGCCGCCGGGCGGCGAGCCGCGCAGCAAGCCGCTCGACCTGCAGGTCCACGATCTTGGTCAGTTCCGACGTGGTCAGCGAGTCGAAGATGATCACGTCGTCGAGCCGGTTGAGGAACTCCGGCTTGAACGCCGCGCGCACTGCGGTGAGCACTGCATCCCGCTTCGCCCGGTCATCCAGGGCGGCATCGGCGATGAACGCCGAGCCGAGGTTCGAGGTCAGGATCAGGATCGTGTTACGGAAGTCCACGGTCCTGCCCTGCCCGTCGGTGAGCCGCCCGTCGTCCAGGACCTGGAGCAGCACGTCGAACACCTCGGAGTGCGCCTTCTCGACCTCGTCGAGCAGCACCACGCAGTACGGGCGCCGCCGCACCGCCTCGGTAAGCTGCCCGCCCTCCTCGTAGCCGACGTATCCCGGCGGCGCGCCGACCAGGCGCGCGACCGAGTGCTTTTCGCCGTACTCGCTCATGTCGATGCGGATTATCGCCCGCTCGTCGTCGAACAGGAACTCCGCCAGGGCCTTGGCCAGCTCCGTCTTGCCGACACCGGTCGGCCCGAGGAACAGGAACGACCCCGTGGGCCGGTCGGGATCGGACACGCCGGCCCGTGCGCGGCGCACCGCGTCGGAGACGGCCTGCACGGCCGCGGACTGCCCGATCACCCGGTTGCCGAGCTCGGCCTCCATCCGCAACAGCTTGCCGGTCTCACCCTCGAGCAGCCGCCCGGCGGGGATTCCTGTCCACGCCGACACGACGTCTGCCACGTCGTCAGGCCCGACCTCTTCCTTCACCATCGGCGCCGCGGCTGGGACCCCTACCGCAGTATCAGCAGAGTCCTCGTCCGGACGGTCGGTGGCGACTGCCTCTGCGATCTCCGCGTCCAGGGTGGGGATTTCGCCGTACAGCAGCCTCGAAGCCGTCTCGTAATCGCCGTCCCGCTGGGCGCGCTCGGCCTGGCCCTTCAGGTCATCGAGCTTCTTCTTCAGCTCGCCAACCCGGTTAAGGCCGGACTTCTCCTGCTCCCAGCGCGCGGTCAGCGCGGTGAGCTGCTCCTGGCGGTCGGCCAGGTCAGCACGCAGCTTCTCCAGCCGGTCCTTGCTCGCGGCGTCCGACTCACGCGACAGCGCAAGCTCCTCCATCTTCATCCGGTCCACGATGCGCCGGAGCTCGTCGATCTCGACCGGCGAGGAGTCGATCTCCATCCGCAGCCGGGACGCGGACTCATCCACGAGGTCGATCGCCTTGTCGGGCAGGAACCTGGCGGTGATGTACCGGTCGGACAGCGTGGCCGCCGCGACGAGCGCGGCGTCCGAGATCTGCACCTGGTGGTGGGCCTCGTAGCGGCCCTTGAGCCCGCGCAGGATCGCGATCGTGTCCTCGACCGAGGGCTCGCCGACCAGCACCTGCTGGAAGCGGCGCTCGAGCGCCGGGTCCTTCTCGATCCGTTCGCGGTACTCATCCAGCGTGGTCGCGCCGACCATGCGCAGCTCGCCGCGGGCGAGCATCGGCTTCAGCATGTTGCCAGCGTCCATCGCGCCCTCGGCCGCGCCGGCGCCGACCACGGTGTGCAGCTCGTCGATGAACGTGATGACCTGGCCGTCGCTCTGCTTGATCTCGTTGAGCACGGCCTTGAGCCGCTCTTCGAACTCACCGCGGTACTTGGCGCCCGCGACCATGCTGCCCAGGTCAAGCGCGATGAGCCGCTTGCCGCGCAGCGACTCGGGCACGTCGCCGGCCACGATCCGCTGGGCGAGGCCCTCCACGACGGCGGTCTTGCCGACGCCGGGCTCGCCGATCAGCACCGGGTTGTTCTTGGTCCGCCTGGACAGCACCTGAACCACCCGGCGGATCTCGGAGTCACGGCCGATGACCGGGTCCAGCTTGCCGTCCTTGGCCTGCTGGGTCAGGTCGACGCCGTACTTCTCCAGCGCCTGGTAGGTGCCCTCCGGGTCCTCGCTTGTGACCCGGGCGCTGCCGCGCACCTGGGTGAACGCCTCTGTCAGCGCGTCAGCCGTGGCGCCGGCCTCGCGCAGCAACGTGGCCGCCTGCCCGCCGTCGGCCGCCAGGCCGACGAGCAGGTGCTCGGTAGAGACGTACTCGTCGCCCAGCTGCTGGGCGCGGTTCGTCGCGGTGTTGATGACGCCGAGCAGCTGACGGGACAGCTGCGGGGCGCTGGTGGTCGAGCCGCGCATCTGCGGAAGCCGCGTGATCTGCTCGGCAGTCTCCTTGGCGATGACGCCAGGATCGGCGCCGACCGCCTTGAGCAGTGATGCCGCGATGCCCCCGGTCTGGTCGAGCAGGGCGGCAAGCAGGTGCAGCGGGTCAACCTGTGGGTTGCCGTCCGCCGCGGCGCGCCGCGCCGCGATAGACAGCGCCTCCTGGCTATTGCGGGTGGGCTTGAAGTCCATCGGTGTGTGTTCCCCTTAGTTCCTTATTCACTTTTGTCGTGCTCGTCGCCCGCCTGCGGCGACGCCGGGTGCCAGAACGTCACCCGGCTGGTGGCACGGACTGGCACCAGCGCGGCCGCCGGATCGGGGGTCCTGGACCGGCGGAGCTCGGCCAGCCGGGCCGCGACCGCCCGGGTGGACTCGAGTTCCTCCCGCAGCCGGGCCACCTCGGCGTGCAGCTCGGCCGCCATCAGCCGGGCCTGCTCAAGCTCGCGCTCGAGGTCGAGGATCCGCTTGATGCCGGAGAGGTTGATCCCCTCCTCCTGCGACAGCCGCTGTATCTCGCGCAGCGCGAGGATGTCGCGCATCGAGTAGCGGCGGCCGCCGCCGGTGGTGCGCCGCGGGGTGACCAGTCCGACACGCTCGTAGCCGCGTAGCGTCTGCGGGTGCATGCCGGACAGGTTCGCGGCGACGGAGATGACGTAGACGGGCATCTCGTCCGACAGCTCGTAGGGGCTGCTCATGTCATCTCCTTTCTCTTCTGGTGCTGTTCATGGTGAAACTCAGTTCTGCCTTGCCCGCTTGAGCAGTTCCTCTCGCGGGTCGGTGCCTGACGTCGCGATGCGCAGGTCCTCAAGCGCGGACCGGGCCTTGCTGTTCAGGTCCTGCGGCACGGCTATGTCGACCGTGGCGAGCAGGGCGCCCAGCGTCCCGTCCTTCTTGCGGACACCGCGCCCGGGAACGCGGAACACCTGTCCGTTCGGGGTGCCCGGCGGGACGCGGACCGTGACCGCGGGCCCGCGGTGCGTGGGCACCTTGATCTCGGCCCCGAGCGCGAGCTCGGAGATGGTCACCGGCACCGTGACGGTCAGGTTGTCACCGTTCCGGCCGAAGACCGGGTGTGGTTTCACGTGAACCCGGACATACAGGTCGCCGTTCCTGCCGCCGTGCTCGCCGGGAGCGCCCTTGCCGGGAATCCGGATCCGCTGCCCGTCGGCAACGCCGGCGGGTATCCGGGCCTGGATGGTGCGCGAGCTCATCGCGCGGCCGCTCCCGCTGCAGGACTCGCACGGGTCGTCCACCACCAGGCCACG
>Ga0335072_10011454_pt1 | contig 12704 bp, 16 predicted proteins | sample Lox_Sample_21_FD_206725 | JGI IMG/M metagenome (GOLD analysis project Ga0335072, IMG submission 206725) | Soil microbial communities from Loxahatchee National Wildlife Refuge, Florida, United States - Lox_Sample_2.1 | ecosystem: Environmental > Terrestrial > Soil > Wetlands | place: USA...
GAACGTCTCGTCGCAGCAGTCCTGGAGTTCGGAGCCGCGATTATTTTTGTCTTTTATCTGAACCGTTGGATTCACGGACCCCGCCCCCAGCCCACGTTGGAGTCAGAACAAATGAGACGAAAATTAGGGGATCCCGACCCCCAGATTTACTACAACCTGACCGGCGAAGAGTTGATCCCAACCGATCAATCTGATTCGAAGAGATAAATAAAAAGGGCCTCCATCCGGAGGCCCTTAAATCCGCGTTGATCCGCGTAAATCCGCGGCGAAAGGTTATTTCTTCGCTGTTTCCGCCTTGGCGTACTTGCGGCGGAAGCGCTCGACGCGGCCGGCCGTATCCAGCAACTTCTGCTTGCCCGTAAAAAATGGATGGCACTGCGAGCAGATTTCTACGTGAATATCTCCCCGATGGGTTGACCGGGTCGCAAAGCTGTTGCCGCACGCGCACAGCACGCGGATTTCATTATAGGAAGGATGAATGGCTGTTTTCATGGTCTTTTGCACCTCTAACAGAGCCATTTGATTCTAAAGGATGCCGCTTGGATTCAGCAACTCGCCCTAGCGCGCTCGCGGGCCTGGATATTGAATCCAAAGCCGTCATTATGTCATAATTGATACTGTCATGAATGATCTAATCATCCTGGCCATGCTGGCTGATCAGCCCAAACACGGCTATCAGCTCAAGCGCGACGCTGGCTTCATTCTTGGCCAGGGCGATATGCACAACAACCTCGTCTATCCCCTTTTGCGGCGTTTCACGGCAGATGGCTGGGTCAGCAAGAAGTCGGCGGCGGGCGAACGCGGCCAAACCCGCCAGATCTATGCCTTGACCGCGCTGGGAAAGAAAGAACTAGTCGCACGCCTCAGCAGCTTCACTGACGCTGACGCCGGCAATATCCGCGCCTTCATGGCCCGGGTCGGTATGTTCGAGTTGCTTCCGGAGGAAACTCGCAGCAATATCCTTAGCCACCGCGAAACCTACCTGAGTGACCGCAGAAAACGCCTCACGGCAATGAAAGAAAAGATCGACCTGGGCCGGTTCGGCACGGAAGTCGTCTGTCACATCCTCGCGTTCACCCGCCTGGAACTGAACTGGATCCGCCGCCTGCGCCGCATGGTTCAGGCGGCACAAGATCCTTCGTAGGAGGATTTATGAACTTGTGGCAAATCGAGTTGATTCCCTGGTACGCCTTCCTGATTTACTGGGTCATCAGCGCAACGCGATTGAAGCAGACCAAATCTGAAGAAGATCGCGCCGGTCGCCTTTTCCACATTGCTGTTCTCGTAATCGCCTTCTATCTGCTGTTTCGCACCGGCTTCGGCATCCCTGCGCTCGAAGCGCGTTTTGTTCCTGAATCATTGCCGCTTCTTTACGCCGGAATCGCACTGACCTGGCTGGGAGTCGCGTTTGCCATCTGGGCGCGTTACACCATCGGAGCGAACTGGAGCGGCCGGGTCACGCTGAAAGTCGATCACGAATTGATCCAGTCCGGTCCTTACGCGTTTGTTCGCCATCCTATCTATACCGGTCTTCTGGTCGCCAATGCCGGAGCTGCGCTTTTTATCGGAGAGTGGCGCTGCCTCCTGGCGATGCTGATCTTCCTCGCGGAAATGTCGCGCAAGGCTCTTAAGGAAGAAGGCGTTATGCTCTTTGCCTTTGGTGAACGCTATGCGGAATATCGCAAGCGCACCGGTTTTCTCATTCCCGGAATTTAATCTGCGTTGATCCGCGTGCATCAGCGGCGAAAAAGAAAAAACGGCAGGGCCGATTCCCTGCCGCATTCGATGTAGAATCTCTCCCCTTCACTTGGTTCGGTTCACAACTTTTCTCAGTTCAGCCCCGGGGGTAAACTTTGCGACTTTCCTGGCAGCAATCTTGATGGTGGCGCCCGTCTGAGGATTGCGTCCGTTGCGGGCCTTTCTCTGTGATACCGAGAAGGTGCCAAACCCAATCAAAGCTACCCGATCACCTTTCTTCAATGCACCGGTTATGCTCTCGACAGCGGTGTCAATTGCAGTGCCGGCTTGCGCTTTACTGATGCCGGCACCAGCTGCGATGCGGTCAATGAGATCGGCTTTGTTCATCGTCTCTCCTGGCGGGTTTCGTTGTTCTCATAAAGCGCGGGGGAGGAACCACTTCCCTGAGTATTTGAAACCCGGCGGCCCTATTTAGCTCCGCATAGAGAAGAAAGTCAACTGTGGAAATCGTGGAAATCCGCGCCCCTTGGCGTTCTTGAACCGGCCGGAAACATAACCGCTACGACGTGCGGCTTGTCCAGAAAGGCAAAAAGCCGCCCCCCGCACCGGTTAGCGCGATAAGGCGGCTTGTTTGGACGTACACCCAAGATTGCCCGTTCAATCTCCTGAAGGCTGCAGCGGCTCCTCCGGTCCCGGCACAAAAGCCGCCACTGGCAGGCGTTTTCGCGGGAGCTGAATCACTTCCGACCGTACCGCGGGTTTCGTCTTCCCTGCGCCAAACTGCGCGGCTTCCGTTGAGCCTTCGAGCGCAGTCACGGAAGACGTTCCGCCCGCGATTACCTGGGTGACGGCATCGAAATACCCGGTGCCCACAAAGCGCTGGTGCTTTACCGCCTCGTAACCATGTTGAGACTCGCTCGAAAATTCTTTCTCCTGCAGGCGCGAATAGGCGCTCATCCCCGTCTGTTTGTAGGCTCTCGCCAGCTCAAACATGCTCAGGTTCAGGGCATGGAAGCCGGCCAGCGTAATGAACTGGAATTTGTATCCCATGGCCGCCAGCTCGCGCTGGAACTTGGCGATGGTCGCGTCGTCCAGCTTCTTCTTCCAGTTGAACGATGGCGAGCAGTTGTACGCCAGCATTTTGCCGGGAAACTGTGCGTGAACGGCTTCGGCAAAGATCCGTGCTTCCTCAAGGTCCGGATGCGAGGTCTCACACCAGATCAGGTCAGCGTAGGGCGCGTACGCGATGGCACGGGCAATCGCAGAGTCGAGCCCGCCGCGGATGCCAAAAAAGCCTTCCACGGTGCGTTCGCCAGTCAGAAATGCCCGGTCGCGAGGATCGACGTCGCTGGTCAGCAACTGCGCGCTATCGGCATCGGTCCGCGCCATGATGAGGGTCGGCACGTCCATGACATCGGCTGCCAGTCTGGCGGCGATTAACTTCTGTATCGCTTCTGAGGTTGGAACAAGAACTTTGCCGCCCAGGTGTCCGCATTTCTTGGCGGATGAAAGCTGATCTTCAAAATGCACGCAGGCCGCTCCAGCTTCGATCATGGCCTTCATCAGTTCAAAGGCATTCAAATTTCCGCCAAACCCGGCTTCCGCATCTGCAACCAGCGGAGCAAACCAGTAGGTGGTGTCATCGCCTTCGGCGTGGTGGACCTGATCGGCACGAGTTAATGCCTGATTGATTTTGCGGCAAACATTGGGAACGCTATCCGCCGGGTACAGGCTCTGGTCGGGATACATTTGGCCCGCATCATTGGCATCGGCGGCAACCTGCCAGCCACTGACATAAACCGCCTTCAAGCCGGCGCGTACCTGTTGGACCGCCTGGTTCCCCGTCATCGCGCCAAGCGCCGGAACATAGGATTCGTCACGCAAGAGCTGCCACAAGCGCTCTGCGCCAAGCCGAGCCAGTGTGTGTTCCACATGAATCGAGCCCCGCAAGCGCTCTACTTCCTGCTGGCCATACGGCCGGGTAATGCCCTCCCAACGGGGATTGGTCTTCCAATCATTCTGCCCTTTATGTTTTCCGTTGCTTGCCATCCGTCACCTCGCGCTGGGTAATTGAGGGGCGCGCTCCAGCAGCCTCGATCATGCGGCAGGTTGGGGAGCGGAGCAAACGGAACCTTTCTATCGCTCTGATAAATATTGATTATCATACATAGTTTAAGTGATAATGCTAAGTTGTTAGCAGTAGTGAATAGGCGTAGGCGGTACCGGGAGGCTCCATGGAACTCTCGCAGGTTGAGACATTTATGGCGGTTGCGACCTTTGGCGGCTTCCATCGCGCCGCAGAGGCCCTGCATATCAGCCAGCCCGCCGTAAGCGCTCGTATCAAGGCGCTGGAGGAGTCTTTAGAGGTGAGTCTTTTTACCCGGTCCCGCGGCGGCCTCGTGGTTTCCGACGCAGGCCGCACTTTTAGGCCCCATGCGGAAGAGCTCTTAAGGGTCGCGGCCGTAGCCCGTCAGGCAGTTCACGAAGGCCAGCCGGCCACCGGCACACCGTTGCAGATTGCCGCCGCGTTATCGATCTCGGTTTACTTTCTGCCAGACGTGTTGAAGAGTTTTCAGCAGGCGCACCCTTCGGTGATTATCAGTATCCGGCCTGGCCATTCCAAAGAAGTTCTGGAGATGGTGTTGAGCGAAGATGCGGAAATCGGCCTGGCGCGATCATTGCAGCATCCTGAAGTCGAAACCATCAGCCTGCGCGAAGATCCGCTGCTGCTGATTGCCCATCCCCGCCGTGGCCCAAGTCACACTCGCCGGGCAACACTCGAGACGGTGGCAAGTTGGCCGCTTATTTTCTATGACCACGGTTCGAGTGATTGGACGCTCACACACAGCCTTTTCCGCCGAGCAGGACTCATGCCCAACGTGGCCCTTGAAGTAGATTCCATCGAAACCGCCAAGCGCATGGTGGAGCGCGGCCTTGGATTCTCCTTCTTGCCGCAGTTAGCGGTGGCACGAGAATTGCGTTCTCATAAATTGACAACGGTGAAATTGATTGATGCCGAACCCTTGCAGCGCAGCCTGGACGTAATTCACCCGCGACGCCGGCCTCTACGCCCCGAGGCCCGGGAATTCCTGCAAATGGTGAAAGACGCCGCGCGGCAGCCCGCGTTCGAAAGTGGAATTCTGGGCGGCGCGAGGAAAGGAAAGAAGACACCTTCTCTGCGCTGAAATCCTATTTCAATTCTTGCGATGCCGCTGGCAGTGGAGTAACCTGAACAGTGTTGGCTGCTCAGTCGAAAAATAAACTTCAGGATTGTTTCCGCCCGGTTGTAAGTCTTTCCCCGTGGAGCCTCGCGATGGACATGTCAAGCCATGCATGAGGATACTCCGATCACCCGCCTGGTTGATCAGTTTATCGTCGAACAAATCGATACTGTCCCCCACCTCGAAGCGCTGCTCTTATTCTGGGAAAAGCGACCGAAAACATGGTCTCAGCGCGAGATTGCCGCCGCCTTGTTTGTGCCGACGGAGCTCGCGGGAAAGATTCTGGGTGATCTGGTCGAGCGCAACCTGGTGACGGTCTTGCCTGAAAATCAGGGATTCCAATACTTTTCCCGAACCACCGAACAGGATAATCTGGTGGCATCTGTAGCCGCCACGTATCGCCGTGAGCTGGTTCGGATTTCGCGCATGATTCACGCCAAGGCGCCCGCGTCGATCCGGGATTTCGCCCGCGCTTTTCGTTTTACGAAGGAGAAAGAGAAGGAATAAATATGGGGCCGGCCGTATATCTGCTCGGTTCTGCGACTACTCTAGTCTGCGCTGTCCTGCTGCTGCGCGGCTATTTTCGCAGCGGCACTCGACTGCTGGTTTGGAGCGCCGTGTGTTTCTTCGGACTTGCCATCTCCAATCTCCTGATCTTCATTGACCTCAGGCTTTTCCCCGAGGTCGACTTGTATTTCTGGCGTCTGTTCACGGCGGCGCTGGCCATGATGGCCCTGCTTTACGGACTCATCTGGGAGGGAGACTGAAATGCGGGTTGAAGCGTTTCTGTTGGGTGTCGTCGCGACCTCCTCCTTGATTGCGAGCCTCTTTTTCTTTAAGTTTTGGAAGCGCACACGCGACACCCTGTTCCTGGCCTTTGCAGTTGCCTTCCTGATTGAAGGCGTGAATCGCGCAGCGGTATTGGAGGCTCCGCGCCTCAACGAGGCTAGCCCGTGGACCTATATTGTCCGGCTGTTCGCCTTCGTCATCATTCTGGCCAGTATCCTTCACAAGAACTACGGCGCCCGGCGCTGATCGTTTCCCAGGCCGCCGCGCAACTCGTGAATTTTCCTCTCCTCTCCACAGCCCGGCGCACATCTCCACAATATCTGCACATGTACCAAGCGGATTCCACTTGCCAAAAGCGCCGCAAAGCCGCAAATTCAGAATATGAAAGCTGTTGCGGAGATTTGTCCCAAGTGTGAAGGCACCGGATGGCGCCCTGTCACTCACGGTCCTGATCGCCGCGTCACCCGCTGCGACTGCCGGTTGCAGGACCGCACCAAGTCTCTGCTCACCGCCGCCCGCATTCCCAAACGTTATGAGCACTGCGAACTCTCCGAGTTCGATACTCACTTCCATCCCTCACTCGGGCCGGCCTTGCTGGCAGCGACAAAATTCGTTGAAGAATACCCGATCGAAAAAACCGGCCTCATGTTCGTGGGCAGTCTTGGCGTGGGAAAGACTCACCTGGCGGTAGGCGTGGCCAAGGCGCTGATCCAGCACAAAGGCGTTCCCAGTCTCTTCGTCGACTACCGCGAGCTGCTCAAACAAATTCAGAATTCCTATAACGATTCTGTCCAGGTCACCGAACTCGAAGTTCTTCGCCCAGTGTTCGAAACCGAAGTTCTCGTGCTCGACGAACTTGGCGTCATGAAGCCCAGCGAGTGGGTGTGGGACACCGTCAGCCTGATTCTTAATACCCGCTTCAATGACAACCGCACCACCGTCATCACAACCAACTTCGACGACGAACCCGCCGCCGGCACGGTTCGCTCGATTTCTCCCGCCCGCGCCGCCGCCCGTGCCGAAACTTTGGGCGACCGCATCACCGAGCGCATGCGCTCGCGCCTCCATGAGATGTGCCGCGTCGTGAAGATGGACGGCGAAGACTTCCGCCAAAAATTCCGTAGCGCCAGCTTCCGTTAGCCGCTGATTCGCGCAGATTAACGCTGATTTGAAAAATTGTCATTCCGAGCGAAGCAGGATGATTTGCAATGCAAATCATCCTGTGTAGTCGAGGAACCTGCTACTCAGCGCCTTCCTCAGCAAACTCTGCGTTTCAAGATTTTGCCCGATCCGCGTAAATTCGCGGCGAAAAATCTACAATATCCCCGTGCTTACCACGCTCGACTTCGCACCCGCGAACGACGCCGAGACCTTCGCTCATGTTCCTGCCGCTCCCGCTGTTTTTCTCCTTCGCGGCGATCCCACCGGTGAGCCTTACGTCTCGAAGACCGCGAACCTTCGCCAACGGCTCAAACGCCTGCTCGGCCCGCCCGCCGAAAATAGCAAGCGCCTCAACCTTCGTGATCGTGTAACCCATATCGAATATCACGCCACCGGCTCCGACTTCGAATCCGGATTTCTTCTCTACCAACTTCTTCGCGAACACTTCCCGCGAACCTACGGCAACCGTCTCCGTCTCCGCTTCGCAGCGTTAATCAAGCTGCATCTCGAAAATGACTATCCGCGTGCCTCAATCACCACCCGCCTCGGGCGTTCAATTGGCCGCTCGCTTTATTACGGCCCGTTTCCCTCCCGCGCCGCGGCTGAGAAATTCGCCAATGACTCACTCGATTTCTTTAAGATGCGCCGCTGCGTTGACGATCTCCATCCCGACCCCGCCTTCCCCGGCTGCATTTATTCCGAAATGAAAATGTGCCTCGCCCCCTGCTTCAAAGGCTGCACTGACGACGAATATCGCGCCGAAGTCGCCCACGTGCAGTCGTATTTCGATTCCGCCGGGAACTCACTGGTCCGCGAAATTTCCGCACAGCGCGACGCTGCTTCAGCCGATCTCGATTACGAGTCTGCCGCCGCCCATCACACTCGCCTCGAAAAACTTCAACCCACCGTGAATCAGCTGCCCGAAATCATTCGCCGTATCGACCAGCTTTCCGCTCTTATTGTTCAACCGAGTGCAAGCCCAAACTGCGTCAACTTTTTCCGCGTTCATCGCGGCCTGCTCGACGGCCCAATCTCTTTTTCGATTCAATCCCCCGAGCACGCCAAATCTCAATCGATTGAGTCGCGCGTCCAGGAATTGCTCTCGGCATTCGAGCAGCCGGCTCCCAAATCCGCTCCCGAAGCCATGGAGCACCTCGCTTTGCTCAAACGCTGGTACTATCGCAGCCAGCGCGTGGGAGAGATTTTTCTGGCTGACCAAAAAGGCGACTTGCCCTTCCGCCGCATCGTGCGCGGAATTTCCCGCGTCTATCGGGGAGAAAAGCCCAGCCTATCTATACAGGAAGCGCAATCATGAATTCGGTTCGCATGGATAAGTGGCTTTGGGCCGCACGCTTTTTCAAAACACGCTCCCTGGCAGCGAAAGCCTGCGAACTCGGCCGCATCCGCTCCAACGGCCAGCCTGCCAAGGCGTCCCGCGACGTTCGCATTAAAGACATGCTGCACATCAGCAATGCTGGCGGAGACTTTCAGGTTGAAGTGCTCGCCCTGGCCGAAATCCGCGGTTCCGCCGCAATCGCCCAAACCCTTTACCGCGAAACGGAAGAGAGCAAAGAGCTGCGCCTGAAAGCTGCCGCCGAACGCAAAGCTATGCGCGAATTCGAGCAGTTACCGGCGGTGCGGCCCAATAAACGCGACCGCCGCAGAATCCTGAGCTTTCGTGAGTCTTTGGATAGGTAGCTGTCATGTTGAGCGGAGTAAAACCGTTCGTCTTTACCAATCGTTTTCATGGAGTCGAAAGTTCCCTGCCTCACATCTAAAACCTCACTATGCCCAACCACGATCAATCCCTCCGCCGCCATCTTCTCGAACTGCTTAACGGCGGCGCCGCGCACGCGACTTTCGATCAGGCCATAGACAAAATTCCCGCCAATCTTCGCGGCAAGAAGCCGGCGAATTTCCCGCACACTCTCTGGATGCTTCTCGAACATCTCCGCATCGCGCAGCATGACATTCTCGAATTCAGCCGAAACCCAAAATACAAAGCCGCTACGTGGCCCGATGACTATTGGCCGAAAACTCCAGCTCCGCCCACTCCCGCTGCGTGGAATGCGAGCGTCAAGAATTTCCGTGTCGATCTCGAAGCCATGCAGAAGCTGGTGAAAAACCCGAAGACCGATCTCTTCGCCAAAATTCCCTGGGGAGACGGCCAGACCATCCTACGCGAGGCCATGCTGCTGGCCGATCACAATGCCTACCACATCGCGCAGATGATCGATGTGCGCCGCTTGTTGCACAACTGGAAGAACTAAACGTCTGTCATCCCGAGCGAAGTCTTGTCTTGTGCAACGCGCAAGATCCGACGCAGTCGAGGAATCCCTACCCTCTCCTCAACCCCTTCACAATCTCCTTCACCCGCCCCGCATCCGTCATATCGTATAAATCCTCTGGAGGCTGCAATGCCCCGCCGAACGTCACTTCCCGATTTGCATGGGTCGATGAATCCCGCACCTTGCCCCACGCCGTCATGTGAATCTGCCGGCAGCCCGTCCGCTTCACAATTTCATTCATGTTGTACGGCCGCAATCCGCCTCCGCCCGGCAGAATCTCGATCCGCTTTCCCGCCCGCTCCACCAATTCCGCGATCAAGTCCATTCCTTCTGGAACGCTATCTTTTTGCCCGCTGGTCAGCACCCGCGTAATGCCAAGATCAATCAATTGCTCCAGCGCCTTGAATGGCTCCGGTGTCACATCGAATGCACGATGAAATACTGCCTGCCGCTTTCCGATGATCTTCCTCATTCGCTCCGTTCGCCGCTGATCAATACGTCCATCTTCTTTCAGAATTCCAAACACCACACCTTCGGCACCGGCCGCAATCGCCGCCTCCCCATCGCGCTCCATCGTCGCGAATTCCGCATCGGTATAACAAAACCCTCCGCCTCGCGGACGCACCATCGCCATCACCGGAATCTTCTGCCGCTCATCCGCTTCTTGAATCGTTCCAATCGAAGGCGTCAGCCCGCCCAGAAACAGCGCCGAGCATAGCTCCACCCGGTCCGCGCCGCCTTTTTCCGCCTGAATCGCATCATCAATCGATCCGCAACAAATTTCGAGCAAAATATTCGCCATGAAAGCTCCGCTTGTGTAGGCGCGGGCGTCCTCGCCCGTGCGCTTTTTGAAACCTAACGCTATCATGTCAGCGAACTCCCATGCGCCTGCTCACGTTTCTTTTTCTCGCCGCTACTGCAATCGCCCAAACCACGCAGACTTCCCACACCACAGAAAATCTCCGCGGCGTCAGTGCGCCCGCTACCAACATCGTCTGGGCCGGTGGAACTCACGGCACTTATCTGCGCACCACCGACGGCGGCGGCACCTGGACTCCCGGTCAAGTTCCCGGCGCCGAAGCGCTCGACTTTCGTGACGTTCAAGCTTTCAGCGCCGATCTCGCCTACCTTCTCGCTGCCGGGCCCGGTGACCAATCCCGCATCTACAAAACCACCGACTCCGGCAAAAGCTGGTCGCTGCAATTCACCAACAAGAACCCCAAGGGGTTTTTCGACTGCATGGCCTTCTGGAATCCCAAGCACGGCATCGCCGTCGGCGACCCAGTGGATGGCAAATTTGAATTGATCACCACAGAAGACGGCGGCAAGGACTGGGATCCGATTTCGCCCGACAAGCTCCCGCCAGCTATTTCCGGGGAAGGCGCCTTCGCGGCCAGCGGCACCTGTATTGCCGTTCAAGGCAAGAACAAAGCCTGGTTCGTCACCGGAGGCAAGGCGGCTCGTGTGTTTCGATCGACCGACGCGGGCAAAACCTGGTCGGTCGCAGATACTCCCCTCATCCACGGCGCCGATTCAACTGGAGTTTTCTCAGTGGCCTTCAGCAACGGGAAACATGGCGTTATCGCCGGCGGCGACTACCAGCATCCCGACAAAGACGGCCCGAATCTCGCCTTCACCAATGATGGCGGCCGCACGTGGGCCCTCGCACCAATTTCGCCTCAGTGGTACTTTTCAGCGATCGCCTTCGTTCCAGCTTGTGTAGGGGCGGACGCCCTCGTCCGCCCACAAAAATCTATCTTCGCCCTCGGTACCGCTCACGCAGTCTGCGCCAGCCAAACCTACAGCAAATGGCAAAAAACCTGGAACTTTAATCTCAACGCGCTTAGCGTCAGCCCGTCGGGAGACATTTTCGCAGTTGGCCCGAAAGGACTGATCGTCCACTTCCCGTAGCTGGTGTTCTCCGCGTCCGTTACGTTTTACAGTTTTGCTTTTCTTCTGCGCCTTTTACTTTCTCTGTGCGCACAGCGTTTTAAGATTTTGCTTTTCTCCGTGCGCCTCTGTGTCCCCTGTGGTTGTCGCTTTTCCCTGCCTACTTCACCGCCGCATACCCGGTATTATTCTGGCTCCCGGTCGGCCGGTAGGAACCGACAATCACCCGATGATCATTGATCCCATACGCGTACGTCCGGTCCCCCTTCGGGTTATCGAAGGTATAGAACTTCCCATTGTGCAGTACCGCCCCATGGTAAGCGTCATTTTCATCTTCCCAGGAAAACACGACGTCGTTTTCATTGTTGATCGCGCCCGCCGAGGAGTCTTCGGCCCCGGGTACATTGATGGTCGTGAAGTTCGTGCCATCGTAGAGCGAGGATTCCGCGTCGCCGTCATCATCGATCCACACTTCGGTCAGCAGGCCCGCGTTGTTGATGCCCCCGCCCAGCGTGAAGAGCGCTCCCGGCACATCAATCGTGGTGTAAGTCTTCCCGTCCCACAGGAAACCGTGTCCTCCGCCATTGGAATCGCTGAAGTTGCCGTTGATCTCACCGCTGTCATTGATGCCAAGCGCCTGTGATCCCGTCGCGCCCGCAGGTCCAATGTCGGTGAAGCTTCCGTTCTCATACAAGAACGCCTGCGCGCCAAAATTCGATGTGCTGTAATAACCGACGATTGCTCCCGACTTGTTGATGCCGAAGCAATAGGTGGCAACCCCGTTGGGATCGTCGAGCGTCGTCACCTTCCTTCCGCTGGCCACAAATCCGTGATGCACGCCGGATTTATCCATGTACGATCCCACCGCGACGTTCGAGTTATTGATTGCGAAAATATCGGTGGTCACCGCTCCCGGAATGCTCTCGGTCACATATTTCAATTGCAATGACTGGCCCGCCGCGGCAACCGCGAGCGATAACAGAGTCGCCAGCACAAACAGCCGTCCCCGATCCGAGCAAAGGCTTTTCATACGCTCCTCCCCAAAAGGTTGTGTAGCCCCGTATCACGCCAAAAGTAGCTCTGCTTGCCGATCTCCGGCGATAAGAAATGTGGGGCGGAGGCACTATATAGCAAATAAAAAGGCTGTCAAGGGCAGGATTCTGGAGAAAAATACGCGGAAAGTGGGCAGTCTGCTCCACCCGTTTCATCACTTGATTCTTGCTTTTGATGGTTCGCACCCTACTTGGGAGGGTACTGTCAGTATGGCCAAATGTGTTTGCATCGCTCGCCGATCGGTTGTAGGATTTCACGCGTTGCGCCAAAAGCGCTTTTGCGACCGGACTCCCCTGGCCAAGCATCTCTCGGTCGCAAGCCATTCGTCTCCGCTTCGTCGAGGGAGGCACCGTGGATGTGAAGGAAGTTATCGCTTTTTTGGCGGGATGGTTATTTCTACCCGCCACCGCTTGGATTTTGCTCCACGAATTCCTGCTTCGCTTCCGCCGGGCCGATGTCAGCTTGACGGACGGATCGGAATTTGCCTGGAGATCGGGATCACACCAACACGACTAAAGACGAATAAAAGTGGCGCGCGTTGTTCCACTTGGTCTGAGAAATCGTCGCAAAAGTACAAGAGCAGAACGCCCAATGCCGATCAGCT
>Ga0335072_10011456_pt1 | contig 12702 bp, 11 predicted proteins | sample Lox_Sample_21_FD_206725 | JGI IMG/M metagenome (GOLD analysis project Ga0335072, IMG submission 206725) | Soil microbial communities from Loxahatchee National Wildlife Refuge, Florida, United States - Lox_Sample_2.1 | ecosystem: Environmental > Terrestrial > Soil > Wetlands | place: USA...
TCGCGTCGAGCAACCCAGCGCCGATCCCCGTAAGTCCTTCTGGCGATACGCCGTTGCTGCATGCGCAGCCGCATCCAGTGCCGCGACGAGATCGCCCATCTCTTCGAATTCCTCCGATGCCGCAGCTAATTCAGCGCCGTCACCAGCGGCCAAGGCGGCAGCGAACCGGGCGGCCACACCGACCCGAGGACCCTCCACGACCGCTTCGAGTTCGCGCAGACGTACTGCGGTCGAACCATCGCCGAACTGCGTCGCGGTCTGCAAACACACCACTTCCGCAGCGAATTGCCCATTGGCACGGGTGGTTTCGGCCGCAGCTGCCGCCATCTTGACCGCTTCGCTGAGCGCGCCCTGGCAGGCCGCCACCCAGGCGCGCGCCAGATCGCGCTCGTAGTTGACGAATCCCCAACTTCGATGGTGTTCAGCTTCCACCGCGCCGAGCGCCGCTGACGCTTCGTCGGTCAAGCCGCATATCGCCAGAGCGGTGGTAAGCGGGATCAGGTATCGGTAGCGAAAACCGTTGGAGTCACCGGTAAACAACTCGACAACGGTCGCCAAGCAAGACCTTGCTTCACCCAGGCGGCCCGATCCCAGGGCGGCTCGGCCCACAATCGCGGTGCTCAGTAGCCGGGCAACGCCGGGAACATCCGCTGTCTGCTGACGTGCCCGCTCGGCCAACGAACTCGCCTCGCCCAGCCGACCACATTGCAGAAGCGCGCCGACATGTCTGTCGACGATGAGGAGTCTCATGTGGGCAGCGGTCGCCATGCGCTCCGCGTAGGCATTGCCGACTTCGGCCGTCCGGTCCGCGTCGGTAGCGCGACCCGCATCGCCATGCGCGACAACCAGCGCCCACGCCGCCGCCGCGCTGATGATCCCGGGTAACTGCTCGAGGTCGATGCCGTGGCCGAAAGTCCTTGCCTTTTCCGGCCGGGCCATCGACGCCCAGTAGACAGTCAGGTAGGCATCGCTCCAGCTGCGCGTGGAGGTCGTCGCGATTCGCGCGGCTTCGTCGAAGAACTCCTTCGCCCCATCGGGATCGCCGAGTCCCCACAGCTTGTTGAAGCCGCGATGGCCGAGCAGATACACGCGGTCGGCCTCACTGAGACCCGCCGTGGGCGTTCCAGCCACCACGGCGTCGGCCTCCTCACCACGGCCCTGCCACGCCAGCGCAAATGAGCGGATGTTGTAGGCCTGCACTCCCGCACCCGCACGAATGGCCGCAGCCGCCAGCCGATCCGCCAACGGAGCGTCGGCCAGGAACATGGCACCTGCGGCGGCTCTGACCAACAGGCCCGGGTCCGGTGGGAGATCGGAGTCAACGAGCAATACCGCTCGTCGCACCACCATTCGCACTTCGTCGCTGTCGTCCGACGCGGCCAGCTCCGCGGCGACACGACCCCGCAGCCGACGCAGTCTCGTTGGCGCAACTCGCTTTCGGCGCACTTCGCCATACACCGGATGGGCCAGCCGGACTTCTACCGAACCGCTGCCCAACGTGATCAAGCCGCGAACGTCGGCCTCCTCGATCGCCGCCGGGTCGGTGATTCGGGCCAGCGCCGCCAGTTCGATCGGCTCCCCGACCGCGAGCGCGTCCACCACGTCGCCGACCGCGTCCGGGAGCATTCCGATCCGCGACTCGATCAATTCGGCCAGGCTGGGCGGCACGATCGGATCGCCGCTCCAGCGCCAGTGGCCGTGCTGTCGCGCGAGTCGTCCGTCGGACACCTCCTGCTCGACGATATTGCGTAGATACAGCACATTGCCCCGCGTCAGCTTCCACAGGCGTCGGACGGCATCCGGATCCGGCGGGCCACCCAGCGTTTCCGACACCAGCGTCGAAGTCTCATCGGCCGACAGCGGCTGCAGGTCCAGGCGGTCGAACCCGGCGCCGCTCCATACATCTTGCACCGCAGCGGGAACCGATTCACCGCTGCGAATCGTCAGCACCACTTTGGCCGCGTGCCGCTGGACTATCTGTTGTAGAACGAAGGCCGACAGATCATCGAGGAGATGCGCATCGTCGACGGCGACGACCACCGGGGTGAGCGGTGGTGCGGCGGTCAGCGACTCGATAACGTCGCGGACCAGGTGAACCAGCTGGCTGTTATGGGGTTCGGGCAGGCTCACCCAGGCGGCGAACGCGCCCAGTGGAAGCGAGAGCGCCGACGCAGTGCCTACCGCCCAACGAGTTTCAACCCCTCGCGAGGCCGACGCCGAGAGTGCCTCACGCACAACTCGACTCTTTCCGACGCCGGCCGCACCGCTAACGACGATTCCGGACGTCCCCGCCTCGGAAATGGCGGCTTCGATGACCGCCATTTCCTGTGACCGGCCGATCAGCGGCCACGTCAACCGCACCCGGATAGCGTAGGAGAAACGCAGTCCGGCCGCACCTGGCAGTTCAGCTGATCGACTCGCGGAAGTCGACGCCCTGCTGCAGGGACTGCGCGGCCTGCTCCATCTCGAGCACGGGATAGATCTGGTATTCGGCGATAAAAGCGAATTTGCTTGTGGTGTCGGCGAGGTCGGCCGGATTGTCGGTCTCCACCACAGCGAATCCACCGCCGCCGTCAACTCGGCCCAGGAATGCGAGGTAGGTCGTGCTCTCCGGAGGAGCCCACTTGGAGAACACCGCCAAGCCGCGCCGCATCGAATCTTCGTTATCGGCCGCCGACCCGTTGAAACGGTACGTCCAGGAAACCAGATACTTCACTTCATCCTCCTTGCGGTGTTGGCGCTCTGCCACGCCGTCATCGTCGCGCACGAAACCTCAAGGGGGTTAAGTAGTCGGGTACGCTATTTTTGATCAACCGTTTCCCAGAAGCGGGTGAGAACCGCTGCGCCGCAAGCCGGATCCTGCACCATCCACCAGTGCCCCAGCCCGTCGAGCACCGCCGTCTGCGCTCCGGCCCGCGCTGCGGCGCGACGGCGGAGTTCCTCGGAGCCGATGTAGGGGTCCTCGGTGGCGAGTAGTGAGAGCCCCGGCCGAGCCGCGGCATTCTCCAGTGCGCGTCCCGCCTCGGCCATCGCGGGTTGACTCGCGGAACGATACAACGACAGGATCGCTCGACCCATCTCCGGACCCTGAGCTGCGGCGATCGGCGTTGCGATGTCCATCGGGATGCCCAACGCGGCCCATTGTCCGGCGCGGTCCTGCACGGTGCCGCCGAGGATGGTGTCCACCGACTCCTCGCCCTCGTCCGGGGTCTGCCAGACCTGTGCGAGATCGTGCCAAATGTATTCGGAATCGAACAACCCGATGGCGTCACTGGCCCAGCTACGCACCAACTCCGGGCGGTGCATCACCACATTCATCACGTGGCCGCCGCCCCAATCGTGTCCGACCACGTCGATCGGATCGTCGAAGCCCTCAAGCTGCTCTTCAAGCCAGTCACGATAGGCAAGGTAGGTCGCCGCGAAAGCGTCGTCCAGCGGCGCACCGAAACCCGGTGGAGACAGCAGCACCACGTCGTCACGCCCGAGGGCGTCGACCAGTGGGCCCCAGATCGCGTCTGTCTCCGGATTGCCGTGCACCAGGACGATCGTCATATCCGACATCCTGGCGTGACGCGGCGCCGAAGGGAAGTTGCCTTTCGCACCGCACGGTGATCGAGCAGCCCGCCTCGTTACCTGCGCAGCGCCAAGAGTTTGGCTTCGGCGATGCGATAAATACCGTCAAGGGACGCGTCGTCCTCGACGCCGACGTACTCGCAGATCACCTCCCGCGGCACGCCGGCGTCGCGTAGGCGCAGCGCCAGCGAATACGTCAACGGCAGTTTGCGCAGCGCGTCCTCACGCTCGCTCAGATCATCGGCCACCGGATCAGGATGCAGTGGCGGGAACAGTCCCGACTAAGTACCGCGGTACTCAATTTTGTCGGGATGCGGCACATCGGCCCAGCTTCGCGTCGCAAGAAAATCGCAAGAATCTCGCAAGAATCCTTTAAGCGGTCGGCGACAGGCTCCGACAAAACAGACAGCAAAGACGAACCGAGCCACTGGTCGGAAGGTGAACCGACATGACCGAAGCCCCAGCATGGAGAACAGATCCGACGGCGACGGCCGTCCGGCCATGACGCCGCACGCGTACCCGGCACCGCACCAATTGCCCTACGGATATCGCCCGGGGGCGAACAGCCACGCCAGCGGGTTAGGCGTCGCCTCGGTGCTGGTGGGCGCATTGGCGCTGTTCACCAGCTGGCTGCTGGTCGGGATTTGCTTCGGCCTGGTGGCGGTTGCGCTTGGGTTCACCGCCCTCGCGCGAGCCACGCCGGGAGTCAGAATGCCCTTGACTGGCGCGATTGGCATCGCCCTGGGCGTGGTCGCGATGGTTGTCGGGGTCGGCTTCCTTGTCGTGCTCTGGCCGGATCTGCAACAGGTGGTCAACGGCGACCCGTGTCGTCCGGTGAAGCAGCACGCCGCCTGCTACTGATCTGCCCCGCGACCTGGGGCAAGCGGCGAACCGACACGAGGGGCGGTGCCGTCGGGATCGACGTAGCCGAACTCCCGCAAACCGTACGGCCGGTCGTGCGGTGCGATGAACCGACCGTCGAGATCGCCGAGTGCCGTCCACTCCGCATAAAGGGCGTCGGCGTCGCTGACATAGAGGTAGACACTGGCGGCGGTGCGCAGCGGATCGTGGTCGGCCCACTCGGTCAGGTGCATCGACACCGAGCCGCGGTCGACAAAGCCGTACCGTTCCGGGCCCTCGTAGGCGCGCGCGTCAAAGCCGAGTCGGCGATAGCGGTCCAGCGCGATATCCAGATTCCGGACCGGCACGATCGGGGCTACCGAGTTGAATTCAACTACTGTCACACCACAGTCTGGCAGCCCCGCGGCCGCACGACACAATGGAGCCCATGACCACACCACTAGTTGAGCGGGACGCCGGCCAGACCGCCGCGCACCGAACCGCGGCGCTGTTGCTCACCGTCGGCACCGTCCACTTCCTGGCACCCAAGCCGTTCGACGACATCATCCCCGCCGAGCTGCCCGGAAGCCCGCGGTTTTATACGTACGCATCGGGCGTGGCCGAACTGGTCGTCGGAGCACTGCTGCTGCCGCGGCGCACTCGGCGCGCCGCCGCGACCGCGGCCGCGGCCCTGTTCGTCGCGGTCTTCCCGGGGAACGTCAACATGGTCCGGCTGTGGTGGGACAAGCCCTGGCCGATGCGCATCGCGGCCCTGGCCCGGCTGCCGCTGCAGATTCCAATGATCACCACGGCGCTCAAGATCAGACGCAACAGTTAGCACCCGGACGCGCGAGCAGACGCAAAAGCACCCGCATGCCCGGCGTGTCAGGTGCTGTTGCGTCTGCTCGGCAATGGGCGTTGCTTAGGCCACAAGGGTCACGTTGCATAAATAGCCATGACCGTAGGCATAGCCGGCCCCGGCGGCGACGACCTCTCCGTCGCCGATCGCGAGCGCCAAGTCGCTTCGCTGCGCCAGAGTTTGGGTGACCGGCATCCCTCCACGCTGGCCGCGCTGCGTGCTCTGACGGAGGCGCATCGCGCGGCCGGCGATTTCGCCGGCGCGCTGGTGGCCGCCGAGGAGTTGCTGGCCGCGAGCCGACAGACATCGGGGCCGCACCACCGCGACAGCTTGTCGCTGGCCGCCCTAGTCGCCAACTTTCGCCGGAATACCGGTGATTCCGCCACCGCCGCAACCGAATTGGAACAGCTCATTCCGCTGCTCGAGGAGCACTTGGGCGGCGATCATGTCGACACCGTGCTGGCCCGGCACACGATGGCGAGCTGTCTCGGGCAAGATGCCGATCCGCTCGCGGCGCTGACCACGTGGATCCGGTTGTTCGCCGACGAACAGCGCGTGCTCGGCGCCGAACATGTCCACACGCTGACCGCGCGGCACAATTTCGCCTTCTGGCGCCGGCAACTCGGCGACTCCGTGGGCGCGATGGACGAGATCTCCCGGGTGGTGGCGATCCGCCGGCGGTCGCTGGGCGAGGACCATCCCGACACCCTGTCCAGCCGACTGGCGCTGGAGACGTGGCGTGGTGGAGCCGGCGACACCGGCGGAGCCGTCGCCGAAGTCTTGGTGCTACTTCCCCTGCTCCGCAATGTTTTCGGCTACGACCACGAGCAGACACTGAGCGCGCGGCACGTATGCGCGCTGTGGGGGCAAGATATCGGGAAGCGGCCAATAGACGCGGTCGCGGACTGGACTGTCCTTGTTGACGACGAGACGCGGGTACTGGGTGCCGACCATCCGCTGACCGTTGCCGGTCGGGCGACGTTGGCAGCGCGGCGCGCCGAGTGGGAGGCCTGGCTCGACGACTGCCAGGAAATCGCCAGGGACATCTGCCAAGACATGGAGATCCACGAAAGCGGTAGCGACGAACTGACCGTGGAGATCGCGACGTTGGCCGCCGAGGAGGCCGCCGACTACCGCGAGCGGGCGATTGCCCTGATGGACCGCGTCATCGCGGCGAAGAAGGAGATCGCCAGGTGTGAAAGGGATTTCGGCGAAGACTCAGAGCAGGCGCTGCGCGCTCGTTATCACCTGGCCTACGCGCTGTGGGAGGGCCAGGAGTACGACGCTGCCACCGACCACAGTGAACACCTGGTCGATGATTGTGTGCGCGTTCTCGGTGAGCAGCACGAGTTCACGGTATCGGTGCGGCATCTGCTCGCAGCCGGCAAGCGCTACGAGAGCCGATTCCAGGCTCAACCCGCAGAGACCGAGGAGGCGAACCGCCAATCCGACAACGAACTCGACGAGGCTTATCCGAGCATGACGGTTGCCGAGATGAAGGACATTCGACGATATGCGGTCGAAGCGCTGGCGCAGGACGGGATCGACGTCGTCGTCAACGCCGACGGCACTGCGCTGCAACGCTCCGACGGCTACAGCTACGGACTGGACAACCTGGTGGCCTCTTGCCGCAACAACCCGGCCGAAGAGTGGCGGGCGGTGGTGACCAAGCACTTCACCCAACTTGCGGCGGCCACGAAATCGCTTGCTGCCGCTGATGAAATGGACTGGCCCGAGCTGGCCAGGCGGGTCCGGTCGCGGGTGGTGTCCAGCGCTCAGGTCGAAGAGACAAGCGGCATGCTGTCCTATGCGTGGCCACTCGCTGAGGGTCTCTACGAAGTGCTGTGCATCGACTTCCCGGACGTGGTCAAATTCATGAACAGCAGTCAGGTCGCCGCGTACGACGTTCAACGACTACGGGAAACGGCTCGCCGCAACACCATTGGCGAGCCGATCGAAGGCGTGGAAGTGCAAGAGGCGGCAGGCGTGGAAGTGCAAGAGGCGGCAGGCGCCGAAGTCCGTGTGCTGCACGGCGCGTCCTCGTTCGTCGCGTCGAAGGTCCTCGACATCGAGGCGCTGGTACCCACCTATCTTCGCGACACGTCTCACGGAGTCGTCGTCGGCGTGCCGTCCCGCAACTTCTTGGTGCTTCATCAGGTCGAGACCGCTGGGAAGCTGTTCGCCGCGATCAACGCGATGTCCGGGATCTGCCCGGGCCTCAGCCAACGTTATCCGGGGCCCGTCACCGCAGACATGTATTTCTGGAAAAACGGCAAGATGCAATGCATCTCGCGGGTGGAGGCCGGCACCGGAAACATCTGCGTCGATGTCAGCGGAGAGCTGGTCGCCACACTCGAAGAACTGGCCGAGTAGCCTCAGGACGGCCGCGCGACGATCACGGGCGTACGGACCGCGTGTACCACGGCGTTGCTGACCGAACCCAGCAGCATCGCGGAAAACTTGCCGCGACCGTGGCTGCCCACCACGACCAGCTGAGCCGATTCCGACTCCTCGATCAGCCCTCGGCTCGGGTGCGCATACGTCACGACTCGGTCCACTTCGACATCGGGATAGCGCTCTTGCCAGCCCGCCAAGTATTCGGCCAGCACCCGCTGCGCCTCCGACTCCCAGTCCTGCCACGCACGTTCGAACGCGGCAACGTCGCCCCACGCGTGCAACGCCGTCAGCCTCACGCCGCGACGGGACGCCTCCTCGAATGCGACAGCCACCGCCAGCTCTGAGGCCGGCGAGCAATCCACACCGAGGAGAACCGGAGCCCGCTCGGGGTCAGCCAGCTGCGGGGCCTCGTCGCGAATGACCGCGACCGGGCATTTCGCGCTGCGTACCACGCCCGAGCTGACCGAACCGACCACGGCGCGGTTGACGGCGCCGCGCCCATTGCTGCCCACGACGATCATCTCCGCCTCTTCGGACAGGTCGACCAGTGTCGGCACCGGGGGTGAAGTCTTCAGCTCACTTGTTATCGCGATCTGCCGATCTGGCTTCACGGCGTCCTGGGCGATCTTGACCGCCTGCTCGAGTACCTGCCGACCGTCATCTTCCTGCCACACCGCAACTCCACTGGGTAACGGTATCTGCGGAAACGTCGGCACGATCGTGTTGAGCATATGAACCAGCGTGAGCGGGACATCGCGCATCGCTGCCTCGCGCGCTGCCCAACTGACGGCGGCATTCGACGCGGCCGATCCATCGACTCCTGCGATGATGCCGTGCTGCTTGGTTGTTGACATTGGTTTCTCCTCCTGGTCAACCAAAACGCTATTGGGCGAACGCTGATCGGTCGTGGGGCTTTAGTCCTCAATTAGATGAACAGGGACCGTTCAACCAAGTGAACGGGAGCCGTTCAACCAGATGAACAGGAGCCTTCGTTGCTGTCGGCTCGGCCCGGGTGCGGACGTCCGCCAGAACTGACACAGTTCGCCTCCCGCCACGCGTGCGACGAACACAGCCTATGCCTGGATCGGTCACCAAACATTGTGGGTTCCGTTTGCTTTGACCGTCGCACAGCGCTCGTCGCGCTATTACCGTCGGTGGCGCGTCGGACTCCAGTTTGAAAGCCCCCAAATCAGGAAGTGCGCGATGGCGGATCACGTGAAAGTCAATCCTGCTGAGGTGTTGACCGGTGCACGGCATGCCGGATATGCGGCCGCGGATGCGGGCCGGCAATTCGCCGTCCACGAAACCGCGATCGTCACAGCGGTGGCCGGCTGGGCCGGGTGGCGCCAGCCATGTCGCCATCAACCTAGTCAGTGCCAACGGATTTCACGGCCTCTCCGCCGCCGGCGACAGCCTCGGTGCCGGTCTGCTACAGCTTTCAGATCGTTCCATTGGTCGGCTCGACAAGCCTTCCGCCTACTGGCACTGTATTCGTCACCGCCGCGATCGGGTTGCGTAACCCCAGCACTAAACCCGACGATCTCGCCGACCCCAGCCTGTGGGACTGAGCTCGATCAAGAGCATCCGGCAGACGATTACCTGCCTGACTGACTGAGTCCCCGCCGTCGGATGAGGCCGGTCTTGGGGCTCATGCGCGGTCAGGCTGACGGTATAGGGCGGCACCGGCGGTCACGCCCGCGCCGGCGGTGACTAAGAGCGCCTGAGCTCCCGCCGGAAGCCGGGTGGTCTCCCGCTCGAAGGCCGCCGCCAGCGCTGCGGTGTGCATATCGTGATCATCAGCAACGCTGATCTTCTCGACCGGTATCCCGAGCAGCTCGCTCAGTGCGACACGGAACCCGTTCCGGGGTGGGGCGGCCACGACCACGTCGATAGCCGACAGCGGCACCGATTGCGCGTCCAGGCAGGCCCGTGCCGCGTCGGCTGCCGCCGCCGCGAATTGCTGGTCCATCTCCGCCGACTCACCGAACCGCAGCACGTTACGCGCATCAGCGAAACCGACTGTGGCATTGAATGTTTCGTCGCCTGATCCATTGCCGACGTTCACCCAGGACACCCGGCTCAAGCCGTAGCCGTCGTCGGTCCAACCGCACAACATCGCGGCCCCGGCGGCCGAGAATGGAAACCGCTCGCTCATCCCATGACCCGGATCGGCATCGCTGGCGACGACGAGCGCACGGCGGACGCTGTGGGTCCGCAGGAACCCGTCGACGATCTGCAGGGCGGTGAGGACCCCGCAGGAACCATTGGCGACGTCGAAAGAGAACGTGCCGTGCGCGTCCGCGTGCGGATCCTCGGGGTGGGCGCCGATGTCGTCCTGGATCAACGCCGCCAGGGCCGGTTCACCCAGATTGCGGTCGCGGTAGATCCCGGCATTGACAACAAGATCCAACTCGTCCGGGTCGCATTCGGCCTGCTGCAGGCAGTCCTTGGCCGCGGTGACGGCCAAGTGCAGCGCGCTGTGGCGGCCACGCCACCTGGCGTGTGCGACGTCGACTCGATCAATCACTGTGCCCATAGCGGCTCACCAAATCCTCATCCAGGGTCACCAGGACCACGCCGATCTCCAGCCCCGAAGCCAACGAGAGCAGCGCGATCCGCTCTCCGGCGGCAATGCGTCCGGCCTCGAGTTCCTCGACCAGGGCCACCGTGTGCGTCGTCGAAGCCGTATTGCCATACCGGTCGACGGTGATCACGGCATCGTGGCGGGGCATGTCGCCGAACGACTCTGACATTCGAGCCATCCCTTTGCGGATAGCCCGCGCCGACGTCTGGTGGGTGATCACGTGGTCGATGTCGTGGATCGAGATACCAACTACTTCAAGGACTTCGTGCAGGAGTAACGGGGTGTTGGCGATCGCGGCGCGCTGGATGGCACGCGAGTTCGTGAACATCCGCGCGCCCGGGTCATGGCCCTGCGGATAGGCCAGGCACAGGCGGCTGTAGTCGGCGACCGTGGTGAAGCCGGCAAGTTCGATACCCGCCGACCCGGCGGGGGCTCGCTCCAACAGAAGTGCCGCACCCGCATCGCCGAGCGTCAGACACGCGAGCTCCTTGCTCATGATGTTGCGGATGTGACGCGCCGCGTTATGGCTGAGCTGCGAGATGTACTCACCGCTGACGACCAGTCCCCGCTCGACAATGCCGTGCCGGATCCAGTTGTTCAAAATCGTCACCCCGGTGAGCATTCCGGCGCACGCATTGGACACGTCGAAAGTCATTGCCCGGTGCGCGCCGATCCCCCGCGCCACGGCGTTGCTCATCGTCGGCTCCAGCCACTGGGTCAGGCCACCGCGGAATTTCGTGATGCTGCAATTGATGACGACATCGAGTGAAGCAGGGTCTTGTTGCGCGGTGGCCAGACACTTCTGCGCCGCGGCCATTGCCAGGCTGTAGGAATCCTCGTCACCCACCGAAACGCGGCGTTCGCGAATCCCGGTCAGCCGTTCGAGGTCGATGTGGGTGCGGTGACGGGTGGTGGCCATCAGTTCGTCGGTCGTGAGGTGCGTCTGGGGCAGATGCCGACCGGCACCCGCTAACCGGGCAACATACGGCGGCGCAGCCCCTTCTGCCTGGGTCTCCATAACCAGCCAATGCTTACTCATCACCCCATCTCCTTCCTGCGACCGTCAACCATCAACCAAACTCGAGGACTTCGGTCACCGGGCGCCGAGCCGTGTGCGGTATGCGTCGGCCCGTCGCCGCTGACCTCCCCACGCGGATCAGCAGTTGCGGCAGGCCGGGAGTTCCAGTCAGTTGCGCGACGATCTTGCGGCTCTGCGCCAACTCGGTCATGTGGGTCAACGTGCACGTCGCCATACCCGCCATGGCGCATTCCAGCAGCACCGCCGAAAGCGCTTCACCACAGCGCAATACGTCCAGCCGCGTGTCGTCGCGAGTGGACAGCACCACGATCTTGGACTGGTCGTGGCCGACGTCGACGCGCTGCTGGGTCTCGCTACCGGGTGGGAACCGGCGGGCCACGTCGACGCGGGCCGCTTCGGTGCTGGACACCAGCAGGTGCTGCGCCAGGCGCTCGTCGGATGCGAACGGTGATGTCCACCAGCGAAGTTCGTCCACGTAGGAAGTGTCGTATCGGCGCAGTGTCTCGGTGAGCCGGGACGCCTCGGCCAGCGCGGGGCGGTCCTCGTCGGCGATTACATCCAGCAGCACGTCATACTCGAACACCGCGCGGCCCAGAGCTGACTGCAGGGCCGACCAGTGAGCAGGCGGCTCGAAGGGCAACCGGTCGGTATAGCGTCGAGTAATCGCGGCCGCCCGGCGGTACTGCTCGTCGCTGGCGGCCGCGATGGGCTGGAATTGAAGCGTCGCCACGTGGTCCGGGTTGAGCGGGTCGGGGAACCGTTCTGTGCTGCTGTCCCATCCGGCCACGGCCATGGCGACCCGGAGGTGGTCGAGGACCGCACCACAACTCAGCATCAGTTCGCGCCCCGCGTGGTCGGTAGCGTGAATCACCCGTGCGGGGTCGGCATACAAGTGCAGGCCCGTTTCGTCGGCAACCCATCGCCAGGGCTGGCTGTTGTGCAGCGACGGTGCGCGACATGCCAACGTCACCGCGGCGCGGACGACGTCGGAACCGGGCTCCGTCGCTGCCATGTCAACCATCCGAACGAGTTTGGGGCACTTGCAATAAGCGAATGCTAGGAATCCACACCAGAGACCGTAAGAGCCATTGGTCCCTAACCTTACGCACGCGCTGACTCCAGCAGCAGCCGGCGTTCGGCCGCGGCAACTGTCCGCCGAGTGGCGGTGACCGCGTCCGGGTTGACCGATACCGAAGTGATTCCCATCCGGACCAAGTGCTCGGCAAAGGCCGGGTTGGTCGATGGCGCCTGACCGCACAGCGACGAGGTGATGCCGTGTTTGCGCGCTGTCGCGATGATGCGGCCAATCGCATCGAGCACGGCGCTGTCGGATTCGTCGAACAGTTCGGCGCACGTGTCGGAATCGCGGTCGACTCCGAGCACCAGTTGGGTCAGGTCGTTGCTGCCGAT
>Ga0335072_10011457_pt1 | contig 12702 bp, 12 predicted proteins | sample Lox_Sample_21_FD_206725 | JGI IMG/M metagenome (GOLD analysis project Ga0335072, IMG submission 206725) | Soil microbial communities from Loxahatchee National Wildlife Refuge, Florida, United States - Lox_Sample_2.1 | ecosystem: Environmental > Terrestrial > Soil > Wetlands | place: USA...
GCCGAGCAGCAGCGATTTGATCCCGGTTAGGCCACGGGATCCCATCACGATTGCGGTGGCCTCGAGCTCCTCGGCCTCGTCGAGGATCGCGTTGGCGATCGTGTTGAGCTGCGTGGACTCGCGTGACTCCGCGTCGAAGCCGGCTTGTCGAGCAAGCTCCGCGCCCTCCGCGGCGAGCCGGTGGGCGGCCTCCCTGCTGGCTTCGTCGGTCTGGTCGATGTCGAGCACGCCGGGAGCGATGCCCCAGCCCAGCGTCGTGCTCGCCAGCACCTCAGCGAACGGCTGCCAGACCGTGAGCACCGTGGCCTTCTGGCCGCGCAGCAGCTTGCTCGCTTCGCCGATCGCCGCCTTGGCATCGTCGGACCCGTCGTAGCAGAGGAGGATCATCTGACCGCCTTTGGTTGATTGCCCCTTCCCCATCAAACTTTGCGCTTTGTGCCCACTGCATCCATCCGCGCCCGTTCACGCCCTGGCTTCGGAGAATTACTGAGCGGTCGGGCGGCGGGTGCGGGGCGGGCGGGGGCGCTCGGCCAGGCCTCGCTCGCGCGCCGCGTCGATGACCTGCACGACCTCGCTGGGGCTGGTGGCGATCGTCAGGCTGCGGAGATCCCCCTCATCGATGCGCCGGTCGGCCAGCACGGCAGCGCGAAGCCACTGCAGCAACCCCTCCCACTGGCGCCCGTCGAGCAGGATCACCGGAAAGTGGCGGATCGTCGCCGTCTGGATCAGCGTGAGCGCCTCGAACAGCTCGTCGAGCGTGCCGAACCCACCGGGCCCAACCACGAAAGCGCACGCGTAGCGGACGAACATCACCTTGCGCGCGAAGAAGTGACTGAAGCGCAGGGGCACCGTTACGTACGGGTTCGTCGCCTGCTCGCGCGGCAGCTCGATGTTGCAGCCGACCGACACCGCCCCGACCTCGCGGGCGCCGCGATTCGCGGCCTCCATCAGGCCCCCGCCACCGCCGGTGATGACCGAATACCCGGCGCGCCCGAGCGCGGCCCCAACCTCGCGCACGAGCGCATAGTTGGGATTGCTCGGCGGCGTGCGCGCCGAGCCGAAGACCGTCACGGCAGGGCCGACGTCAGCGAGCGCGTCGAAGCCCTGTGCGAGCTCTGCCGCGATCTGCCGGATGCGCTGAGCATCGTCGTCGCGAACCGACGCGGGCTCGTCGCCCAGCCACCCGAGCAGGTCCTCGTCGAACGTGCTCATTGGAGGACGCGGCGAGTCAGGCCGGCGATCTCGACGTCCTCTCGTGCCTTGACGACGAGCGTGCTCGCGCTCGCGGTTGCGGTCGAGATGTCGCGGTCGCAATCGCCGCCGGCGTTGGCGGGCTCGTCGATCGCGACGCCGAGGAAGCCGAGGCCGTCGACGGCAGCGCTGCGGATTTCCGGCGCGTGCTCCCCCACGCCCGCGGTGAACACCAGCACGTCGAGTCCGCCCAGCGCCGCGGCCATCGACGCGATCCCGGAGCGCAGGCGATGCACGTACACATCGAACGCCAGTCGGGCCCGCGGCTCGCCCGCAGCCACCCCTGCCACCACGTCACGCATGTCCGCGCTGCCGGCAAGCCCGAGCAGGCCGGAGTCGTGCTCGAGCGCGCCCGCGAGCTCGCGCTCGCTCAGCTCGGTGCGCTCGAGCAGCCACAGCAGCAATCCGGGGTCGACGCTCCCCGAGCGGGTCGCCATCACCAGGCCCTCGAGCGGCGTGAACCCCATCGTCGTGTCGACCGAGCGCCCGTCGGCGATCGCGCACAGCGAGGCGCCGGCGCCGAGATGACAGCTGACGATCCGCAGGCCGGCGGTCCCGGCGCCCAGCATCTGCGGCACGCGGCGCGCGATCCACGCGTGCGAGAGCCCGTGAAATCCGTAGCGGCGGACGCGCCACCGATCTCGCCACTGCGCCGGAAGCGCGTACGTGGACGCGGCCTCGGGCAACGTGGCGTGAAATGCAGTGTCGAAGCAGGCCACGGCCGGCAGGCCGGGAAGCGCCTCGCTCACCGCGCGTAGCGCGGCCAACGACTTCGGTTGGTGCAGGGGCGCGAGATCGACGAGCTCGCCCAGCTCATGCTCGACCGAGCTGTCGATCAGGACCGCCTCGCGGAACCGCTCGCCGCCGTGGACGATCCGGTGCCCGACCGCGTCGGCATCGCTCAACCCGGCCTTCAGCGCCGCCTCGAGCGCTCCCGGTTCGATAACCGACCGCGGCGCCTCGAGCTCCTGCTCGGCCAGGGGCCTATCGCCGTCGCCGAGCAGCGACAGCTTGACGCTGCTGGACCCGGCATTCACGACGAGGACCCGCACGGCTAGCGGCCGGCGGCACTCAGGCGCTCGTCCATGTCCAATCGCGCACGTCGGGTGAGTCGTCGCCGTACTCGCGCGTGTAGGCGCGGTGACGCAGTCGCTCGTCCGCCATCTCCTGGCGCAGGTGAGCCGCGCGCTCCGCGAGCTCGGGCACCCGGTCGATCACGTCGATCACCAGGTGGAAGCGGTCGAGGCCGTTGAGCATCACCATGTCGAACGGGGTGGTCGTCGTGCCCTCCTCGATGTAGCCGCGCACGTGAATGTTGTCGTGGTTGGAGCGGCGGTAGGTGAGGCGGTGGATCAGGGTTGGGTAGCCGTGATAAGCGAAGATCACCGGCCGCGTGGCTGTGAACAGCGCGTCGAAGTGCGCGTCTGACATGCCATGCGGATGATCTGACTCGGGCTGCAGCCGCATCAGGTCGACGACGTTGATCACGCGCACGCGCAGGTCGGGCAGCTCGCGCCGCAGGATCGAGGCCGCGGCGACGGTCTCGAGCGTAGGGATGTCGCCCGCGCACGCGAGCACCACGTCGGGCTCCTGGCCCTGGTCGTTTGAGGCCCACCCCCAAATGCCGATCCCGCGCGTGCAATGTGCCACCGCCTCGTCCATCGTCAGGTAGTCGAGGGCCGGCTGCTTGCCGGCGACGATCACGTTGACGTAGTGCTTGCTGCGCAGGCAGTGGTCGGCGACCGACAGCAGGCAGTTCGCGTCTGGCGGCAGGTAGACGCGGATGATCTCGGCCTTCTTGTTGACGACGTGGTCGATGAACCCCGGGTCCTGGTGAGAGAAGCCGTTGTGGTCCTGGCGCCACACGTGCGAGGAGAGCAGGTAGTTCAGGGACGGGATCGGCCTGCGCCATGGAATCTGGCGCGTGACCTTCAGCCACTTGGCGTGCTGGTTGAACATCGAGTCGATGATGTGGATGAACGCCTCGTAGCAGTTGAACAGGCCATGACGACCCGTCAGCACATAGCCCTCGAGCCAGCCCTGGCAGAGATGCTCGGACAGGACCTCCATCACGCGTCCGTCTGGCGCCAGGTGGTCGTCCCCCGGTATCCGCTCGGCGTCCCATGCGCGATCGGTGACGTCGAACACGGCGGTCAGGCGGTTGGACACGGTCTCATCGGGGCCCATGATCCTGAAGCGATCGCGATTGGCGCTGACGACGTCGCGAAGCCAATCACCCAGCACGCGGGTTGCCTCGCTCGAGGTTCGCGCCGGCTCGGGCACGTCGACGGCGTAGTCGCGGAAGTCGGGCAATTCGAGCGCGCGGGTCAGCAGGCCGCCGTTGGTGTGAGGGTTGGCGCTCATCCGATGCTCGCCTTCGGGAGCCAGCGCGCTCACCGCGGCCAGCACCTGCCCGGACTCATCGAACAGCTCCTCCGGGGCGTAGGAGCGCATCCACGACTCCAGCTGCGCGAGGTGCTCGGGATTGGTCCGGACCGCGGCCAGCGGGACCTGGTGTGAGCGAAACGTGCCCTCGGTCGGCAGACCGTCGACCTCCTTCGGTCCCGTCCAACCCTTGGGGGTCTTCAGCACGATCATCGGCCACCGCGGTCGCTGCGGCGGCGCGCCCGCGGCGCGCGCGTCGCCCTGGATGCCGGCGATCTCATCGAGCACGGAGTCAAGCGTCGCCGCCATCAGCTGATGCATCGTCTCGGGGTCTGCGCCCTCGACGAACCGGGGCGCATAGCCGTAGCCCTCCAGCAGCGCCCGCAGTTCGTCGTGGGAGATCCGCGCGAGCACCGTCGGATTGGCGATCTTGTATCCGTTGAGGTGCAACACGGGCAACACCGCGCCGTCGGTCGCTGGGTTGATGAACTTGTTGGAGTGCCAGCTGGCCGCCAGCGGGCCGGTCTCGGCTTCGCCGTCGCCTACCACGCACAGCGCCAGCAGATCCGGGTTGTCGAGCGCGGCGCCGTAGGCGTGCAACAACGAGTAACCGAGTTCTCCCCCTTCGTGGATCGAGCCCGGCGTCTCGGGCGCGACATGGCTGGGGATTCCGCCGGGGAAGGAGAACTGGCGAAACAGCCGCCGAAGCCCCTCCGCGTCGTGGCCGATGTGCGGATAGACCTCACTGTAGGTCCCGTCGAGGTAGGCGCTGGCCACCAGGCCCGGGCCGCCGTGTCCAGGCCCGGTGACGTAGATCACGTTCAGATCACGCGCCCTGATCGCGCGATTCATGTGCGCGTAGACGAAATTCAGCCCGGGCGTCGTGCCCCAATGCCCGAGCAGCCGGGGCTTGACGTGCTCGGGCATGAGCGGCACGCGCAGCAGCGGATTGTCGAGCAGGTAGATCTGGCCGACCGACAGGTAGTTCGCCGCGCGCCACCAGGCCTGCATCGCGGCCAGCTCTTCGGCCGAGAGGGGGTTACCCACCAATCCGCTCCCCGATTCCACAACGTAGATTTATGCACACGACCGGCTACTTGTGAGGGGCGATCCTGTGACCACGATCCAGCGGTCCGCGATACTGAGACGGGTGCGGGGATCTTCAGCGCAGCTGTGCCGGGCCCTCGGTGAAGTCAGGCGACCGCTGACGTGCCGGCCAGAGACGTAGCCGGACGAGCGGCCGGCTCTGCCCTGCGCGCCGGCCAGTGGACCGGTCGCCGAGTCCGCGGAGAGTTCGTCACACGCGTCGGGGGGCCGGCTCGGGCTCGCGTGATCGCGATCTTCGGCGCCGTGCTGGCGCTCAACGGCGCCGACAACGCCACCGTCGGTGCGGTCGCGCCCCAACTCGAGCACGCGTTCCATATCGGCAACACGAAGATCGGGCTTTTGAGCTCCGTGGCGCTCTTGATCGGGGCCGTGTTCACGATCCCGGTCGGGATGCTCGTGGACCGGATCAAGCGGATTCCGATGCTGTCGCTGAGCATCCTGCTCTGGAGTGTGGCCTCGCTGCTGAGCGCGTTCGCGGGGAGCTACTCGTCGCTGCTGCTCACCCGCTTGCTCCTCGGCGCCGTGACCGCCACTGCCGGGCCCGCGATCGCGTCGCTGACGGGCGACTACTTCCCCGCGCGCGAGCGCGGCCGCGTGTACGCATACATACTCGGCGGCGAGATCGGAGGCACCGCGGTCGGCTTCATCGTTAGCGGGTCGGTGGCAGCGATCACGTGGCGAGCGGCGTTCCTGTTGCTGGCGATTCCGGGGTTCTTCCTCGCTCGCGAGCTCTACCGCACCGTGCCCGAGCCCCAGCGCGGCGGGCACAGCTGGCTCGAGCCGGGCGTCATGGATCTAAAGGAGGCCGTCGCGTCAGGCCCGGCGCAACCCCCGCCGCCGCCGACCGAGGGCGAGGAGCTCCCGCCCGAGGAGGTCGACGACCTGGCTCGCGAGGCGGTTCGCCGCCTCGGTGTCGAGCCCGACCCGGAGCTCGTGCTGACCGAGGATCCCCGGACGATGGGGATCGTCGACGCCGTCCGCTACATCCTCTCGATCCCGACGAACATCCTGATGATCATCAGCTCCTCGCTCGGCTACTTCTACTTCGCGGGGCTGTCGACGTTCGCCCTCCTGTTCGTCCGCGGTCACTACCACGCCAGCCAGCCCGAAGCCGAGCTCGTACTGGCGCTACTGGTCGCCGGCGCGCTGGCCGGAACGCTGATCAGCGGACGTATCACCGACCAACTGCTGCGCCGGGGCGTGATCGAGGTGCGGGTGTGGGTGCCAGCGCTCTGCTACCTCGGTGCCGCCGCGCTCCTGGTGCCGGGGATCCTCGGCTCACACCTCACGCCGGCGGTGTGGGTCGACGTGGCGGGCGCGTCGCTGCTGTCGGCGGCAAACCCGCCACTTGACGCCGCGCGCCTCGACATCATGCCCGCCGGCCTATGGGGCCGCGCCGAGAGCACGCGCACCGTGCTGCGGTCACTGGCCCAAGCGCTTGCGCCGCTCGTGTTCGGCGGCCTTGCCGACCTGATCGCGGGCATCGCGCCCGAGCAGTCGCCGATCGGCACCCATCCCGGCGTGATCTCGCCCGGCGCTGCCCGGGGTCTCGAGATCAGCTTCCTGCTGCTGCTCGGGACGCTGGGCGCGGCGGGGGTGTTCCTGTTGCGCGCCCGGCACACGTATCCGCGCGATGTGGCGACCGCCGCGGCGTCGCATCAGGGCTCGGACGATCCCGTCACCGAGCCTCAGGCTTCGGCCTGAATCAGCTTATGGTCGAGCGCGTAGCGCACGAGCTCGGCGCGCGACCCCATCCGCAGCTTCTGCTGGATGTGGGCACGGTGTGTCTCGACGGTGCGCACCGATAGATACAGCTGGGCGGCGATCTCGGCGTTCGTGTAGCCGAGGCTGATCATCCGCAGCACGTCGACCTCGCGCTCGGACAGGCCGTCGGGCGGTCCCGGCGGCGGCTCGGCGGCGACGCGCGCTCCCAACCGTGGGTTCAGGTACGTGTCGCCCACGGCGGCCCGGCGCACCGCTTCGACGAGCTCTGTCTCGGCCGCCTCCTTGAGGACGTAGCCGAGCGCGCCGGCGCCGAGCGCCTCGCGCGCGTACGCCGGCTCGTTCTGCATCGTGAGCACGACGATCTGGGTATCCGGGGATTCGGCCCTGATCGAAGGGATGTGCTTGAGGCTCGACCCACCCGGCAGGTTTAGGTCCAGGACGAGCACCTGCGGGTGGTGGCCGCGGACGTACCGGCGGGCGTCCTCGATGTCGCCGGCTTCGGCCAGAACCTCGAGGTCGGGCTCTGCTCGGAGCAGCTGTTTGAGGCCGCGACGCACGACCGCGTGGTCGTCGGCGATCACCACGCCGATCATGCCGTCCTCGCCGCGACGCCGCCGCGCTGCTCGAGAAATGGGGCGAGGTACTTGGCGTCGATCTTGCCCGTCGCCGACCAGCTCGGCGTGTCGCTGATCTCCGAGCTCGATCCGTGGCCGCCGGTGATGTGCGCGCTGAGGTACTTCGGCTTGTCGAGGCTGATCAGCACCGCCCGGATGATGGGATGAAACGGCTCCGGCTGCACTGGCGCCCCGGCGAGCGACGCGATCGCGCGCGCGGCGGCATCGGCCTGCTGGGCCGCGATGCCGCCGTGCTTGACGGCGAAGTCGGTCGCGTCGCCGGCGGCCCAGACGCGCTCGAGGGCGCGGACCTGGCAGTGCGAGTCGATCGGGATGAAGCCGCCCGGTGAACCTTTCGGCACGCCCGGTGTGGACGGGCCGAACAGCTCCGGCAGCGCGACGATCCGCTCGAACCTCAGCGTGCGTCCACCGGGATGAAGCGTCAGCTCGCCCGGCGCCGGCGTCTCACAATGGGCCGCGGTGATGGTCACGATTCCATTGTCCTTGAGCAGCCGCTCCATCTGGTTGCTCACCTCGTTGCCGAAGATCGCCAGCGGAGCGTCCTCCGGCGTCACGAGCGTGATCGACGTCTGCGCATTCATGTCATACGCTCGCTGCGCGGTCATCAGCGCCAGCTCGTAGATCGGAAGGGGCCACGGCATCCGGCTGGGGACCACGAACGCGAGCTTGTGGACGTAGCCGCCCTCGACGTCCTGGATCAGACCGTGCAGCTGCTCGTCGAGCCTCGAGTCATCGATCGTCTCGGCGTGGTTCAGCGCCGGGCGCTGAGCGGCGCCCATCGCGAGCAGCAGCGCGTCGTACTCGAGCGCTTCTCCGCCGCTGGTATGCACCGTTCGTTTAGCGGGATCGAGCCACTTGAAGGCGTCCTGCTTGTACTCGAAGCCGACCTCGCGGGCGATGTCCGCCAGCGGATACTGCTGCGCGCCGCTGTAGGCGAACGGCTCGCGGACCCGCATCGGCCGGTAGACGAAGTCGGCTTGGGGCGACAGGACGGTGGTCGCGATCCGGTCACCGGCGAGGTCCTTCAGTGCGAGTGCCGCCTCGAGCGCCGCGACGCCACCGCCGGCGATCACGACGCGGAATCTGTTTTCGTTGGTGGAGGTCATGCGAGGCACACTACGAACGGGGTTTGACCGCTCCACCCGCACCGGGCCGACCTGTTGCTTCGGAAAACTACGTAGCGCCCCGGGCTGGGTTCGGGTGGTCAGCTGTGCGCGATCGCTGCGATCCGGCGTCCGGAGACGGTCCGTGCGCGGATCCGAACCCAGTGACTACGCGGCCCGGGCGCCCACACCTCCAAGCCGAGCTGCTCGAGACGGCGGATCTCGCTCGGGTTGGTGACCTCGTCGGCCACCCCGATCACCACCACGCTCCAGCCGGTGCGTCCGCCCGGCTCGATGCCGTCGATCTCGAACGCCGCCTCCTTGGCGCGCAGCAGCCCGTGCAACTTCGACCCCTGCGCGGTGCGAAACACCACGCTCTGCGAGCGGGGATCGAACACGTAGTTGAGCGGCCGGATCATCGGCGCCCCCTCCCCTCTGCTCACCCCCAGACGCCCGAAGTGAGTGCGATGCAGCAGGTTCAGGCATTCGCCGCGCGACAACTCGAGCAGCTTGCTTGCAAGCTCGGTGAACTGCGGGGTCGCGGGCGACCGGGTGGCGGATTCTGGGCTCATGTGCCGACCATAGGCACGGGCTCTCAGTCGGATAACCGGGCATTCCCGGTGAAGGTCGGCGCTTAATTACTGAGGACCACGCCCGCCCGTCCTGAAATGGACCCAAGCGGCGCGTTCGCGGCCTCCGATGGGTCCTTTGCACCGCTCCGCGGGGGTTAAGACCCACGCGGCGTCCATGGCTTGCCGCGCGGGTCTTTTTCCGCGGCGCCAGAGCGGTCACCCGTGGCGGCGCGTACCGACGGGCTTTGCCAGGAGCGACCGCGGCGTCCCCGACCGGCGCGCCCACTCGTGACCGAGCGGCCCCTGCGGGACCCACGCGACAAGCCCGGGTGCGAATCCCACAGCCCCGACCAGGCCGGCGGCCCGGATGCCGCCGGTGAAGCGCGACCCCAGCATGGTGAGATGCAGGATCGCCGCGACCAGCACGGTGAGATGCAGGATCGCCGCGACCAGGATCGCCGCGACCAGGATCGCCGCGACCAGCACCGCGGTGACGCAGCCACCGCGGCCAGCAGCAGCCACCACTGCCTGGCGTCGCTGCCGGTGCCCAGGCACCGCAACCGGCCAGCACCCGTACGCCAGCCAGTGGATCGCGCGCCACCGCTCGTATCCGACTCTGGCGCGAGCCAGGCTGGTGATCAGGACCGCGATCAGCAGGTCGAACCCATTGCCCCGAGCCCCAGCCAGAACGGCCGCTAGGTGCCGTGGAAGGGGATCACCCGCATCGAGCAGCCCGATCGGCGCACCATCCCGAACATCATGGACGCGTCAGGAGCACGAGTGCAACCGTGCCGCCGGCACGCGTCAGGTACCAGTAGGCGCTCGGGCCGACGGTTGATGCGGCGGCGACCACGCTCTCACGAGCCGCCGGACACCGGCGCCGACGAGGGCGCGGGTGCCGGCGCGGACGCGGGCGCCGGCGCGGGTGCCGGCGCGGGTGCCGACTGGGTCGGCCGCGGTGCGGCGGCCGCCGGCGGCTTGGTCGACCGCAAGGGCCGATCGACGTGGTGGCGGTGCACCGGGGCGGCATGTCGGCAGCGATGCCCGACCCGGGTCGCCGGCGCGCGACCGTGCATGCTCGGGGCAACGGGAGCGGCAGCAGGCCTGGCGATCGCGTGACCCGGCGCGGCGTGCGCAACCACGTCGGTCAGCGCGCCGACCGCGACGAACGCGCCCGCGGTCACCCATCGGTTCACCCTGGCGAGGCGAGCAACAGCAATGTCGCGCGCAATCTGTGCTCGGTCGCGCCTCATCCGTGGTGGTGGTGGTGGAAGTGCGCGGCCGCGCCAGTCCAGGGGCTGAAGTCCGGCAGCAGCACGATCGCGACCACCGCGCCGCCGGCGATCGCGGACGCCAGCACGATCGCGACCACCCCGCCGCCGGCGATCGCGGACGCCAGCGCGATCGCGTCGTCGCGCCGGCCGCCGCGCAGCACCTCACGCGAGTGCGCGCAGGAGCGCCGTTGCCACCGCGGCACTGAGCACGACGACGATCAGCGGTGCCCGCAGGACGATCGCGACCGCCGCCACCACGAGCCCTCCGGAGCGGGCATCGATCACGATCGAGCGGCCCGAGCCGCTCACGGTCTCGGTCACCACCAGCGCCGTCAGCAGCGCGGGCGCCAGCATCGGGATCACTCGCGCCAGCGCGCGGGGCAGCTCGCGGGCGCCGAACACGACCGGCCCGAACGCCTTGATCGCAGCGGTCGTGAGGGCGAGGCCCGCGATCGTGATCCACACCGTTGCGTTCATCGCCGCAACCCGGCCAGTGCCGCCAGCGCGGCCGCGATGATCGGGACGCCCGGCGGCGCGACCGGAATCAATGCGAACGTGATCACGACCGCGAGCGCGCAGACCAGACGGGCTCCAGGGCGCTGCAGCTCGATCGCGAGCAAAGCAAGGAAGAACGCGGGGAAGATCGCGTCCAGGCCCAGCGCGCCCGGATCGGTGATCACCCCGCCCGCGAGCACGCCGGCGATCGTGCCGAGGACCCAGGCCGGATACTGCGCCAGCGTCGACCCGAGCAACAACGGAATGTCAAAGCTCCCGTCGCCGCGGTTGGCGAGCGCCCAGGATGCGTCGACGAGCGCCTGGCCCCGCATCGCCCGCGCGACCGCACGATGGTCGAGCGACGCCGCGATCGCGATCCCCATCGGGATGAATCGCAGGTTCAGCAGGCTGCCGGCAATGATCGCCGGGAGCGCGCCGCCGCCGGCCGACAGCACCGCGAGCGCGGCGAATTGGGCCGAGCCCGCGAACACGATCACCGACATCACAATCGTCGCGACCGCCCCCAGCACTGGGCGCGCAAGCACGCCAAACGAGAGGCCCAGGAGAAAGGAGGCCATCGCGTAGGGGACGCCGATCCGCAACCCCTGCGCCACAGTGCCGGCGGGCGGCTCCCCCGTCTCAGCCGGCGGGACGCTCAAGATCTTCAAGGTTATGCAAGAGCTCGAAAGGCCGTCGGTGGCAACGCCGTCTCCTCAAGGCTGGCGGCGACAGACCGATGTCCCCGTACATGGCCCGGATAGCACTCTCCGGCGTGATTGGCGCGCTTTCGTACGCGCTGGACATCGCCGAGGGAGAACCGCCCGGGCATGCGGTGCGCTCGTGCCTGATCGGCATGCGCCTGGCCGCGGAGCTTGACCTGTCCGCGAGCGAGCGATCCGACCTCTTCTACGCCCTGCTGCTCAAGGACGCAGGCTGCTCGGCCAACGCCAACCGCATGGCCGCCCTGTTCGCAGCCGATGACCGTGCGGCGAAGGTGACCTCCAAGCTCGTCGATTGGACCGACAAGCGCGCGGCCTTCGTGTGGTCGCTGCGGACGGTTGCGCCCGGCGCGGGATTGCGCCGGCGCTTCGAGGTGCTGCGAGGCATCCGCGACGAAGGTGACGTGACCCGGAAGTTCATGGAAGCGCGTTGCGATCGCGGCGCCGAGATCGCACGGATGCTGTTCCTGTCCGAGGAGACGGCTACGGCAATCCGCAGCCTCGACGAGCACTGGGACGGGCGCGGGATGCCCGACGGCCTGCGGGGCGAAGACATACCGCTGGCGGCCCGGATCCTGTGCCTGGCGCAGACGATCGAGGTGTTTCACGCGGCCGGCGGCGTCCAGGCCGCGCGCGACATGGCCCGGCGCCGTCGCGGGCGCTGGTTTGACCCGTCGCTCGTCGATGCGTTCGTGCGCTTCTGCGACGACCACGACTTCTGGACCGCCCTTCAGGCGCCCGACGTCTCGCGGTGGGAGCCGGCCGACCTCGCACTCGTTGGCGACGATGCGCGTCTGGACCGCATCGCGGAGGCCTTCGCGCGGGTCATCGACGCCAAGTCGCCGTTCACCGCCCAGCATTCAGAGAACGTGGCCCAGATTGCCGACGGGATCGCAGTGGTCCTCGACTTCGACTCGGTGCAGCGGACGATCCTGCGCCGCGCCGGCCTGTTGCACGACATCGGCAAGCTGGCGATCTCCAATCGCATCCTCGACAAGCCCGGAAAGCTGAGCGACGAGGAGTTCAGCGCGATCAAGACCCACCCCGTGCACACGCTCCGCATCCTCGAACGCGCCCCGTGCTTTGCCGAGCTCGCCGACCTCGCCGCAAACCACCACGAGAAGCTCGACGGCAGCGGCTACCCCCGGTCGCTGCGCGCCGGCGATCTCGACGTGCCGATGCGCGTGCTCGCCGTCGCCGACGTTTATGAGGCGCTCACCGCCGACCGTCCCTACCGCGGACCGCTGACGGCCGACGAGGCATTGGGCATCATCGGGCGAGATGTCCCCGACCGTCTGGACGCCGACGTGCGAGACGCCCTGGAGGAGCACCTGGAGCGGACGTCAGGGCGAGTAGTCGACCGCCCGGAAACCCCAGGCTTCGCCTAGCCAGCTGGGCACGAAGTCGCCCAGCTCCCGGTCGAGCTCGGTACCGGC
>Ga0335072_10011458_pt1 | contig 12701 bp, 15 predicted proteins | sample Lox_Sample_21_FD_206725 | JGI IMG/M metagenome (GOLD analysis project Ga0335072, IMG submission 206725) | Soil microbial communities from Loxahatchee National Wildlife Refuge, Florida, United States - Lox_Sample_2.1 | ecosystem: Environmental > Terrestrial > Soil > Wetlands | place: USA...
AGAGGAATTCGACGTGTTTCGCTGAAGTTAATCAATAGGATAAAGAATCTCGACTTACAATATAGTCAAGTCTGATGCTTCTTCCTCGTCAAATCCCTCAAACCCGACTAGTATCTCTTTGTCATCCATTTTCAACACATAACCCAATTCAAAAACTTTCAAATTACATTCGAGACCCTCACCCATGCGGAGGGAGATGGGAAATTGATGAATGGCGATACGGAGACGAAAATACCCCTTTTCCGATTTTAAATGAGGTTCAATGAATATCGAGTATCGCTGTCTGCAGTATCGTACCTTGTCTGCATCCTGTTGATTTTCAGGAGTGACGCCATCTTCATCATCTACCAGAGTCAGCAGCCAAACGGGCAATAGAGGAGTCTTATAAGACGTCTACCGTACCTAAGGTGAATTGGAACGAGTACCAATATGTACGCGTCACCATTTGTCCAAACCAGAGTTCTTCAAGTTCGTGTTGGGGAAGCATTTTCGCGCTTGCAGATTCGCGCTAGCAGAAAAATTCGAAAATTGCATTGTGAGGCTGAAGATTTTGGGTTAGGTGACTTCGGTGCGACCAATTCAATTCAAAATTCACCAACCGGCGGAAATTGATCTGATCTGATCAGATCAGATCAAGCAAGGGGAGCGAAAAGGTTTGCCCCGATTTTTGTGTGTGCGATTTTAATCAAACTGGACAAACTCTTTCCTACCGTTTGATCATCATCAAAACAAACGAAACCAAACCTGAACCAAGAAACCAGTCTTCTTATTGCTTCCCAACGACACTATTTCATGGCCAAAAATTGGAGGCGAAATTTAAGGCGTCGCTTCTTCTGCTATAAGCAAACGCTCTACAATCATGTCTTTCTTTATTATTATAGCCTATCAGTGGCCAATCAGCGATACAGAACAAGAAGGTAATATTCGTGTACTGAGACATGGGGCGCAACACGGGGGCGGTGCCGCGCTGCGGATGTCAGAAGACCATTTTCTACTAGGCGATGCTGTAAGCCCTATATAATCCCTGGGTGGCGCCGCTCGTGAGCAATGCCCTCCTAGGCTTGCCGTCCACGGTCCTGACCCGTACCTCTCTGGCGCAATGTGATTGAGCCACTTACGGCTATAGCCAGTATCAGTACTGTCTGCATGAAAGGAGCCAAACTCTTGCTTGCCCTGTACGAGTACGTCGGAGAAATCAAAAACGCTCCCGCATTCGTGGAAGAGCTTACGTGTGAGTTGTCTGCCGTCAATACCGGGCTTCAACAAGCTTCTGCCGATAAGTCCGCCATAACAGGGGCGGACGACGCCAAGATCGTGATAGAAAGGTGTAGCAAAACCTTTCAGGAAATTGAAGCGATGGTTGAAAACAGCAAAATTGAGACAAAATCGTCGTCAAAGGGACAAATAATTCTATGCATCAAATGGGATTGGTCAAGGAAAAAAGTGGTTGGTTTGAGAGAGCGTCTCGAACGCTACAATTGATGTTACAAACCTTGAATGGGTCAGTTCTCCAGCAAACTTGAGATAACATGTAGTCAAAAGCTGGACAATATAAAGGAAATTGTGGATGCTATTCACGAGATGGTACAAGAAGATCGAAAGGGCGTTCGAGAAACGTTGCAAGTACTCGATGAAGACCATCCTCGATTTAAGAATGCGGATTACACTTTGACATACAATCCCGTTCAACCCTCTCCAAGACCTGTCCAGTCTGATCCGATCGCGGAAGGATCACCGTTAAAACCGAAACGGCGAAAGGTTCAACTTTTACTAGAACTCCATACAAAATCATGGAAACCAAAATATATCCTATGTTCGACTATAGAAAAAGATCGTCAGCATGTGCTTACGGAGTCACAGTTGGATATCATCCTTAGTAACGGGAAATGGTCCTGCCTTCAGATAGCCTTGTCGGCGAACGAGGTCGACAAGATTGCTACAGAGCTGGCACAACCCAAGGAATCCACTTCCGGAGGAAGCCGGTTTCGTATCTTCCCACTGGCACCGTGGCCTGACTATCTTTCAACTCCAAGTAGAAACCTCGTGTACTACCGACTTGCTTTCTCCACTAGCACTCGCAAAGATGCTTGTGGCATACAGATATCACCATCGAAGTACACTTCTCCCGCGCTTGCATCATGGCAAGGCATTCTCGACATTGAATTTCAGATCTCCTCAGATGCCGACGAGATATATCGCTTGCTGATAGCCATTTGCGAGGAGGTCCAATCGTCTTGGATAGCCCATGTTCAGGCGTTCGCAAGTATTGATGGAAAAATGGAAACTGGAAGCGCAGAGGAGCTGGTATCATTGGCTTGCTGTGAACAAGAGGAATGGTGGAATTCGTTCCGCCACTTGAGATCGGTATGACGCGTTTCCTTTGGACTAGGTGATGAAGATGAAGATCTATATTAGAAGTAACACATGGCATGATATATGATAAGTCGGTACAATTCGCCCACGCCTCACGGCTCGTTAGTCGACTATTAAAGTCGCTATCATATATTCCTGTCCGGTATCTGGCGGTATTCAGTAGTCAGTCTTGTTATTCAACCGTCAACGCATGGAAGACAATATTATTAAGATAATATGTACGACTGCACTAGGAATCACCGTTGGGTCATCACCGCGACCGCCGGGACTTGCGCCAACTGGCTTGTGGACACATTTTGAATGTAAAGAAGAAGTAGAACTGTTGAAAATAGCTGAAGAGTTGAACGGAGACGAAGAATCTGACGAGAGAGAATATTATCGAAATGAAATTTGGGTTTTCGGGGTTGGCGCTGGGAATGTGATCGGGGTAGGTAACCTTCGTCCTACACTCAATTCTTACTAACCGCAATAATACGGACAAGAAATTATAATAGATAGTTATAGTAATTAACCATTGAATCTCATCCCTATGACTGATTCCTCATCAAATTCAACTGCAGTTGAATCAAAATAGCCGAATATATACTCACCGCCAGTACGAAAATCGAGATTAAACCAAAAAAAAACGCAAACAGTGCTCCCCACCATGACAAACGATCGGCGTACCCCGGAATAGTCAACTCCCTAAACGTTTGAGGACTCCAATGCTCCATTTTCTCCAGCAAGTTGACCAACCTCGGTGCCAAATACGGAAACATTTCCAATACTTCATCCGTTGGGACATAATCTACCTCAAATTTCTCGTCTAAATCGACCTTGAAACGACCATAATGCTCGCAGTACTCCCCAATTGGGGCGCCATAAAATTGCACCCCGATTCTTTTGGACTCGGCCTTGCGACCGAACAAGAGAGAATGGGAATGCCGGATTTCCTGTGCCAGACTCTTATATTCGCTACCCTTGTGAGCACAGATGGAAGGCGGAACAACCTGATATTTTTGCTACAACCATCATTTTCAGATTTGCCCCACAAAAAATGTGTTTCAAACCTCGACACGAAAGAGCTGCCGGGGAGCGAGCGAAAGTCCCAGAATATTTGCAAATACCCATCTCGATCAAGAATAAAATGCCTTTCCAATCGCGTGGTCAGCATCAATCGAAACGGACCTGAGCAGATAAAAGAGGCGTCAATATTTGAAAAGTCGAGCTTTAAGTCATCTAGTTTCTTTTTTAAGACAGTCCTAGCGTTGTCCTCTTGTTCTGAAAATCCTGCTAAACGGAACCAGGTCTTCGGTGGATCGATCTCGTAGAATTGATTTCCTGGCAACTGTTTCCATGGGCCGATTCCAAGCTCCGAAGACCCAAAAAGAATGAGATCGAGGAATGTCTTGCAAAACCCCGAGTCTCCAAAGTGGAACATCGGTGTCGGCTCACCATGAACGAGTTGAGAACGAGCGCCATAGAAAGTATTTGGGTGGGTTTCCTGTATTTCTCTCCAATTTATCCTCAGCGGACGGTCTGTCAGCTTTGAAACGATAGAAATTAGAGTATTTGCGTCCGCGAGCATGGCTGCGAGGGGCATCCGGTTTGTCAATCCATACTGACTGAGCGGGCGAAGTCGTCGCAACAAGTTATACTCAAACTCAAGTAAGAGTAAGTCCTCGTTATACTCCCAATACAGGAATGAATCGCCCCCAGGTAGACGGGGCGAGCAGTAAGGGAGAAGATTCCGAAAAAAAACTTCAGATAGTCGTGGATCCAGAAACTTGAGGTAGACCCTGTGCGTTCCCAGCTGACTGTTCCTGGAGACAACCCAAGGTTCCGTTCCCTGTTTCCAAATTCCCCCTCTCCGATATCTTCTGTCATCGTCCCAAATTTCCATCGTATTTCGGATAGGCCCTCTGAACCACGGGAACCGAGGTGTCCAGCCCCATCTCTTGACACTTTGTCGATAAGGATATGCTTGCCTTCGTCGGGCCGCTTCTCTCGAGTAAATTCGATCTCTGCTGTACGTCAGAGCTGTCTCGTAATCGCCTGGTTCCACCGGTCCATAATTAATCCTATAGAGGAACTCGGCGGTGAACCACTCGGGAACTGGCAGTTCGCTTCCCTTCATTACGCCGTCTGATTCTCCTGGAAAAATCAGCGACCAAGAAGATGAGAATGAAAACCCTGAATTTCCAAATTGATCTTCTCCAGCCTCATTTGAACGTTGGCTGTCCACTGGTCCTTTGACTCACCGGTGATTGTGGGCACCTCGATGGACCATTCCTTCCTCCAGGTATCCACCATAACAAAGTCGTCGCGGCAAGGCAGGGTATCGTAGGGCCACTCATTACGAACTTTCGAGTCAGGAGATCCTGGGATAGGAGCAGGCTCCGTCGAAGCGGCAAGATACACTTGATGAGACCCCGAGTTAGAAACACATGTCGATGGTTCAGGAGTCTCCGCATTTGCCTGCTGAGTGCTTCGGTGATTCTGTGCTTCGAGGTCGGGTTCCATTGATGAAGGCGCTCGAATTGCAGATTTCGATACAGTGAGTTACTGCTGAGCCTGACAGAGTTGTATAAATTCCATAGTGAAACACGTCTTGATTGATATCTTTTATGTGAATGCTTTTAGATACTGGGGGCCAAATGTGCACCACAAGGTTAGATGGGCACTGGTGCGTTGGCGCGGAAAGACAGAACCAATCAAGTGGGAAAGGCTTATCTTTCTCAATTATTCAACACGTGGTCAGACGATCGATTTTAGGTTGCGACAGTATAAGTTTCCGTGCGAGAGCGATCCCTACAGCAGATGCAAGGCCGGAAAACTTCAGTCTAAACTTTAAAGCAATAGCACTGATGCGAGGGTAAGGTTTAGCACTCCATATATATATAGCACTTGTAGATTACAAATACAACTGGTGTCTCTCTCATAACGTACGCTCCTTATCTCGTAGGCCTAGACGGCACATCTTATGATCAGCACTCCACCGATAGTGGCCAATCAGCGATATCACCTGGTCAGCATGGTTCTGTGATTGGTGAACTTTAAAACTACGCATGAACCAGCGGGCGGACTGGACCCTGGACCCTCGCGCCGCCGATCCAGCATTTCATAACCAAGGAAAACCTGTCAAGTACTTCCCAGTAACATCAAACGACGATGATGAATCGACACATGCCACAGCCTTAATTAACGTGGTAGACGGTTTGATCAAAAGTTTGTTGAAGGAAGCCAATGAACGGGATACGGAGCAGAAAAGTCAGCGACACTCGGAATCTGGTCACATTGACACCATGGTTGGGACGAACGGGGTGGCCGAAAATGTTTGCAAGAAAGGATATGGAGGTGATGGTGAATCTAGTACAGTTGCCGGATGAAGAGGAAGCTTAATTGAATTCTGTTAAGAGTGTAGAGCGAGTGATTAGGCATTGTATAGAGGGAGTACAGGATTGTGAACGGAATTGGAATCTGATTCCTTTTTGGCTGGCTAGTCCAGAATGTGGAAAGCCGTTCAGAAGCTTTTTCAAAGACAATACGATTGAGAGATATGTGGACTACTGGCAGCAGTTGATTTGCTTTTGCCTACGCATTCTTGGGGAAGAAGAAATTATGGAATTCAATTCTGAAAGAAGAAAAAGTTGTACTTGGAAAAGCTGTAGGCGATGGTTGTAGTGGAAGAGGATGAATTGGATGGAAAAGTATTGGAGTTGTCGACGGAATTGATCATGCACTCGTACTATTGTAAAGAGAAGTCAGTAACTTGTTTATTCTGTGGAATATTGGGTTACAATGTGGGATCAACTTATCAAGCAATGGAAATGTCTGTCGACCTACACGTCAATCTTTGCGGGGCTCCAATTCTGCATCAGGACATTCATGTTGGAGAAGGCATTGCCTCAAAGAACACGAGATCAGTTCCTCGATATGTTCAGGGCGGATCCGCTGACGACGTTCAAAGGTATACAAGATAATTGGTTGGTGGGGGGAGAGCCGAGTCCATTCAACTGTATACACAAACAGCTGAAGTACGGACGGCAGACCGACGTACGATGTACTTTGATGGAAGGGGATTAAAGATAAAGAGATGGGAGACGTTTGTACAAGATTTGTTGGAGGATATAGGAAGTAACAAGTTTTAACTCAAAGGCTTCCTTTTCGACAAGGGACGACGTATATCGAAAGGATGGATCTACATGAATACATCGACGATCCGAACTTGAGCGATGCAGATCCTTAGTTTGCATTGAATAAGAGCGATACTCTGAATGTGGGACTAAAGAAAAGTGTTAAAGAATCTTCGTAATTCGGAGAAATGGGATGAACCGATGGAAGTGAAAGGAGATGAGATTTTGTTTGGTGCTGGTGTGGATGAGTATGAGTAGTGGGTCAATAAGTTCTTGGAGTTAGTGTTGATATTGATGAATGTGACGTGTCAGAGTGGGAGAGGGAAATCAGTTCTCTGCGTTATAATATATAGGAAATTGAGAAAACTCTGTTGGCTTTGGATTAGCAAGAGGCAGAACGCAAAAAGAAGAAGTGGACTCAGAAAAGAAAGTGGCGTTGCCAGAGAGTGAAACAGAGTCAAAAGATGGCCAATGGAATGAGGATAATAGTACAATTCTTCCGCTGAGTTATTACCTTGTTTCGTATTTGCAGAGGGCTGAAATGAAGCTCTTTTTGATCCTTTTCATCCTCAATTTCGCCATTAGACCACGACCTCCATTACACCACCGTTTCGGTTAATCCTGTTCGCGGGCAAGTTTTGCTGAAGATGCCCTATGAACGTCTCTGAGCCCGGGGATTGACTCTTCCACCTCTTCATTGGACCCGCGTTTCCTTTGCTCTGTATATCGATTAGCTGCGCTATTACCGGACGAACCGAGGTAAAACTCCAACGCAGACAATAGTGGCAGTGATAATAGTGCCATCGCCAACAGTTGACCAAAAGACATTTCATTCTCACTTCCCGCAATGATACTATTTCCATGTAATCTGTCCCTAACAAGCTCGTACAACCCGAGGCCAAAAAACGCTGAGCTAAAGCCCACTTTGAACGAATCCGATTTGAGAATGCGCAGAACCAAGTTATCCCCTTTGAAACAGACAGATCCACATTGTGCCCAGTGTGGACAAGGGCGCTTTATCAGTCGCCAAAGCGCCTGGGGCGCTCCAAATATAACTAAGGCAATGCCATATCCCCAGGTTAGGAACGCGATATTCAACACCATAATAGCAATTGGGGCTGCCTCATATTGTTCGGACGTGAAATCTGGGATTACGCATTGAGCAGGACAGGCAAAAATGTCTGCTTCAGGAACGAGAGACGTGAAACCAGTAATAACGAGTAACATAAACCCCATTACAAACATCAGTGTTCCTCGTAAAATGCGGAGCCATAGATTTTGTCCGAAATATTTACGAAGGACAATGACTGCAAGTTGATGAGTATTTGAGGAAAACCATGCTAAATCTTGTAACAGGCTGAAATGGTAAAAGCTGATGAAGCCTCGATTCGGCGGTAAACTCCACAAACCTATTGAGAGGATTGCAATACCCGTGACCAATTGCTGGTCACTGAGACCAAGAACGAGCTTCTCCAGTATTCCTCGGTACATTTTAAGCTGCTGAATGGAAGACGCCTGCTTTGTACTAGCCTGTCTAGAGTGTTTGATTTGCTGAATACGATGATCTATCCATACAGCCGAGACGGAAAAGACAAGTGTAAAGAAAGCTGTCCCAACGAACGCGACGATTACCTGACTTCATCAGAAACTGACTTGGGAAGTAGTTACCCCTATACCTCCAATGTCCGGATCAGCAATTACGACTTGGCAAAGTCGCTCCCTATAGCACTCACAGCCTTCATATGTCTCATTCAGAGCTGTGCAATTGAATTGCGCCATGGAAAGTAGACGGCTATCGAGGTTAGAAATAAGGAATATTCCAGCCACTAAATTCTAATTTGCTCCGGGGAGATCGGTTCGCAGACTCAGAGAGAACGCAGAATTCGGGAGACAACAGACCTCGTTCTTACTTCCTAGGCGGCGGACGAGAATCATCGGAATTGCCGTTTCGGCTGCACATAAAGTTTGTGGGATTACGTGGCGGTCGGGGATACTTTGCAGAGGAGACTGATCAATCAATCGGACGTCGAGTACGAGTGCACATTCCCACCATGGAATTGGGCCTGAACCAGGGAAATCGGACAGTCGACTAGCGATTCCAATTTGGACCATCTTCTATGCAGAATTGAGCCTGAACCGGCACAGAATACGGTCGCATGAACTGTATTTCCGACTCAAATTGGGTTTTGCGCCCCCACAAAAATCCAGTCCCACATAATCTATTCATTCATGTACTGTATCACTGAATTTTTCGCAGGATCAGCGGTGAATTGCAATTTGGGGCTGCATACATACATACCTGCGGCGATCAGATCAATGATTAATCAAGAATTCACACAAATATCCAGTCCGGCTTCAACACAATTGGAATAAAGAGCAATTCATTGAACTCAGCCAAAAAAGTCGAGTCCAGAAGCTAGCTACACCATTCCTCTTTCTACTGTTCTTGTCTTCTACAATAATGCAAACAGGCCCGGAGAATCGAAGGGAATTCCGGATTAGTCAACCGGAATCGAATGTGACGTCTGGTAAGATTGCCCAAAGTTATTTCGAGGAGGAACGAGGCCGTGTATGGCACCACTCTTGCGCTATCTTTACAATCTTCACAATAAGGACAATAGATTGTACCCAATCGTTGTGACTTGCTGATTGTCCAAAATAGAATATATTGTATGAGACTTTGTCTGCTCCATGATCACGCGGAAGTACACAGCCACAGGGACTTGAATTCGGATAACCTAATTTTCCGGTGTGTGAGTCCTCAGCTTGGATTTTCCGTTTTTAACTTTCGAAACTCTGGACTGCGTGCCGGAGTTTGGGCTTCTGCCAGACGCCTGAAATTGGATTTAAAGGTTCAATGTTCTTCCATAATCCGTTGGAGTCCCTTTCCACTAAATACGGGACGGCTATGATAATAGACTGCGTAAAAAGATAGAACAGATAAAAGAACTAAACAACCGCTATCGCTTGGTAAGATATCACCCGTTCCTACGTCATAATAATAATAACGATTTCAATACTCCATACGCCTCAGAGTCTCAGACACCGTTTCGTCATCTTTTCACACGCCGGATAGAAATAGGAAGAGACCCACGGGCCACAGCAAATGAGTCCTTATAGTAAGGTTCACACTGCCCTTCTTCCGCTAGAGTCGCATCGAACGACCAAACAAACATCGCTATAACCAATCGAAGCTCCGCAAGGGCAAGGCTACTGTCAGAACGAGAAAAGTCATCGAGTAGATACGCTTTCCCAACACAATTTCTAGGACCCATAGAAAACGGAACCCATGCTGCTTTATTACAAGTTTCCTTGCCCATTTCCGCTTCAATCCAACGCGTAGGAATGAACTTCTCCGCATTAGAAAAATATCCGTCATGATGAAGGATGGTGTACTGTGGAGTACTGACCGTCGTCTACAATAAAAATCTCAATAAGTTGGGAATTTACCCCTTCTGGGTACAAACGGTCTTCGATTATCATGCCGCCTTCAGGAGCCTCTCGTTGTAAATTTGATGGTACAGCTGGTCGAAGTCGAAGAGCTTTTATCAGCTTTCGAAATATGGGGAGTCCTACTTTCGTAAATGATAGCATCGAGGAACTGGATGCTGGATAGCTGTAAATTGGTAATTTCGTCAATCGAGGCAAATTTGGAACGTATGTCTTGCGAAAGTCTGTTCCACAATGCGGTATTTGAGACAAGATGGTAAAGGAGGAAGGTCAACGTCTCCGCAGTCGTATCAGATGAAGCGACGCTAATATCAGCACATTTGGACATATTACATTACAGACATGAATGAATTTGCATTGGCCAACACATCTTTTTCCGTGTACCTTTCGCCGGTTTGAGGATCAGTGGCTTCCATGATTGATGCAATCAACGTTTTTATTCCATATTCACCGCCATCTTTTCTTAGGCGGTTAATTGCGGTTCTCGCAAACTAGGTTTCAGCTCGACTGCAAGAAGGAGAGACCTCCAAAGAGGCATAACGCCCCTCCGCCACCATCCGATTGGTGGATGGTAGATGATGAAGAAACTGCGCAAGCCATGGAACATACACGAAACTTTTGATGTAAAGCAAGCTTCTCTCGACAATTTTCAAAACAAAATGGGGTTCTCCGCCCTCGAGAGCTCCAAAGTTTTGGTTAAAAGTAATTGCCCCACCGACCTTTTGTCAAGACAAGAAAAAAAGAGAGAAGGTACATCAAACGCAAATCTGCCGAACCACTCGCTCATATCCACTACATTATTGTTTTCCTCAGCAACTCGTTGAATTGCCTCAAGAAGTTGTGTACCATATTGCTTGACAGTTGGCTCGAATTCTAGTACTGCCGAGGAATTGAGCAGAGGGGCGACCAACTTCCGCAAATTGGCATGATGAATCTTGTCTCTAATCTTGTTAGATAGCAAAATAAGGCCAGTTACGAACTGGTTGCGATGCTGGCAGGCGCTTTAGGAAGGCGATTTACATAACTATATAATCCTCCTTTAAATGCCTTTGATTGAGATGAATGAATATCCCGCATTGCCTGGAGTGAACGAAAGCTGATATGGTTTGGCTGGATGCGTACAACGTCGCCTAAATGTCAGCTTATCGCTAATTCGATTGATCGAACCATATTTTTTGTGCAATTCGGCAATCTTGAGATGGGTTGTCATCGACCGAGAATACGTCCAGATACCCCAATCAGTCGCACAGAATTCAAGTTCCGTCGGAATTCCCCGATGACGGAAACAGATATTGTAGATTAGTTTCAAGGCCACAAAGCCAGAGATCTTTTGATTAGTTCCATAAACGGCAACTTGATCATACATAGACAGAGTTGAACACGACAACATTCGTTATCCCATCGAAAAATGTTGTAACCGAACTGGAGAGACAAATGAGTCCAAGCATGAGGCAGTTGGCGCCTCCCCAAAAGCAGAGCGTGAAATATAAAGTTGCTTGACGTGGGTACTGGCATGTAAAATGATGTACAATTGCAGCGACGGCACCTGCTTTGCAGGCCATCAAGAGATTCAGAGCTCCACTCATGTTTTGCAGTGGGTTGAGAGTCAAGTTAAATCCAGAGAATCAGTACGTGTTGTAATCTGCGAAGCTTCGCTTAAAGCTTTAGGGCGACACGGAATAATATGGCTGGATTGACGGCGTACATGAGCAGCCCCCCACGCTGTCGCTGCTGAGATTGGTAAATTATTTACTGTTCTGCCCCCCCACGGAAATATGTATGTAATACGGCCAAGCCAGGCAGTGCAGCCTATTACGAATCGTGTCCAGATTTAAGGTTCAACATTCTTCCGTAATCCGTCCCGATTGGCAACAGCTGCGTGATGACAAATGTTGCCGATGTCGGACCGTGGCATGACCTCATTACAAAAAGGACAGTGGAGCACGGCAAAAGAAACCTGTGACTTCAGACCTCAGCGCCATCATCTTCTCCATCAAAGCCAAATTCAAACAATGTCTACAACAGTCACCACCGTTTCCATCCCCGCTGAGATCGCCGACCCAGGGACGGCACTCCCATCCGATTCCAGTACCCTCAACTTTGGTCCCAACGTCTTGATCTTCGATCCCACCATGGACGCCAGCTCTATCCAAACTCAAGTCGATTCTATCTTCGCAACCCAACAGTCTAACCAATTCGGCCAACAACGTTACGCACTCTTCTTCAAACCCGGCGCCTACAGCGCAAATGTTCAAGTTGGATTTTACACCACTGTCCACGGTCTCGGCACTATCCCTGACGATGTGACCATTACCGGCGGCGTTAATGTCACTGCGACATGGAACACTGGAAATGCGACCCAAAATTTCTGGCGCGGAATTGAAAATGTTTCGATAGTCCCTACTGTCTGGTCCAACTCTGCAATGTTTGCGACGTCGCAAGCTACCTGGCTTCGTCGATGCCATTACCAGGGATATCTCCAACTTTTCGATTTCACAGCCTCGGGAGTCAACTGGTCTAGCGGGGGATTCATTGCGGATACCATCATTGATAACGACGTTATTTCGGGGAGTCAACAACAGTACCTTACTCGCAATACCCAATGGAGCAACTGGTACGGAGCCGTGTGGAATATGGTTTTCGTTGGAGACACGAATCCTCCCACCGCCACATGGCCTCGTCCGCCATTCACAGTTGTTGCAAACACCCCTGTTGTTCGCGAAAAGCCATATCTCACTATCGACAGTTCCAACAATTACGCCG
>Ga0335072_10011459_pt1 | contig 12700 bp, 6 predicted proteins | sample Lox_Sample_21_FD_206725 | JGI IMG/M metagenome (GOLD analysis project Ga0335072, IMG submission 206725) | Soil microbial communities from Loxahatchee National Wildlife Refuge, Florida, United States - Lox_Sample_2.1 | ecosystem: Environmental > Terrestrial > Soil > Wetlands | place: USA: Florida...
ACCGCCGCCATCTTGTTGGGGACTTTCCTGCGCCTGCAGTCGTTGCCTTCTGGAATTGAGGCGAAACAACTCACTGTCTTCCAGGTGGCTCTGAAAGGCGACCGCTACGCCACTACGCAGCAGACTTCGCAATTTGTTGCCACCGTGCTTGGCGACCTTGCGCATGAGCCAGGCGTGAACCGGGAGGCGGCGGTGAATGGCTTGCCGCTCGACCGCGGATTGAATTTTGGTGCGGCACCCGCAGATCGCCCGCAACTCCGGAGGACGATTCAATTCCGTACCGTCACGCCCGGGTATTTTCAGACGATGGGAATTCCAGTCCTGTCTGGCCGCGACTTTACGGCCGATGACCGCGCAGGCAGCGAACCGGTGGTGATGATTGGCGAAGCGGCGGCCCGCAGATGGTGGCCGGGGCAGTCTCCAATTGGCGAATCGGTGCGCAGCGGCAAGCAGTCGTGGCGCATCATCGGCGTGGTTGCCGACGTGAAAATGCATTCTCTGATCGATTCCCAGGGCATCGTGATCTACGCGCCCATGGCACAGCAATCCGACGAACTGACCGGCATGATCAATGGATGGTTCCCGACGAGCTTTGCAGTTCGCACGGCGGCCAATGTCAATCTGGCGGCAGCCGTCGCGCGGGCCGTCGAGCGGGCCGATCCAGAGATTCCGGTGACCCGCTTCTCGACGATGCAGGCGGTCATCGACGAAACCACCAGCGCGCCGCGATTCTTCTCCTATCTGGCGTCATGTTTTTCGGCATTCGCTCTCGTCCTGACGGTAATCGGCTTGTTCGGGCTGCTCAGCTATCAGGTCGCGCAGCGGACGCGGGAGGTCGGAGTTCGCATGGCACTGGGCGCGGATCGCGCCAGCATTCTTCGTGGCTTTCTCGGGCGTGGACTCGCCGTTTCCATGGTCGGCGTTCTGCTTGGACTTGCGGCCAGCTGGCTGGCGCATCCTGTCATGACTCATTTGCTGGCCGATTCCGGGGTGAATCCGGCATCGGCTGCCGCGGGGAGTGTCGTGATGAATCCGGCAACGGCCATGTTTTTGACTGTGCTGGCCATCTTTGCGTCGGCAATGGCCGCAAGCTGGCTGCCGGCTTACCGCGCTGCATCGATCGAGCCCATGCAGGCACTGAGAACGGAATAGTAAGTCGATATCGATAGGGAATGGAGTTTTGATGAGTCAACTTTTCCAAGACCTCCGCTATGCATTGCGCCAATTGCGCAAGTCGCCGGGATTTACGGCCACAGCGGTGATCACCCTGGCGCTGGGAATTGGCGCCAATACCGCCATTTTCACGCTGGTGCAGAGCATCCTGCTGCGGTCGCTCCCCGTCGCGTCTCCCTCGCAGCTTTATCGTATCGGCGACAACGATGACTGCTGCGTTGAAGGCGGTTTTCCCGGCGGAGCGGGCGACACCGGCGATTTCACGATCTTTTCGTATGATCTCTATCGATATCTGCGAGCGTCGACGCCCGAGTTCCAGCAACTCGCCGCGGTGCAATCGAACCAATGGACGTGGAGCGTGCGGCGCGGGAATGCTCTTCCTAAGCCGCTCCAGGTTCAGTTCGTTTCGGGGAATTTCTTCTCGACTTTCGGTCTGAACGCCTATGCGGGACGAGTTTTCAGCGACAGGGACGATACGCCGACCGCTCCGCCGACGACGGTGATCAGCTATCGGACCTGGCAGGGAAATTACGACGCCGATCCGACCATCATCGGTTCAACGATCTATATCCAGGACCGGCCATTCACGGTTGTTGGCGTCGCGCCTCCCGGATTCTGGGGCGATCGCGAAACCGACAGCCCGCCGGATTTCTGGGTGCCCCTCTATACGGAGCCGTATGTGCGCGGGCCGCAGGCGATTCTTCATCATGAAGACTCGCATTGGCTCTATCCCATTGGGAGGGTCCAGCCGGGAACCAACATTGAAGCACTGCAGACCAAGATCTCGGTCCTGCTCCGGCAGTGGCTCTATGCTCACCCCCGTTACACCGCCAACGGCGGCAACACCCTCATTCCCAAGCAGCACGTGATTCTGTCTCCCGGCGGCAAGGGGATCCAGAGCCTCCAGGAACAGACCGGGAAGGGGCTCACGATGCTCATGATTCTTTCGAGCGTCGTGCTGCTGATTGCCTGCGCGAACATTGCCAACCTGCTGCTGGCGCGCGGCACCTCGCAGAGGGCGGTGATTGCGGTGCGCATGGCGCTGGGAGCAGGCCGCAAGCGGATCACGCGCCAGATCATTACCGAGAGCGTGCTGCTCAGCTGCATCGGCGGACTTGCAGGTCTCGCTGTCGCCTACGCCGGTTCGCGCACCATTCTTGCCTTGGCGTTTCCTGACTCGCACAACCTGCCGATTGACCCGAACCCATCGCTGACGGTGCTCGGATTTGCTTTTCTGGTTTCGCTTCTGACCGGCATTTTGTTCGGCGTTGCCCCTGCCTGGATGGCTTCGCATGCGCAACCTGCCGAAGCGCTTCGCGGGGTGAACCGCTCCACGCGCGATCGATCGTCGATCCCGCAAAGAGCTCTCGTCGTCTTTCAGGCTGCGCTTTCGCTGGTGCTTCTGGCCGGCGCCATCCTCATGACCCGTTCGCTCGCCAACCTGGAACAACAAAACTTCGGCATCGCAACGGCGGATCGCTATGTCGTCCATCTCGATCCGTCGGGCGCCGGATACACGCTCGATCGGCTGCCCAACCTCTATCGCGAGATCGAAGAGCGTTTCGACGCGCTGCCGGGAGTGGCGAACATCGGCATGGCGCTCTACAGCCCGCTCGAAGGAGACAACTGGGGCGAGTGCGTTATCCAGCAGGGACATCCAGCGCCGGGCCCCAACGCGAAATGCGGATCAACCTGGGATCGGGTGAGCACGCATTTTCTCGACGCGATCCATGTGCCGATTGTGCGCGGGCGGAATTTTTCGGAGCAGGACACTGCGACGTCGCCACAGGTCGCCGTAGTAAACCAGGCATTTGTGAAACGCTTCTTCCCCAACCAGGACCCCATTGGGCAGCACTTCGGCATCGACCTGCCGCAATACAACGGGAGTTTCGAGATCGTTGGTGTCTTCCGCGATTTCAAAATCAACAACCCGCGCGACGAGATAAGGCCGGTCTTTCTCCGCCCGCTGACGCAGTACTTCAACGGGTACAAAGAACCGGAGATGATCTCGGGCGAGACGCAATCCATGTTCATCGATTCGATCGTGGTGAACTTCAGGTATCCGCAGCAGAATGCAGATTCCATGATCCGGAACACGCTTGCCGGTATCGACCCGAACCTTACCGTCATGGATTTGCGGACGCTCAATGCGCAGGTCTCGGGCAACTTTACCGAGGATCGGCTGGTTGCGCATCTCTCCAGCCTGTTCGGAATCCTCTCGCTGATTCTGGCGTCGGTGGGACTTTACGGCGTGATGTCGTATTTTGTTGCGCGGCGTACCAGCGAAATTGGCATCCGCATGGCTCTCGGCGCAACCCGCGGGAGCGTGGTGTCGATGGTGATGCGCGGGGTCTTGTGGCAGGTTCTGATCGGGTTATGTCTCGGGATTCCGGCGGCGCTTTATGCCGGCTACCTGATGAAGAGCTTGCTGTATGGAGTGGGCAGCTACGACGCGAGCGCGCTGGTCGGCGCTCCCTTGGCGCTGGTGATTTGCGCGACGGCCGCAGGATTCATTCCGGCGCGGCGCGCGTCCTCGATTGAACCGATGAAGGCTTTGCGCATCGAGTAGTGCTGAGACAGAGGAACGACAATGGCTGTGTTGCGCGACATCCGATTTGGCTTCCGCGTGCTGCGGAAGAATCTCGGCCTTACGGCGATGGTGATCATCACGCTGGCGCTGGGTATTGGCGCGACAACCGCCATTTACACCGTGGTGTACGCGACGCTGCTTGCGCCCATGCCCTATCCGGATCCAGAGCAGCTGGTGATGGTGTGGTCGAAGATCCAGGGATTCCACAATGTCGTCTCCGCCGGCGACTACCTCGATTGGCAACAGCAGAGCAGTTCTTTCGAGGCGCTCAAGGCGTTCACCGGAACCAGCTTCAACATGGCGGGCAAAGAGGAACCGGAGATGGTGCCGGCGCAGCAGACCACTCCGGGCATGTACAGCATGCTCGGCAACCGGTTTCTACTGGGGCGTGATTTTCTTCCGGAAGAGGGCACTGAGGGCAAGGATCATGTGGTGATCCTGATGCACAAGATGTGGCAGCGTCTCGGCTCTGATCCACACATTATCGGCAAGCAGATCACGCTCGACCAGAAGCCCTACACGGTAGTCGGGGTGCTGGCCGGGGGCCAGGCGGATCGGCTCAACCAGGATCTCGTGGTGCCTCTGGTATTCACGCCGGAGCAGAAGAACCACGACTTCCATTGGCTTCTCGTGATGGGCCGCCTTAAGCCGGGCGTGACGATTAAGGAGGCCCAGGCAAACATGGACGGCGTGACCAGTCACATCGCCCAGGCCAATCCGCGATCTGACACGGGCTGGGGCGCATTTGTAGAGCCGTTGAAGAATGATTTCCTCGGCGATAACGTGAAGCTCACCCTCTGGCTCCTGCTCGGCGCAGTCGGTTTTGTGTTGCTGATTGCCTGTGTCAATGTGGCCAACATGCTGCTGGCGCGAGGCACCACGCGGCAAAAGGAGATTGCCATCCGGACCTCGCTGGGAGCTTCGCGGCGCACCGTCTTCACGCAGTTTGTGACTGAAAGCCTGCTTCTCGCCGGGATCGGGGGAGTCATCGGCGTGGGCCTGGGCTATGCCATGCTCCGCGCGCTCATTGTGGTCATGCCGCAAGACACGCTTCCCAGCGAGGCCGAGCTCACCCTTAATCTGCCGGTTCTGCTGGTCGCGCTTGCCGCCACCACGATTGCCGGGCTGCTATTCGGCTGCGCACCAGCCTGGTATGCCTCGCGTGTCGATCCCGCGGAGTCTCTGAAGGAGGGCGGGCGATCCGGCGCGAGCCGCATCCGTGCGAGCTTGCGGAAACTGCTTGTCGTTGGGGAGTTCGCGCTGGCGCTGGCACTGCTCGCCGGGGCCGGGCTGGCATTGCACAGCTTCTGGAATCTTGCCCATGTGGATCTGGGAGTCAAGACCGATCACATCCTCACCTTTGGTCTTCCGATGAACAAAGGCATGGATTTCAAGCCTGAGCAGATTGTCGCCTACTACCAGCAGATTGTGCGCAGCATCGAAGCCGCGAACGGTGTTCAAAGCGCTTCGGCCTCCACGGGTATGCCCCTTGAGGGACCGGGGTTCGGCATGCCGTTCACCATTGCGGGCCAGGCCACGTATACGGACCCTTCGCAGCGCCCTTCCACCGGTTTCGGCATGGTGACTCCCGATTACTTCAAGACCTTCGGAATCCGCCTCATCAGGGGCCGTTCCTTCACCGAGGGCGACAACGCCGGCGGCGCGCGCGTGGCGGTGGTGAATGAGCAGTTTGCCCGCCACTTTTTCCCTGGCAAGAATCCGCTCGGCCAAATCCTGAACGTGGAGCAGATTATCCCCGGGGTGCAGAAACTGGGTCCCTACCAGGCATGGCAGATCGTCGGCGTCTACCATGACGTGCGGGGCGGCAATTTCCAGCGGCAGCGAGAAGAGATTCTCGTCCCGTTCTATCAGAGCCCGTGGATTGACGCGGCAGTCGGAGTGCGGACGGCGGGCGATCCCGCGGCAATGACCAAGACAGTCGCCGCTGCGATTCATTCGGTCGATCCCACGCTGGCACTTGCCAACATCCGGACTCTCGACCAGGTTCGCGACGAGGACCTATCAGGCAATCGCTTCACCCTCATGCTCTACGTGACCTTCGCGGTGATCGCGCTTGCGCTTGCAGCTGTCGGCATCTACGGGGTAATGGCCTTCGCCGTGGGTCAGCGGTCGCATGAAATCGGGATCCGGATGGCGCTGGGCGCAAGCCGCCAGCGTGTAGTCGGCATGATTCTGCGGGAAGGCACGATCCTGGCATTCATTGGACTGGCGCTTGGCCTGGTAGGCGCATACTTCGTGGGTCGAGCCATGAGTTCCACGCTTTATGGCGTGGGCCCTATCGATCTGTCCGCATTTTGCGCGGTCGGAGCTTTGCTGCTGCTGTCAGCCTTGGTCGCTTGCTATTTTCCTGCACGCCGTGCTGCTGCGGTAGAACCCATGCGCGCTTTGCGCATTGAATGACACAGAAAGATCAACACAGGGGTAACTCATCATGATTGAACTAAAGAATGTCGAACGTAGTTACAGGACGGGACACACAGAAACCTGGGTGTTGCGCCGCGTCGGACTCACGATCCAGGAGGGTGAGTTCGTGACCATCATGGGGCCATCCGGGGCGGGGAAGTCGTCGCTGCTGAATGTTCTGGCGCTTCTCGACGACGGCTGGCTTGGCGAGTACTGGTTCGCAGACACAGCCGTGCACAAGCTGAATCGCAAGCAGCGCGCCGACCTGGCGCGGCAACGCATCGGCATGGTCTTCCAGAGCTATCACCTGCTCGACGACCTTACGGTTGCCGAGAATATCGACTTGCCGCTCTCGTACAAGAACCTTCCGGCAAAGGATCGTGCGGGCATGGTCGCCGATATTCTCGACCGCTTCCAGATTGTCGCAAAGAAGGAGCTCTTTCCCAATCAGCTTTCAGGTGGCCAGCAGCAGCTCGTGGGAATCGCGCGCGCTGTGGTGCATGCGCCGTCCCTGCTGCTTGCCGATGAGCCTACGGGCAATCTGCACTCCACGCAGGCACGCGAGATCATGGAGCTCTTCCGCGAACTGAATCGCCAGGGAACCACGATCGTGCAGGTGACGCACTCGGAGGAAAACGCCCGCTATGGCTCGCGCATCCTCGAACTGCACGACGGATGGCTCACCCGCGACGAGAAGCTGCAGGCCAATTCGGAGGTTGCTGCCCAATGACCTCGAATTCCTGGTTCCAGTTGATTGCCGCAGCGGCGTTTTGCACGCAGCTTGTTCCCGGCGCTACCGCCCAGGCCCCGTCGCAGACGCCTCAGGCTGCATCCACGAGCTCGCCGGCGTCCGCGGCTTCGCCGGAGGCCCCGGCGCCGTCAGGCACGGCACCGGCCTCGCCAACTCTGGCGCAGACCATGCAGCAGTCGCAGCAGCCGGTGTTTGCTCCGCAGCAGCCTTTCTATGTGCCGTTGCCGCATTCGCGCAAACCGTTCTCGCCTTATATGCCGAGCATGCCGCCGCCGCTCAATCTCGGTAACTCGCCGCGTCTGCAAAACGTCATCCGCGATGGGAAACTGTACATCTCGCTGCACGACGCCATCGCTCTTGCTATTGAGAACAATCTCGATCTTGCCTATTTCCGCTATAACTTTCCGATCGCGCGTATGGACATTCTGCGGACCAAGGCCGGCGGCGCCGCGAACGGCATCAATACAGCCATCCAACAAGGCTCCACGCAAAGCGGTTTCGGGTCCAGCAGCACGGGTTCAGCCGGGGCCTCAACCGGAGGAGCGGCAGCCGGTTCGGGCGGCATCGTGAGTTCCACACTTGGACAGGGAGCAGCTGTTCCGTCTTTCGACCCCTTCCTCAACTTCAAGGGCTATGTCGATCACCAGGTTCTGACGGAGGAAAACCCATTTCAGTACGGAGTGGCGGTTCTTGAGCAGAATACGATTCAGGCACAAGCAAACTACACGCAAAACTTTGCATTGGGCACGGGAGTGCAAGTGAATTACCTTGGCCAGCGGCTGGCCAACAACATTCCCTACGACAACATCAATCCCGCGCTCAATTCGTATTTGCAGATCATCTTGAGCCAAAACCTGCTTGCAGGCTTTGGTTTGGCCAGCAACGAACGCTTTATTCACATCGCCAAAAAGAACCTCCAGATCAACGACCTCGCTTTTCGCGACCAGGTTATTACGACCGTCACGCAAGTGGAGACCATCTACTGGAACCTTGTGAATGCCTATGAAGACGAACAGGTGAAAGAGCGCTCGCTTTCTTTTGCCCAGCAGACCCTGAGCGACGACCAGAAACAGCTTGAACTGAAAGCGATCCCGGCCATGCAGGTCATGACAGACCAGTCGGTTGTGGCCACGAGTGAAGGCGACCTCACGGTTTCACGAGCGACGCTGCGGCTGAGTGAGCTTCAGATGAAGAACGCGATCACCAAAACCGACGATCCGCTGATCGACGAAATGCCTGTCATTCCGCTGGATACAAGAGGAACTGCCGATCCCAACGCCACCAAGTCGATTGACGACCTGATCACCGAGGCGGAGAAAAACCGTCCTGACGTCGCCGAGGACGCACTCGCGATGGAGGTGGAGGAGGCGAACATCAAGGGAATCCGAAGCGAGCTCCTGCCCTCGCTGAACGTTTATGGACTTTATGAGGGCGCGGGTATTGCCGGACCACTCAACAAAAACTGCACGCAATACCTACCGACCGCGGAATGCGCCTCCAATCTTCCCACCGGATTCGGCGGCATGCTCCAGAACACCTTCAACTACTCTTCGCCGGAATACCAGTTCGGGATGACTCTGCAGATCAATCTGCGCAACCGCGTTGCCAAGGCAGACCAGTTCCGCGCGGGCCTCGAATACCGGCAGAAGCAGATCTCCTACGAAGAACAGAAGAAGAACATCCGCTTTGACGTGCGCAACACGCAATTTGCGCTCCAGCAGGGGCAAGCTCGTGTGGATGCCGCGCAGAAGGCCCGTGATCTGGCCCAGAGGACCTTCGACATCGTGAAGCAGGAGCAACAACTCGGCGCCAAATCAACCTACGATGCGCTCGTGGCTCAAAACGCGCTGGCGCTTGCAGAATCTGCTCTTGTCGCCGCGCAGACGGCATTCGAGATCGACAAGGTGGAGCTCGACCGCGCCACCGGCGAAACGCTGGACCGGATGGGTGTCTCCATCGACGATGCGAAATCGGGCGTGGTCACGCGCGCGCCGTAGAATCAACGAAGGACCAATGAAACCTGCAATCCATCTCATTTCGATTCGCATTCTCGCACCCGGAGCGGGCTCTCTTCCGTATTGTCGGCGCAGGGGAGGGGAGCCATCCGTAGCTGATGGCATCAGAAAACTTCGATGACAGACCCTCGCAAGCAGGAAAGAATCCGGGTTCTCGTTGCTGACGATCAACCGCATATCCTCGAGGCCGTTGAGCTGCTGTTGCAGCCCGCGGGTATCCACGTGGACTGTGTGCGATCGCCCCAACTGCTGCTCGAAGCCCTTGGGCAGAGCGACTACGATGTATTGCTCATCGACCTGAATTACACGCGCGATACGACCTCAGGCCAGGAGGGTCTTGATCTGCTCGCGCGGCTGCAGGAGATCGATCCCCGCATGCCGGTCATCGTGATGACGGCCTGGGGCAACATCGATCTTGCCGTGGAATCAATCAAGCGCGGCGCGCGGGATTTCATCCAGAAACCCTGGGAGAATGAGCGCCTGATCTCCCTGATCCGTGTTCATGCCGAATTGCACCAGGCGCTGCGGCGCGCCCGGCAGCTCGAACTCGAGAACCGCCTTCTGCGTGCGGAGGGCATGCCGGAATTCATTGCCGGCGCACCCTCGATGCAGCCCGTTCTGGAGCTCATCTCGCAAGTTGGCCCATCCGACGCCAACGTGCTGATCACCGGCGAGCACGGAACGGGAAAGGAGATTGTTGCCAAGCTGCTGCATGCAGCTTCGCCGCGATCGCGCATGCCGCTGGTGGCTGTCAACGCCGGGGGTCTTCCGGAGGGCACATTCGAGAGCGAGATTTTCGGCCACGTGAAAGGCGCCTTCACGGACGCACGGACAGACCGGGTGGGGCGCTTTGAATTGGCGAGCGGCGGCACGCTCTTTCTGGATGAAATTGCCAATGTGCCCCTGCGCCAGCAGGCCAAACTGCTTCGCGTGCTCGAGACCGGCGAATTGGAGCGTGTTGGCTCTTCGCAAACACGTCGCGTCGACGTCCGCATTCTGTCTGCCACCAACGCTGATCTTCATGAGGAAGCCAAGGCAGGCAACTTCCGCGAGGATTTGTTGTTCCGGATTAATACTGTCGAGATTCATCTACCTCCGCTGCGCGAGCGCCGCGAGGACATACCGCTGCTGGCGATGCATTTTCTGGGCCGCAATCGTTCCCGCTATCGCAAGCAGGTCACTGGCTTCTCAGCGGCTGCGATGCAGCAAATGATGCAGTACCAATGGCCGGGTAATGTGCGCGAACTGGAGCATGCGATAGAGCGAGCGGTGCTTCTGTGCCGCGGAGAGGAGATTGAACCATCCAATCTCGCGGCCGCGCCGGGCCGCCCCAACATGCCCTCGTTTGACAATATGAGCATTGACGAGGTTGAGGCGTTGCTGATTCGCAAGGTTCTGCGCCGTTGCGACGGCAACATCTCGCAGGCGGCGGAAGCCCTGGGCCTGAGCCGCGCGGCTCTCTATCGCCGCATCGAAAAATATGGCCTATGATCCGGTACGACCCGCGAGGCGCAGGCACACACGCCGGCGCTCGGCGGTCCGGCGCGCATGGCTGTATTGCCTGCTCCTGTCGATCCCTGCCTTCGCTTTTTTTGCCATTCTGATCTACCAGCACCAGGTCACCACCGCGCCTACGATTCTTCTCACCGGCTGCCTGGTCATCTATCTTGCGCTGATCGCCGGTTCGCTGATTGACGGACTAGTACGCCCGCTGCAGACGTTCTCCAACGTGGTTTCGTCACTGCGCGAGGGCGACTACTCGTTCCGCGCCCGCGGAGCTTCCGCCTCCGACCCGCTCGGCGAACTCGCAGCAGAAATCAATGCTCTCGCTGACCTGCTGCAAAAGCAGCGCGTGCGTTCTCTTGAGGCAACAGCTCTGCTGGCCCGCATCCTCGAGGTGATGCACTCGCCCATTTTCGCATTTGATCGCGATAATGTGCTTCAGTTGGTGAATGACGCAGCCGTGCAATTGCTTGGCGTTCCATACGCGCGATGTTTCGGGCGCACGGCGCGCGAACTGCATCTCGCGTATCTGCTGGACGCTCCCGATCAGAGCATCCATTCTTTCGGAACGAAGCCAAACCGCTGGTTGCTGCGCAAGGCCGCGTTTCGCCAGGAGGGAGTGCCGCACGTGCTGCTGCTGCTTGCCGACGTGAGCCAGCCGCTACGCGAAGAAGAGCAGGCGGCATGGAAACGCCTGATTCGCGTGCTCGGCCACGAACTCTCCAACTCTCTGGCGCCCATCAAATCCATCGCTGGAAGCCTGCTGGTGCGCGTGGAACAGATGCAGGGCGAGGAAGACACAACCCGTGATTTCCGGCGTGGACTCAGCGTGATTGAACGCCGCGCCGATTCGCTGCATCGATTCGTTCAGTCTTATCGCATTCTCGCGCAGCTTCCGCCTCCGCAACTCCAGCAGGTGCCCGCCGCCCCGTTGTTGGAACGCATTGCGTTGCTTGAACAGCGAGTGCAGGTGCAACTGGAACCAGGTCCGGCCGCGGTGTTGCACGCCGATCCGGATCAGCTCGAACAGATGTTCATCAATCTGCTAACCAATGCCGCTGACGCGTCCATCGCGAATGGCGCCAAGCCGGTCCGGATCGCCTGGCGCGTTGCAGATTCATTTCTGCTGGTGAGCATCGAGGATCGGGGCCTCGGGATTGCAAATACCGAGAACCTCTTTGTCCCCTTTTACACAACAAAGCCCACTGGCAGCGGGGTGGGCCTGGCGCTCGCGCAACAAATCGCTCGCGCTCATGGAGGGGAAGTCCGCCTGGTCAACCGGGAAGACGCTGAAGGCGCCCGCGCCGTGGTTCGTCTGCCGCTTGCGTGAGGAGCCGATCTCCCGGTGCGTTCTAGTGGGAGCGGGCAGCCGACTCGCTGACGACGCCAATTTCAGCCGCCATCACACAATTGCGCCCATTGTTCTTGGCCTGGTAGAGCGCGGCGTCTGCCTCGCGAATGAGCTCTTCGTGGCTGATTGGGTAGCCCGATGCCACGCCAAAGCTCGCGCTCACTGAGATCACGTGCCTGCCGTCCAGTATGCGAGCGTCTTCGAGCGCGACACGCAACTCTTCCGCGCGCTGGCGCGCTTGAAGAAAATTCGATCCGGGCAGGACCAGCAGGAACTCTTCGCCACCATAGCGGCCAACCCAGTCATAACTGCGCACCATGCGCTGGAAAATGGCGCTTGCTTCCTTCAGCACCAGGTCGCCGGCGGGATGTCCGTAGGTGTCATTGATCTTCTTGAAGAAGTCGAGATCGGCCAGGATGATGCTGAGCGGTTGCCCTTCGCGGCGAGAGCGTTCCACTTCTCCGCGCAGCCGGTCGACGATGATGCGATGATTCCAAAGACCTGAAAGGTCGTCGTGCTCGGCAAAATAGCGCATCTGTTCTCGCGTGCGCACCAGTTGCGCCTTTTCGTGTTCGAGATCGAGGGTTCGCATTCTAACGGATTCTTCCAGGTGTCTTTTCTGACGGATCAGCAGTCCCACGCGGCGGCGCCAGATCACACCAAGGAGGATTACGCAAACGATTCCCGAGAGAATCTGATAGACGCGGTTTTGCCACCAGAGCGGCGTGATTTGGAAGGCAAAGGTAGCCACCTGGGATGCCGCGTTTCCTGACGAGTCAGTCGACGCCACCTCAAAGCGGTAGTCGCCTGGTGGGAGCTGGTGGAAGCGCACTTCCATGTCTCGCGATACTTCCCATTCCGATCCCTGTGGTCCTACGAGACGGTAACGAATT
>Ga0335072_10011461_pt1 | contig 12697 bp, 10 predicted proteins | sample Lox_Sample_21_FD_206725 | JGI IMG/M metagenome (GOLD analysis project Ga0335072, IMG submission 206725) | Soil microbial communities from Loxahatchee National Wildlife Refuge, Florida, United States - Lox_Sample_2.1 | ecosystem: Environmental > Terrestrial > Soil > Wetlands | place: USA...
ATTCACAAGGCGAACCCGTGCCGCTTGTTTCTCCGCCGCACCCCAGTGCTGCGGAATCGACAACCGGCGCCGGCGCGCGCGCGAACCCTTATAGTCGTTCCTCAGCCACCCCGGGTCTTTGCCGGTAAACCGGTTCGATCTGTCTCGGCCACACACTGAGGCAGAATGGCAAAAGAGATTTGCATTTCCAGCACGCCGCACGAAACGCGGCTTGCGATTCTTGAAGACGATCAGCTCTCGGAGATCTATTACGAGCGCGAGAACGAATACACACTAGCCGGCTCGATCTACAAGGGCCGAGTCACACGAGTCCTTCCCGGCATGCAGTCCGCATTTGTGGACGTGGGCCTGGAGCGGGACGCCTTCCTCTACGTCAGCGATTTCCTCGAAGAACAGGAAGAAGACTCTGCGGAATTCGATCGCGGAGACAGTGCCGGCAGCGGCAATGGCCGTCGCGGCCGCGAAGGACGCGAACCCCGGGAAGGCCGCGAGCCCAGAGAGCCCCGTGAAGCGCGGGAGCCGAGGCCGCGCGAATCCGAGGCCGGAGGAGAGATGCAGGCCGCGGAGAACACGCCGCGACGTTCCGAAGGCCATGAGGGCGAGGGCGAAGGCGGCACCCGCCGCTGGCATGGCCGGCGCGGACGGCGCTTCCGCGGACGCGGGCGTGATCGCGACCAGGATCGCGGTGACCGCGGCGAGCGTCCCCAGGGCGATTCGGTGCTCGAGTCTCCGGACATGGTCGCGGAGGCCATTGCCGCCGAGCCGGTAGCGCTGCCCGAACGTGGTGCTCCGGGCGGAGTTCCCGCGCAGAACTTGCCCATCCTGCTGCCGGGCGAATCGCTGTCAAAATACGGAGGCGGCGGACGCTCAGAGTCCCGCACAGAACCAAAAACGACGTTGTCGCGTCCGGCGCCTGCTGCCGGCACTTCCAAGCCTTCAACCTTAGTCGAAGTATCGGGGGACTGGGACGGCGGTTCCGTTCTGCCAGGCGAATCGTTGTCGCGCCATCGGCGCAATCAGGCCCCGCGCGCGGCCGAGACCGCGGTCGTCGAAGCGCCCGTTTCCGAGTCGCTGGTCGAAGCGCCCCCGGAAGTACCGCACGAAATTGTGTCCGCGGAGAGGCCCGAACCTCCGGTGCAGCCCGAAACCGCCTGGACGGCGGAACCGCTCGAATCGAGTGAACCGGTCACGGTAAAGCAGGCTGGAGCGGGCTCCGAACAGCACGATACCGCGGCTGCCACCTCGGTCACAGGACACGAGCCAGTCGCCGTCGAGCACGAGACCGTCGAGGAAGTTCACGAGTACGAGCCGGAAGACGCTTCAGCTTCGCACCGCGTGGAAACGCCCCGCAGCGAATTCCGCGTCAGCCCGGCCGAGGAAGTGAAAGTCGAGGAGATCGTCGAGGAAGACGAGCCGATTGCAGAGATCGATCCGGGCGCCACGTTCGAGTCCCGGGAAGCACACGAGCATCAACAGACGGCTCCGGCAGGCGAAGCTGTTTCGCCGGAAGCCGAGGTCGTTCGTCAGCTCTTTGGCTACGCGCCGGGCATGGGCGTGCTGGAAGAAGAGACCATTGACGAAGAGGAGTACGACTTCGAGCCGATTCCGCACCAGCATGACGATCACGGGCCGGAGGAACTGGAAGAGGAAACGCTCGACCAGGCTGCCACGATGGGCGAAGCCGTTCGCGACGCGCATATCGAGAAGCGCCTGGGCTATGGAACGCCCGCAGAAGCCGAAGAGGACGAAGAAACGGGCGACCTGGAAACCGGATTCGCCGAAACTGACGAGGCGGATCTGGAAGACGCGGAGGGCGAAGATGAGTTTGAAGAGCCTGCCGCGGAAGGCGGAGAAGAGGCCGTAGCCGACGGACAGGCGCCTGCGCCCAGCCGCCGCGAAGGCCGCCGCTTCGATCGCCGCGGAGGCCGCGGTCGTCAGGGCGGGCGCCGCCATGGCGGACGCCGTCCCAACATGCAGACTTCGAACCTGCCCATCATCAGCGAACTGCTGAAGCAGGGGCAGGAAATCCTCGTGCAGATTGCCAAGGAGCCGATTGCCCGCAAGGGTGCGCGCATCACCAGCCACATCGCGCTGCCCGGCCGATTCCTGGTCTTCATGCCGACCGTGAATCACGTCGGCGTCTCGCGCAAAATCGACAGCGACGAGGAGCGCCAGCGGCTGAAGCGGATCCTGATCAGCGAAAAGGGAACGGCAGGCGGCGGCTTCATCGTGCGCACCGCAGCCGAGAGCGCCAGCGAAGACGATCTTCGCGCGGACATCCGCTTTCTCATCAACCTGTGGGCCGAGATCAAGCAACGCTCCGACAACGCCAAAGCCCCTGCGCTGATCTACCACGATCTGAATCTGATTGAGCGCATCCTGCGCGATCAGGTGAGCGACAATTTCTCAACCATCTGGGTCGACAGTGAGACGGAATACGAGCGCATCGTGCGCTTCCTCAACCGCTTCCAGCCTTCGCTGGTACGAAGGGTAAAGCTCTATACCAAGGAGACGCCGCTCTTCGAACAGTTCGGTATTCAGGACGAGATCTCGAAGGCTCTGAAATCGAAAGTATGGCTGAAATCCGGCGGTTCGATCGTCATCAACCAGACCGAAGCGCTGGTCGCCATTGACATCAACACCGGCAAGTATGTCGGCAAGACGGCGCGTCTTGAGGACACGATCCTCAAGACGAATCTCGATGCCATCCCGGAGATTGTGCGGCAGATTCGCCTCCGCGATCTGGGCGGCATCATCGTGATCGACTTCATCGACATGGACGAGCGCCGCAACCGGCAGAAGGTGACGGCTGCCCTCGAAGACGCGCTGAAGGCCGATCGCGCTCCCTCAAAGGTGCTGCAGTTCAACGACTTCGGTCTGGTGGCGATCACGCGTAAACGCGTGAAGCAGTCGCTGGAGCGGACGCTGAGCGTGAGCTGTCCGGTGTGCACGGGGACGGGCATGGTCAAGAGTCCGGTGACCGTGGCGAACGAAATCTGGATCGAGATGCGCAAGATGATGAACCATTTCGAAAGGAATGACGTTCTGCTCCGGGTGCATCCGGAGGTGGTCAAGATCCTCAAGGCCGGGAATGCAAAATGGCTGAACGAGCTGGAAGAGATGATCGGCAAGACGCTCATTGTCAAAAGCGATCCTGCGCTTCCGCCGGAGCAGTTCGATATTCAGGGCTAGGAACCGATGGGCGGTCAAAAACCGTCCAGGCCGTATTCCACATGCCCCCGTTTGGATTTCCCCTGGGCGCGGGGCGGAATACGGCTGGTTCGGGCCAATTTGCATCCAAATACGCAACTTAGACGTCTATCCGGTGTCCAATACTTTCTGAGGCCAAGCCCCACGGTCGGCCTCGATTCGGCATTTTCAATTTCGACCAACCTCAAAGGGGTTCTGAAATGGATGCGAACTGTGATCGTACCTGCCCGCTTGTGCGGCGTATGCTGATTGCCGCTGGCGCGGTCGTTCTGGGATTTTCGCTGAGTGCAGCGGCCCAGACGGCTTCGGCTCCCGTTCCCACTGCCACCCTGCAAAGCGATCCTGGCTCCTCGAGCTCGACGAGCGCTGACCTGCAGGCTTACCTGAACCCGAACAACTTCCTCAGCGGCATCGCGGGAGCAACCGCGGAGCCGGCGCCCAGCGGCATCGCCTCGCCGCAATACGGCGGGCAGCAAAGGACGCAGCAGTATCCCGGCTACGAGAGCCGCTGGAGCCACATCGCCTTTGAAGCTGGTGCCGGATTCACGATTCCCGTCGGCAGCGATACCAACTGGTCGCAAACGCTTCTGGATGAGGGCTACCTGAGCCCGAGCGAGGGCGCCGGATACAACCTGAACGTCGGAGGCGGCTGGAATTTCACCAAACATATAGGCGCGCTGATTGAGTTCTCCTTCCAGCATATGGGTATCCCTGGCGACTATCTGAACGCTCTTGAAACCGCCAGCGGCATCTCTTCCGGTGGACTCGGCGGCAACATCAACACCTGGTCGTTCACCATCGATCCCATCTTCTACCTGCCGTTGAGCCACAAGAGCGGCGCGTATGTGACGGGCGGTGGCGGCTTCTACCGCAAAGTGACGAACTTCACCGAGCCGGTCGAGGGCTGCGACTACTATGGCTTCTGCACCAGCTCGCCAGAGACGGTCGATCATTTCTCATCGAACCAGGGCGGCGTCAACTTCGGCGTCGGCCTCTATCGCAAGCTGATGGGCGAAGACAGCAATGCGAAGTTCTTCGCGGAAGTGCGCTACGTCTGGGTGAATTCCCCCGATGCCACCGCTGCGAACAGCTACCAGGGCGAGGGAACGGAAGGTCTCATCCCGATCAGTTTCGGCATCCGCTTCTAATCAAACTCGAAGGAAACAACGAGAGGCGAGCCGAAGCTCGCCTCTCGTTGTTTCTGATGATGGGGAGGGCTACTTCCAGCTCACCGCAAGCTGCCAGCGCAGATTCCGCACCGCGGTCTTGCGCAGCACGCGCTCGTACTCTTCCAGTTCCGAGACGACGGCCACGGTGTCCGCGCCCAGCGCCATCGGCGCTTCGCGCAGAAAGTCGTGCAGCGTGCAGATGGTGATCAGGCCGTCTTCGGGCGAAAACCACTGTGGAGGCGGCAGCGTGCGCGCCCACTCGGGATCGCCCGCGCCCTCTTCCAGCAGCAATGCCATCGAATTCTCGTCGGCCGAGAAGAACTCGAGGAGCGGTTTGACACCAAGGCGAAGGGCCAGCTTTTCGAGTGCGTCTTCGTTACGAGCCAGCGCATGGCCGTTGACGAATATGTCGAAGCCGGGGTCTTCACCCTCTACGACGATGTACATGGAAGCGCTCATCTTGCGGTCAGTCTACCTGATCTCATGATGCACGGGATGCCCCGGGGGATGCGTCGTTGCCATGACAGTAAACAGGCGGCGGCGGCCACCCGGGAAGACCCAAAGAGCAATTTCCCGCGAAAACCAGACGTGCCTCAGGGCTGGCTCAATTTGACGTGGGCCCCGGTCAAAAGATAGAGGCCGAACGAATTCGCTCGGCCTCGGAATTGCTGTCGGTTGGCTGCCAACTGCTCGCTACTGCGGCCCCCGGCTTCCACCGCCACCGCTGCCACCCCCCGGACGGCGTCCGCGACGACGGCGTCCGCGGCGCTGTGCGCCGGCGGCTCCGCCGCCACCGCCAGGACGGCGCTCGCCGCTCGGCGCGACCGGCACGCCATCGGCGCGGTTGTAATTGATCTCTTCGCCCTCTTCGCCGCCTTCTTCGGTCTCGTCGAAGTCTTCGCCGCCCTCGATCATGATCGTGCTGGCGTTCGAGGTGGGCTGCTTATCTTCCTGCGGAGCCGGACGCGGCGGGCGCGGCGGGCGCTCACTGCGCTCACTCCGTTCACCGCGATCTCCACGTTCGGGCCGCTCGCTGCGCTCCGGACGATCGCCCGACGCGGCCATGTCGCCGCCGGCGTTGGGATCAGGCAAGCCGAGCTTCTGCCGCTGCTCGCGCAGAACGGCTTTCCGCGACAGCTTGATGCGGTTGCCTTCGACGCCGAGGACCTTCACCATCACCTGATCGCCTTCGCGCAGCTCGTCCTTCACTTCGCGGACGCGATGCTCGGCGATTTCGCTGATGTGCAGCAGGCCGTCGGTGCCGGGGAACAGCTCGACGAACGCGCCGAATTCCGCCAGCCGTACCACTTTGCCGAGGTACGTCTTGCCGACTTCGGGCACCGCGGTGAGATCGTTGATCATCGCCAGCGCCTTCTTCAGGCCTTCCTCGTCTGCCGATGCCACATTGACGCGGCCGGTGTCGTCCACGTCGATCTTCACCTGCGTCGCCTCGATAATGCCGCGGATCGTCTTGCCGCCCGGCCCGATCAGGTCGCGGATCTTGTCCGTCGGAATCTGCAGGGTGCGGATCTGCGGGGCGAACTTCGACTTCTCCGTGCGCGGACCGCTTAGAATCGCGTCCATCGTATCGAGCAGGAACATCCGGCCGCGGCGCGCCTGTTCGAGCGCCTCGCGCATGATCTGCCCGGTGATGCCGCCGATCTTGATGTCCATCTGCAGCGCGGTGATGCCGTTCCGCGTGCCGGCGACCTTAAAGTCCATATCGCCGTAGTGGTCTTCCGCGCCCGCGATGTCGGTCAGGATGGCGTAGTTATCGCCTTCCTTCACCAGGCCCATCGCGATGCCGGCCACCGACGACTTGAGCGGAATGCCGGCGTCCATCAGCGCCAGGCTGGCGCCGCAGACTGAAGCCATCGACGAAGAGCCGTTGGACTCGAGAATGTCCGACACCACGCGCAGCGAGTAGGGCGACTCGGCCTCGCTCGGCAGAACCGCGGTGATTGCGCGCTCCGCCAGTGCGCCGTGGCCCACTTCGCGGCGTCCCACGCCGGTCATGCGCCCCACTTCGCCCACCGAAAACGGCGGGAAGTTGTAATGCAGCATGAACTTTTTCTTCTGCTCGCCCTCGAAGGTCTCGAGGCGCTGTGAATCGTCGGTGGTGCCCAGCGTTGCCGTCACCAGAGCCTGCGTCTCGCCGCGGGTAAAGAGCGCCGACCCGTGCGTGCGCGGCAGAACCCCCACTTCGATGGAGATGGGACGAATCTCGTCAAAGGCTCGCCGATCGGGACGAATGCGTTCCTTCGTCACCTGCTCGCGGAACAGCCGCTCCCGCAGCGTTTCGTAGTAGTGCGCCAGCTTCTTCTTCGCCGCTGCAGCATCTTCGCCTTCCGGAATCTCCTTCTTCAGCTCGTCCTGAATCTGCTTCACGAGCGCATAGCTCTCGAGCTTCGGATGCGCCTTCGTGTCGAGCGCATCCTTCAGCCGATCGCCGACTTTCGCCAGCAGCGCTTCGTAGTAGGAGTTGTCGAACTCCGGCGGGGTGACGGCCCTCTTCTGCTTGCCCGCGCGGCCTGCGAGGTCGTTGATGGCGGCGACAATCTTCTTGATTTCCGCGTGACCGAACTCGATGGCGTCAACGACGATCTCTTCACTGACTCCAGTCGATCCGCTCTCGATCATCACGATGCCGTCAGCCGTGCCCACCACCATGATGTTGATCGAGGAATCGCGGCGCTCGGTGTAGGTGGGATTCACGATGAACTGATCGTTCACCCGGCCCACGCGCACGGCGCCAACCGTCGCGCTGAAGGGGATGTCGGAAAGAGCCAGGGCGGCGCCGGCGCCGTTGATGGCGCAAACGTCAGGATCGTTCTCCTTGTCGGCGGAGAGCACCAGGGCGATGACCTGGGTCTCGTTGCGGAAGCCTTCGGGGAAGAGTGGGCGGATTGGCCGGTCGATCTGGCGGCTGGTAAGAATTTCGCGCTCGCTGGGGCGGCCTTCACGCTTGATGAACCCGCCGGGGATGCGTCCGCCGGCATAAGCGTACTCGCGGTAATCGACGGTAAGGGGGAAGAAGTCGATGCCTTCCCGAGGATCGGGGGAGGAGACGGCGGTGACGAGCACGACGGTGTCTCCTGACGTCACCACAGCGGCGCCCGAGGCCTGCTTGGCCATACGGCCAGTCTCAAATTGCAGTCGCTTGCCTCCGGCAAGATCGACCGAAACTTCCTGCTTCATGATGTCCTCTTTTCTCGTGTGGGAACCAATCGCGGGCGGAGTGTCCGGGGCGCGGCGGCGACGGGCAGCGAGAAAAGAGCATTTGGACAGTTCTGGGTGGACTGCTGCGGACAGGAGGTAAAGCTGTTTGGGCGGCGTTCGAACGCCGGCCCCTCACCGTCCGCGCTCTTTCTTGTGCTCATCGAGCACGCGCGGAAACCTCGCGTCGCGTGCTACTTGCGAATGCCCAGTTTGCCGATCACGGTCCGGTAACGCTCCGAATCGTGAGTTTTCAGATAGTCCAGCAGGCGGCGGCGCTTGCTCACCAGCATCAGCAGGCCCCGGCGCGACGCATGATCCTTCGCGTGGGTCTTGAAATGCTCGGTCAGGTCGCCAATGCGCTCGCTGAGAACCGCGATCTGCACCTCGGGACTCCCGGTGTCGGTGTCATGGGTGCGATAGCGTGCGATAACTTCGGATTTCTTTTGAGCTGCCAGCACGTCAGTGCGTACTCCTCTTCAGTTTTCTGCGTTTACACTTCCTAAGTGTCTGGATCAAGAATAACATGGCCGGGTTTCGGATGCCACCTCAGAACGGCTGACGGAGGTCACACAACCCGCTGACTCCGGGCCGCCCGCCGCACCAGGTAACCCCCGTATGCCCCGGCCATCGGAAACACCAGCGGGATCAGCGGCACGATGGCCAGCGAGAGCAGCGAAACGTGCCCTGCGGCGACCGCGTTCCGAACGAATTCGCACCAGATCCCGAAGCCGGCCAGCAATCCCAACAGCCACGGCCGCCGCGGCGAGGCCAGCGTGACCGCGGCCGCCGAGAGAAACAGCGCCCCCGCCGTAATTCCCGTGTCATCCCAGCGCGGACGCGAATCGACCCAGGCAATCGCCAGTCCCAGAGTCAGCGCCAGCACTCCTGCGGCGGCTTCCATCCCTCTGCGTCCGGTTGCGCTCATCGCTCCGCTCATGCCTCCTCCTTTTCGCCCTCAAAGAGCGACGGCGTCTCCGCGAACAGTTCCTCGACAAATCCGTCCCGATCATTGACGAATCGCCGCACGATTTGCAATGGCGCAGTTTCCTCGTACGAAATCTCCCGCAAACGTTCGTCGTCAAACGACAAAATCTGCGCGCCCGGAAACCCCAGCAGGACCGGCGAGTGCGTCGAGATGATGAACTGCGCGTCCCGATGCGCCTTGACCGTCTCGTGCATCAGCACCAGAAACGCCAGTTGCCGCTGCGGCGACAGCGCCGCCTCCGGCTCATCGAGCAGAAACAGACCGGCGCGGTGCATCTTGAGATCCATGATCGTGAAGAACGTCTCGCCGTGCGACCGCGTGTGCAGGCTGCGGCCGCCGTAGTACTCGGTGACTCCCAAATCGTCGATCGCCGTTGCTACGTTGAACAAACTCTCCGCCCGCAGGAAGAACCCCGCCCCCGTCCGCACGGTAAACGCCAGCCGCAGCGCCTTCACCAGCGGCTCGATCGACAGATTGCTCTCCGTCGAGTTGTTGCCAAAGCTGCGCGTCCCGCCCTCGCGCCCGAATCCGTAGTGCGCGGCGATCGCCTCCAGCAGCGTCGATTTGCCACTGCCGTTTTCGCCCGCAAAGAACACCACCTGCGAGCGCAGCGTCAGTTCCTCCAGCCGCCGAATCGCGGGGACCGTGAACGGATAGCTCTCCCAGTCCGTCACCTTCTCCCGCAGCAGCGTGATCGTCCGCAGCATCTCGGAATCGAGTCTAGACCCGATCCTCAGAGCACGCAGCCACCAGCAACTGGCCACCACCAATCAGTGATTTTTCCCTTGACAACTTTACTGTGTGTCGCATAGTGTATGTCACATACGATGAACCACACGGTACGACCATGAACGCGGAAGCCCTCGAAAACCTTCGCCTCGAACTCCGCCGCGGATGCCTCGTCCTGGCGGTTCTGGCGGCGCTGCGCGACGAGCAGTACGGTTACACGCTGCGCAAGGCCCTCGCCGAGCGTGGCATGGAAATGGACGAGGGCACGCTCTATCCGCTGCTGCGGCGCCTGGAGTCGCAGGGACTGCTTACGAGCGAATGGCGCGAACACGAGAAGCGCAACAAGCGCTTCTACCGGCTCTCGACCGACGGAGCCGAGACGCTGGGGCAACTTCTGTCCGAGTGGGATCGCCTCGACGGCGCGCTGCGCGCCATCGCCGGCAAGGAAAGCTTTGCGGGAAAGGAATAAGAGGAGGAGATCATGAACGATCTGATCGCGCGATATCTGCAGGCGGTTCGCTTCTGGCTGCCGAAGCAGCAGCAGGACGACATCATTGCCGAGCTTTCTCAGGACCTGCATGCCCAGGTGGAAGAGCAGGAAGAGCGGCTCGGCCGGAAGCTGAACAATCTGGAAGTGGAGACCATGCTGCGCCAGCGCGGCTCGCCCATCCAGTTCGCGAACCGGTATCTGCCCCAGCGTTCGCTCATCGGACCGCTTCTTTTTCCGATCTACGTCTTCGTGCTCAAGGTGGTCACGCTCTGCCTGCTGGTCCCGGCAGCCGTCGGCATCATCGCCGGCGCCATCAGCCACACTGTGGGCAACGCCGTCAGCGGCGCATGGCAGCCTCCCTTCGCGCAGATCGGCGGACAGTTGTGGAGCGCGTGGTTCAGCGCGCTGGCCATCGTCACCCTGGTCTTCGCGATTCTCGAGCGCACCCACGTCAAGCATGAACTCCTCGAGAACTGGGACCCGCGCAAGCTCCCGCCGCTCCGCCCAAAGCACATCATCCCGCGCACCAACTCGGCGATCGAGGTGGTGGTCAATCTCTGCGTCCTGGTCTGGTGGGGATGGAATATGGCTGCTCCGCTTCATCTGCGCTTCGGCAACGTGCGCGTCCTGCTCACGCATGAGTGGGCGCGCTTCTTCTGGGGCATTCTCGCGCTCACGGTGGCCAGCGCCGTCGTTGCCGCGGTGAACTTCATGCGTCCGTGGTGGACGGCCGAGCGCGTTGCCGCCCGTCTCACCCTTGATGTAGCCGGCGGCGTCTTCTTCTGCTGGATGCTGAAGGCCAACCTGCTGCTCACCATCGACTGGCCCGGAGCGACCCCTGACAAAGCGGCGATCGTTGTCGGCCTCGTGAATCAGTGGATGGCGCGAGCCTTCCCCTTCGCGATCTTCATCTGCCTGCTGATTGCCGCCATCAACGCGTATCGCCTGATCAGCATCGTTCGCAAATCAGGCATGGGCACGATGCAAACGGCGATGGTCTAACTCGCAAACGGCGCCGTTCCGGAGGCGCCGCTCTCGTCTCGGATAGAATTCGGTGCGGTGACACAAACCTCCCCGGAAGCTGAGAGCGGTCCCCGGCTCGCGCCCAAACTGGGCTTGTTCGACGCCACCATGATGGTGATGGGAGGCATCGTCGGCGCGGGCGTGTTCATGAATCCGTACGTGGTCGCCCAGCGCCTGCATTCTCCCGTGCTGATTCTCGCAGTGTGGGGCCTCGGCGGCATCATTGCCATTCTCGGCTCGTTCGTCTATGCGGAACTGGGCGCCCGCATTCCCGAGGTTGGCGGCCAGTACGAATATCTCCGCCAGTCGCTGCATCCCGTCTTCGGCTTCCTCTACGGATGGGCGCTCCTCCTCATTATTCAAACCGGTGGCATGGCCGCGGTCGCCGTCACCTTCGCGCGATACTTCCTCGAACTCACCCGCCTGCCTTGCTCCGAACATTGGGTGGTCGTCGTGACGCTGGCTCTGCTCACGGCCGTGAACTGCCTGGGAGTCAAACCCGGCGGCCGATTCCAGAGCATTCTCATGGTGCTCAAGATTGCGGCGATTGCCGCACTCGTCGGCGCCGGTTTGTTTCTGGTTCGCGTGCCCAAAACCATCCTCCACCCCGTATTGGATCGGCCCGTTGGCTTCGACCTGCTGACCGCCTTGGGCGCGGCGATGGTTCCTGTCCTCTTCTCCTACGGAGGCTGGCAGACCACGAATTTCATCGCCAGCGAAATCCGCGACGCGCGCAGGAATCTTGGCCGCGCGCTCATGATCGGCGTGGTCGCCGTCGTCGTGCTCTACGTCTCGGTCAACATCGTCTGCCTGCGTGCTCTGGGGGTGACGGCTCTTGCCACAACCAGCATCCCTGCCAGCTCCGTCATGCAGATCGTGGCCGGCGATCGCGGAGCGCGTCTTATCGCCCTGGGCATCGCCGTCTCGACCATTGGATTTCTCAGCCAGTCCGTGCTCACCGGGCCGCGCGTCTACTTCGCCATGGCCGAAGACGGGCTCTTCTTTCGCAGCGTTGCTTACCTCACGCGCAGGACTCAGGTTCCCGTCGTTGCCATCGTGCTCCAAAGCGTGTGGGCCGTGGTGATCGCGCTCAGCGGGAAATACGAGCAGATCCTGAACTTCCAGGCGCCCATCGACTTCACCTTCTTCGGCCTGAGCGCGAGCTGCCTTTTCGTTCTGCGGCGCCGCGACCGCGGACGCCCCACCGGCGATGCCGGCTTTCGCGTGCCCGGCCATCCGTACACGACGCTGCTCTTCATCCTGTCGTGCTGGCTCATCGTCGCGAACGCATTGTGGAAGTATCCTCGCAACAGCTCCATCGGATTTGTGATCATCATCATCGGACTGCCGGTGTATGCGCTTTGGCAACGGCGCCGGCTCAGGGAGGCTAAGGAATGAGCAGTACGCGTGCCGTCGCGTCCACCTATCTGGAGTGGGCGAAGCTCCATTCGCGGGCAAAATACAACCTCGCGACCAGCGGCATCATGGGTTACCCACTTGCGGAACTGCACGTTGCCGCGCAGGATCTGCAGATCACCGGACCCGACATGTATGGCCACAAGCCTCTCCTCGAGCGCCTGGCGCGCAAATGCGGCGTCAAGGTGGATTGCGTCGTGACCGCTGCGGGGACCTCGATGGCCAATCATTTGGCGATGGCCGCGCTCATCGACGCCGGCGACGATGTTCTGATCGAGCAGCCCACCTATGGACCGGTCCTCGAAGTTGCGTCGTATCTGCGCGCGAACATACTTCGTTTTGAGCGCCGCGCCGAGTGCGACTTCCAGATCGATCCCGAAGACATTGTGCGGCGCATCACTCCGAAAACGCGGCTCATTTGTCTCACCAATCTGCACAATCCGTCGGGCGCCCTCA
>Ga0335072_10011462_pt1 | contig 12696 bp, 14 predicted proteins | sample Lox_Sample_21_FD_206725 | JGI IMG/M metagenome (GOLD analysis project Ga0335072, IMG submission 206725) | Soil microbial communities from Loxahatchee National Wildlife Refuge, Florida, United States - Lox_Sample_2.1 | ecosystem: Environmental > Terrestrial > Soil > Wetlands | place: USA...
CGGCTGCCGGGTCTGAGTGCAAGCTGACGCCGTGCCGCTCAGCCAGCCGTGCGGCGAGCAGATGCTGCAGCGTGGGCCGCAGGTCGGCATCGTACGCCGCCATGGACGCTGTCGCGTCGTGCAGCACGCTGCGCTTCCGCCAGAATCCGAGGAAGCTGGTGCGACCTCGAACTGACCGCTGATCCGGCTGCACGAGCGGTTTGCCGGCCACCGGGACAAGTGCGAGCAGCGACACGAGCGCTGCGAGCGCCCAGCCGCCGACCACCAGCAGGGCCGTGCCCAAACCCGCGTAGGCGTAGACCGCGAGGCTTGTGCTCAGCACAAGGAACGCGGCGGCGCCGAGTTCGGGCAAGCACTCTTGCCAGCGCCCGCCGGCTTGAGAACGACCGCCAGCCAGGCCGCCTGGTCCTCGCGCATCCGCCTCGCCGCGGTTCACTGGCCCGCCTGTCCTGCTGTCTGGCTCGGTTGCTCCGCACGAGCATGCTCCGGACGAGACCGGGCGGCACGCGCGGTACCGCGCAGCTCAGCCGAGATCGCCTCCAGGGCTTGCCTGGCGTCGTCCTTGGCCGACGCGGGCAACAGGTGGCTGGAGAACCTGGCCTCGTAGAACAGCCCGGTCAGTCTGGCTGCCGCGGGTCCGTGGACCAAGCCGGATGTCGCAGCCCTGCCGAGCAGTTCATCCGGAGTCTCGGCCGCTGTCCTGGCCGTGCCGGCCCTGGCGAGGCTGCCTTCCATGGCCACATAGCACGCGATAATCGCAGCCCGGGCATCGTCAACGGCCCGGAGGGCTGCCGTGCCGGACTCGACCGCGCGCCTCAACTCGTCTGTCTCGTCGCTCACAGGCTCTCCGGCATAACCGCCTGGCGCACGGCGTCGCAGCCGGCTGACCAGCACGACGCATGCGATGATCGCGGTGAGCACGATGACCGCATACAGGATGTAGCTGACGTACGCGGCTGACAGGGCCGAGCCCTTCGGGATCTTCGGCGCCTTGTGCGGCGTCGGCCTGCCGCTAAGGATCTTGAGCACCTTGCTGCCGCCGGTCCTGTTACCGGCGAGGTTGGCGATGGCAACGGCGACGATCGCGATCATGATCAATGCGCCGAGGCTGCGCACGCCAGAGCGCAGGACGCCGGCCAGGTGACCCGCGTCAGGCGAGCGCCTGACGCGAATGGCCAGTGCGATCTGCAGCAAGCCGAGCGCTACCTCGAGCCCGATGCCGATGGCCAGCGCATCCTGACGCCAGGGGCCACGGCCGCCGACGGCGGGCCCGGCCGCGCGGATCCCCGCGATCACGATGAGGAGCAGTAGCGCGACGATGATCGGGCGGGCATAGCGGAGAGTCAGCGACGAGGCGCGCCCAGGGCGACCGATGAACGTTGCCGGACGGACGCGAGCGGATTGCGTCACATCCGCTTCCCCGTTTGCCACCAGTGGTGTCCTCGAATCCAGGCCGGCATACCCCCAAATCCCGGCATGCTACCCAGCCATAATGTCACGATATCGCCGCCCAGCGCCCCGGCACGCGCCTCCTCGCCCGGGCGGCCAGGGGAAGCTGCCACACGGGATGATGCCTGGCGAAGCAGGGCGGGTATTGCGCGCCTAGTCTCGCATATCGGCCGCTGGACCCACCTCTCCACTGGGATTGCGATGGTACCGGTTTCCCATGGAAGCGGTCATTGATCAAGCTGGCCGGATCGTACTGCCCAAGCCCATTCGCGACGCCCTGGGCCTGCTGCCCGGCACTAAGGTCGACATCTCGCCGTACGGCGCCGGCGGTCGCAGGGTGACCGCGCCTGCGCCGCGCTGCGTCGTCCGCGCTGCGTCGTCCGCGCTGCGTCGTCCGCGCTTAGCTCGTCTTGTCAGCCGATAGACGGGGCGGAATCAGCCTCACGGCTGATGCCTTTGCCCGGCGATGCTGGGAGGGTGTTGCCCGACAAGCGGCGCCAGCCGCGCAGTCGTTGCCTTGCAGCAGCGCGCGGCCGGCCGGGGAACGCTGATCGGAGGGACAGTGATCTCGCAGACGATGCCGCACGGCCCAGGCCGGGCCCGGCATGCTGCTCCGGACGCGGTCATTCAGACGACCGCTCTGACCAAGTGCTACGGGACTACCGTGACGGCGCTCGACCAGCTCACGATCGTCGTCGGCCCTGGCATTACCGGCCTGATCGGAGCCAACGGCGCCGGCAAGTCCACGCTGCTCAAGATCCTGCTCGGATTGCTGGAACCGACCAGCGGGACGGCGGCCGTGCTGGGGCATGACTGCGTGACCGACGGGTTCGCGATCAGGACGCTGACCGGGTACATGCCCGAGCACGACTGCCTGCCGCCCGACGTGACGGCCACCGAACTTGTTACGCACCTCGGCAGGATGTCCGGCCTGCCGGCTACCGCAGCGCGCGAACGCGCTGCCGACTCGCTCCGGCACGTGGGCCTCTACGAGGAGCGCTACCGCCAGGTCGGTACCTATTCCACCGGGATGAAGCAGCGGGTGAAACTGGCGCAAGCTCTGGTGGGTGACCCGCGGCTGCTGCTTCTGGACGAGCCGACCAACGGCCTTGACCCGGCCGGCCGGACGGCGATGCTCGAGCTGATCGCCCGGATTGGCGCTGAGTTCGGCATCTCGATTCTGGTCGCCTCGCACCTGCTCGGCGAGATCGAGCAGATCTGCGATCAGCTGGTCGCGATCGACGGCGGCCGCTTGCTGCGCGCCGACACCATCAGCTCGGTGACGAAGGCCAGCGAGGCCCTGCTCGTGGAGGTAGACGAGGGCGTCGACCTGCTCCGCGCTGAGCTGGTCAGGCGCGGGCTGACGCCAGCGCCGTTCCAGCGCGGCTTGATCGTGCAGCTGGCCGGGGACGAGACCTACGACATCATCCGGGACAGCGTCGCTGATCTCGGCCTGCCGCTGAGCCGGATGGAGCAGCGCAGGCACCGGATCGAGGAGCTGTTCCGCGCGGACCCAGCCCTGGCGAACGAACCCCGGGCCGGCGTGCCAGGCTCGCAGACGATGGGAGCGCCCAATGCCAGCTGACGCGCAGGCTGCCGCCGGGCAGCTCGGCTCCGCCGCAACCCAAGGTGCGTCGCTAGGCGCGGCGGTCAATCCAGGTAACAGCGCCGCCGACACTCAGGGAGTCATCCACAACATCGGCTACCGCCGGTATGACAACGTCCGGCTCGGCCGTGCGGCGATTGTGAGGGCGCTGACCTGGCACAGCCTGCGGTCTGCGTTCGGGATCGGGCGCGGCGCCAAGGCCAAGATCTTTCCGGCGCTGCTGTTCGGGCTGATGTGCCTGCCTGCCGCGGTCAACGCCGTGGCGCTTGCCACGAACCCGCACGGGGCGCCGATCGTGGGCTACGACGGCTACGTTCCGTCGCTTCGGACAGTGGTGATGCTGATCTTCGTGGCGATAGCGGCACCGAATCTGGTGTCCGCCGACCTGCGGAACCATACGCTGCCGCTGTACTTCGCCAGGCCGATCCGCCGCATCGACTATCCGGTCGCCAAGCTCGTGGCGTTCGTGCTCGCCTGCCTGGCGATGATCGAGGTCCCGGTCGTACTGCTCTACGTCGGCACCGTGTCTCAGCAGCACGGCGCGAGTAGTGTCTGGGAGCAGACGCTCAGGCTCGGGCCTGGTCTGCTGTACGGGGCTGCCTGGGCAGTGCTGCTGGCCAGTATCGGCTTGCTGCTGGCCAGTACCACCGGCAAGCGGGTCTTCGCGATGTGCGCGATCGGCATTCCGCTGTTCTTCTCCTGGATCCTGGCCAACGTGCTGGCGCACGTCGGCGCGCAGGCATTCGGCCCGGCTGGTTTCGGCCAGCCGTCCGCGCTCGCCAGCCTGGCCGGGCTGATCAGTCCGTTCACCCTGCTCGGCGGGCTGCTGCGGTGGCTGCAGGGCAACCCGGCAATCGGGCCGGCGTATCACCCGCTGCAGGCAACGACGATCGGCAGCTACGGCCCGGTTTACGGCGTGCTCTTCGCCGCCGTAACAGTCGCTGCCATCGCCGGGCTGATCGCGCGGTACCGGAAGGTCGGTGTGGCGTGAGCGAGATCGAACTGCGCGGTGTCTCGCACTGGTATGGCAACGTGGTGGCCGTCAACGACATCTCGATGACCATCGGCCCCGGCGTCACCGGACTGCTTGGCCCGAATGGCGCAGGCAAGACGACCATTCTGAACATGATCGCCGGCTTCCTGATGCCGTCCCGCGGCAAGATCACCGTCGCCGGGCAGAGCACCTGGCGCAATCCCGCAATGTTCCGTCAGGTAGGGGTCGTGCCCGAGCGTGATTCGGTGTACGCGTTCCTGACTGGCACGGAGTTCGTCGCGGTCACCGCACGGCTGCACGGACTGCCCGACGCCGACGCGGCGGCGCAGCGAGCGATCGACCTTGTCGAGATGAGCGAGGCGCAAGAGCGGCGCATTTCCACCTACTCGAAGGGCATGCGGCAGCGGATCAAGGTCGCGGCGGCCCTTGTCCATGATCCCGAGGTTCTGCTGCTGGACGAGCCGTTCAACGGCATGGACCCGCGGCAGCGGCTGCACATGATGGACCTGCTGCGCGCCGAGGGCGACCGCGGCAGGGTGATCGTGTTCAGCTCGCACATCCTGGAGGAGGTGGAACGGCTGTCCGGTGTCATCCAGGTCATCGTCGGCGGCAGGCTTGCTGCCTCCGGTGACTTCCGGGCGATCCGGCGGCTCATGACGAACCGGCCGCACGTATTCCTGGTGCACTCATCGGACGACCGGGCGCTAGGCGCGGCGCTGATCGGGCGGCCAGCGGTCAGCGGTGTTGAGCTGACCGCACACGGCCTGCAGGTGCGCGCCTCGGACTACGGGACGTTCACCAGGGAGGTTGCCGGGCTGAGCCGTGATCACGGCATCCGGCTACGACAGGTACTGCCAGAGGACGAGTCCCTGGAAAGCGTCTTCAATTACCTGCTGGCGTCGTGATGACGGGGGGCCGCTCAGCGATGGACAACGAGAGAACGGGGCAGCCGATGTCTGGCCTACTCAACGGCGACATCATCTGGCTGACACTGCGCGCCGCTATGAGCCGGAGACGGGCGCTGCTGTTCGCGCTGCCGGCCATCATCCTGATCGGCATCTCGGCGCTACTGAAGGCGAAGGCGCACGGCAACAACCTCTGGCCGCCGGAGATCCTTGGCACGGTCGGTTACCTGATTCTCGCGCTGACCGCGCTGATCGTGGGTGGCAGCGTCCTCGGTGCCGACATTGACGATGGCAGCATCCTGCACTTGCTCGCGACGCCGGTGAAGCGGCGAACTGTGGTACTCAGCAAGTATCTGGTGGCTGTCTTGCTGACCATGGCGTTCGCCGCAGTGCCCGAGTATCTCGCGGGCGCCATCGCCACCGGCGCCTCCAGCGGCCTTGCCGTCGGCTTGTTTGTCGGCGCGCTGGCGGGCGCGGTCATATACAACGCGCTGTTCGTGATGCTGACAGCGGTGTTCAGTCCGGGTCAGGCGCTGGCGATCGGCCTTCTGTACGTGCTGCTCTGGGAGGGCCTGCTAGCGAACCTGGTGCCGGGCGTAAGCCTGCTGTCGGCCGGGCACTACAGCCTCGCGGTGGCAAATTCGATCGCGCACAATTCGGCCTTGCACGCCTACCTCAACCTGGGCACCGGGATTGGCATGGGGCTGGTCGTGACAGCGGCGTCGCTGGGGTTCGCGTCGGTCGTGCTGTCCGGGTTCAACGTCACCGGCGACGTCGCCTGAGCATGACGCGTCGGATGGGCTAACCCAGTGTTGGCTAGCCAGCTGTTGGCCGACACAGTGTTAGCTAGCGCAGTGTTAGCTGGCGCCGTGTTAGCTAGCGAGGGGTGTTCTCGCCAGGCCGGAAGGCGGGACCGTGCCCGGGGATGATGACAGTGGCCACCGCGAGGATGCGGCGGCGGCTGGCTGACAGTGTCGCCGCGTCCGGCGCGAACGGGTCGTCGGCAGGCCCGTCCGACGCCCACCAGGCGTGGGTACACGCGTGCACTCCGTCCGGTGTCGCGGCGAGCGTCGTGATGTCTTCAGGAGTGTGGCCAGGGGTGGCCATCAGCGTGACCGAAGGGCATAGCTGGAAGCCGTCGGCTTTCCGGCTGATCCACCGGTCGCCGTCATAGATCGCCCAGTGATCATGGATCCGGGCCGCAGGAAACAGCGCCGCGTTGACGGTGTGATCCGGGTGGTGGTGGCTGAACACGATATCGGTCACGGCCTCCGGCGCTAGGCCATGCTCGCCCAGCGCAGTCAGCAGGCCCTGTCGCGACGCGACCATACCAGGATCGACGATGACCGCAACGTTGCCGTCCTGAATCAGCGTGACGGTGCTGCCGACGCGGTCGCCTCCGGAGTCGTCGCGGGCGTAGCCCGCCTGAAGGACGTGCACAGCCGCGGATCCGGTCAGCGGGAAGTCAGTGTCGTGCATAAGCGCAGACCCTATCGGCAGCCGCCCGGCCCGCACAGTGGCCGGCGGCCGGCAGTGCCGGCTCGTCAGCACTCAGCGAGTCCCCAGGCCAGCTGTATAAGCTGCTAGCCATCAGTCGGGGCACAACTAGTGCGGGCGTGGTGCGGCCGGTCCACGATGTGCTCACCCAGGCGGGAACGTCATGAAGGACCGCGCATGAAACCTGGCCGTGCCACCACCCTCGGCCTTGCCTTGTGCGGAATTCTCGCAGCGTGCTCCGGTCACGCTGGCGCATCCGCTAGCGGGGCCATGCCGTCCACGAGGTACCTGGTCTGCGAGTCGCTGGCAGGCATCTGCACGGGCGTGACGCCGAAGTACGAGCCAGCTGCGCTTCTCATGTCCGGCGACGGCAGTCTCTACGCCAAGGACGTGACCTGGTCCGGCTGGGGTACGGCGACGGCTACCGGGCACGGCGTCGCTGAGGCCAACAACTGCCAGCCGGACTGCGCCGAGGGCAAGCTCACCGCGCATCCGGTGACGATCGTGCTGAGCAGGCCCGTCCGATGGCATGCGGACATGGTCTACAGTCGCGCGTCGTTTTCGATCCCGTCGCTGCATGACCACCAGACGTCAGCCGCCGGACTCATCCCGCGCCCGGCTCCGTCAGTTACGGTCCCGGCGCCCTAGACGGGGCCGGCTAGCTGCCAGGGGATGCTGGCGGGCCGGTCACCCGGCCTTGGCCGCGGCCTTGAGTTCTTTCTTGTGAGCCCGGACGGCGGCGAGCGAGGCGTCGTCGACGATGTCGGCCACCGAGTAGTGCGACCCCGCCTCACCGAAGTGGCCGGCCGCCTCTCGCCAGCCCTCCGGCTGGATGCCGAGCTGCTTGCCCAGCAAGGCAGTGAAGATCTGCGCCTTATTGCCGCCGAAGCCGGGCAATTCAGCGACTCTTGCCAGCAGTTCCTTGCCGGAGGCAGCACCGGTCCAGACGGCCGCGGCGTCGCCGTCGTAGCGATCGACAATCAGCCTGGCCAGGTCCTGTGTCCGGGCGGCCATGGCCTTGGGGAACCTGTGCAGCGCCGGCCGCTCGGCGAAGACCGCGGCTAGCGCAGCCGGGTCATATTCAGCCAGCTCGGCCGCGGTCGGCTCATGCCCGAGTCGCTTGACCAGCTCATACGGCGAGCTGAACGCCTTCTCGAACGGCACTTGCTGATCGAGCAGCATGCCGATCAGCAGCGCGAGCGGATTACGGGTGAGCAGCTCGTTGGCCTCGGCCTGCACTGGCAGCGAAATCGTCATGCGTGTCATCATCTACCATCGCGCCGGGATGCGGGAACCCGCTCGGCAGGCCGGTGCAGGCGGGGGGCCGCCGCAGGGGAACTAGGGACCGGGCTGGATAGTTGATACAAGAGGGGAACGAAGTTTCCCGGAGGGAGTCCGGCATGGCACCGCGTTTCAGGTATGGCCTCATCGGGGTCGTGATCGGGCTGCTGCTAGTGATCATTGGCCATCCGATTATCGGTCTCGTAGTGATCGCAGCCACCATCGCAATCCCGGCAGTTGCCTACGCCATGCTGAGTCCTGAGCAGCGGCGCAGGCTGCGCAGGAACCGCGACCGCAAGCAACTCGGCGGTTAGCAAGTCGCCAGGACTGGCCGGCGTGCTCGGTGCGCTCTGGCGGTGCCGCGTCAGACCAGCGGGTTCGTTGCCTTAATCTGCGGGAATCTGCTGAAGTCCCGATCTGCGCTCCACAGGTCCTTAATGCCCTGGCTCAGACATAGCGCAACGATTCTGGCGTCGTGCACCAGCGGGCCGGTGACTTTGGCGCTGGCCAGTAGCGAGCTGAGCACGGACCAGTAGGTGCTGCCTTCACTCAGCGGTACTACAGATGGCGATTCAAGCCAGGCGGCAACCTGGCTGATCGCTTCGTCGGCGCTGCTTGGCGGATCGTAGATGCGCGGGTGCGTCGCGATCGCGTAGAACTCGTTAAGGCACGGCCAGGGCAGGGCCCAGGGCGCCGGGCTCTGCGCTAGCTCGCCAATCGCGGTAGCAGCGGCGTCGTGGAAGGACGAGTCGCGCCGGTGTGCGTACACCAGGAGGTTCGTGTCCACGGCGATCAAAGGCGGTCTCCGTAGCTGAGCTCCCTGATCTTGGCCCAGCCGGCCTCGGCCACGTCGGGTCGTAGTCCGCGCCCGTCCACGCTGGCGTCCCGCAGAGTGAACCCCTGAGTACGGCGATGCCTGGCGATGACGGCCCGCAGCCCTTCCTCGAGCACCGACTTCATCGTGGTCCCCTCGGCCCTGGCAATCTCCTGGGCCTCGCGGATGAGCTCGTCAGGTAGCTCCACGGTGGTCTTCATACGGCTAACCATATCGTACTAGCCATACCGCCGTACCGGAGTTGGGCGGGGCTAGGTGAGTGGTAGCGGGGCTAGGTGAGCTGTCGCGGTGACTGGGCAGGTGCGCAGACTGCCGGCCCGGTAGTGCCCGTTCCCGCTTTGATTGTGCTGACCTGCGTTCAAGGACGGCTGGGCTGCCAGAATCCGGGGAACTCCCGCGGCGCTTCCGGTCCCTCGTAATGCGCCAGCGGCCGGAATATGCGGTTATCGCCGATCTGTTCCAGCACGTTGGCCATCCAGCCGATGATCCGGCTGCACGCGAAGGTGGCGGTGAACATTTCCCGCGGCAGCCCGGCGGCCTCGAGTACGACGCCGGCGTAGAACTCCACGTTCGCGTAGAGTTCCCGGCCGGGCTTAAGCTCGGCGAGAAGCTGGACTGCGGTCTTCTCCACGATCTCGGAGAACTCGACGCGCTCGCTATGCAGTTCCCTGGCAACTTCATGCAGGAGCGCCGAGCGTGGATCGACGGTCTTGTAGATCCGGTGGCCGAAGCCCATCAGCTTGTCCCCGTGTTCGATCGCGTTGCGCAACCACGGCTCGGCGTTGTCGGGCGTTCCGATCGCGTCCAGCATGTCAAAGACCCGAGCCGGAGCCCCGCCGTGGAAGGGGCCGGACAGCGCTCCGAGCGCACCGGTCACGACGGCTCCGAGGTCAGCCCCGGACGAGGCGATCACCCTGGAGGTGAAGGTCGAGTTGTTGAACCCGTGGTCGATCGTCAGCATCAGGTACCGCTCGACGGCGTACCTGGCCCTGTCCCCGGGGACCGCGCCGGTGATCATGTACAGGTAGTTCTCGCTGTAGCCGAGGTCGGGCCGGGGCTGGACCGGCTCCTGGCCGCTAGCCAGCCGGAATAGCTGCGCGGCTAGCACCGGCATGATCGCTGACAGGCGCTCGGCCTGCTCGCGTGTCTCGGCCTCGCTCTGATCGGTCCATGGCCTGCAGCCCATCGCCTGGGCGGCGACTGAGATCGCCGTGCGCAGCGACGCGAGCGAGCCGGGCGGACTCAGCCGGGCGATGGCGGGCAGCAGTTCGGCCACGCCGGCGGGCAGCTCGCGGAGTGCGGCGGTCTCTTTGGCGAAGTTTGCCCGCTGCTCAGCGGTCGGGAGGTCGCCGCGCAGCAGCAGGTGCCAGGCATCTTCCACCCGGCCGCGGCGGGCGATATCCACGGCGTTGTAGCCGCGGTAATGGTAGAAGCCCTGGCGGCCGAGCACGTCGGATACTTCGGTGCGGGCCACCGACACCCCGGCCAGCCCGGCAGGCGCCTCGTATGGCGCGGTGGCTACGTCTGCTGCGGCGTTCATGCTGCTCCTGCTCCTTAAGCGGGCGAGGGAAGTCTGATCTAATATTGATCACTGACGCGCAGCAGTGTCAATATTGATTAAAATCAACATAGTTGTTGTTGGTTCGCTACCTCACGCGGGGGTCGGGTTGGCTCGCGCGGCGGCTTCGATGGTCGAGGTCGGTGTGGCGAGGCCGACAGGCCAGCGACTGCCTCGGCCGGGCGAACGGAGGGACGCGAGTGACGGACTGGATCGGCGCGGCCGAGGCCGCGCAGCGGCTGGGCATTAAGCAGGCGAGCCTGTACGCCTATGTCAGCCGCGGCGTACTCAGTCGTCGCCGTGAGGCCGACGGGCGGGCCAGCATGTTCGATGCGGACGAGGTTGACGAACTGGCCCGCAAAGGCCGGCCGCGGCGCGCTGGTGGCGGCCGGACTGAAATCTTGATCGAATCCGCTCTGACGGAGATCACCAGCACAACCCAGCGTTACCGCGGCTACGACGCGACGGACCTGGCACTGCGGTGCAGTTTCGAGGACGTGGCGATGCTGCTCTGGACCGGGTCGCTGCCGGCCGGGGCCACTGGCGCGGCGCGCGCGGGCACCGGGGTAGCGGGCTCGGGTGCGGGGATTGGCGCGGCCGGCGCCGGGGTTGGCGTGGCGGGTGCCGTCCTGGGCGCGGGCACTGCGGGGACTGACCTGGCTGCGGGGCGCGGCGGTGACTGGCAGGCCACCGCAGAGGCCCTGGCAGCCGGCCGTGCCGCCCAGGCGGCCCTGCCGGCCGGGACGCTGCCGCTTGAGCGCCTGCAGGTCATCGTCCCGGCGCTCGCGGCCACAGATCAGTTCCGCTTGCACCTTGATCTGCCCGCCGTCGTCCAGGCTGGCAAGGCGCTGGTGGCCGGCATGGCTGGTGCCCTGCCCGATGCACGCCCGGCGCCCGGACCGGCGGGCGCGGGTCTGCCGCGTTCCGGTTCGTCCGGTTCCGGTTCACCCGACACCAGCCCGGCCGTGGCCGCCCGGCTCGCGCCGAAGCTGTGCGCCGGACCGGTTCCGCCCGGCCTCATTCGCGTGCTGAACGCTGCCCTGGTTCTGGTGGCCGACCACGAATTGGCCGCCTCCACCCTGGCAGCAAGGGTTGCGGCTTCGATGCGGGCCGATCCGTACGCCGTCGTTGCGACCGGGCTTGGCGCGATGGGCGGCGCGCTGCACGGCGGCGCCGAGCTCGGCGCCGAACTGATGCTGGGGTCCGCTAACTCACCAGCCGATGCGCCGCGAGTTGTCGGCGACCTGCTACGGCGAGGGGAGAAGCTCCCTGGCTTCGGGCATTTCGTCTACCAGGACGGCGATCCGCGCGCCAACCTGTTGCTCCGCCTGATCTCTGAGTTCGCGCCCGATTCACCGCAGCTCGCGATCGCTCGGGCCGTGACGGACGAGGCACATCGGCGAGCCCTGCCGGAGCCCAATATCGAATTCGCCCTCGCGGTGCTTGCCCGAGTCGCCGGCATGATCCGCGGATCCGGAGAAGCGATCTTCGCGACGGGCCGCACCGCAGGCTGGCTCGCTCATGCACTCGAAGAGTACGAGCGCAACATTCCGATCCGCCCGCGTAGCATCTACACCGGCCCGACAGCGATGACCTAGTAGGTCCGCTCGGTGCCCACATATCATGATTTGTTTGCGTGACAAACTGGGTATCAGCTGCGGACAAGATCGATGAGAAGTGCCTCCGGATTGCGATCCGGGCCCTCGATCGGGCCGGAACTTGTGGTGCAGCCCCGCCGGATAGGCCCGGTTGCGCCCCGTATGCCGTCTGGCGAAGTGGCTCCGCAGATGCCCAGGGAATGTGGCAGCAGAATCCGGGCTTATGCCAGGCAGACTTGAACGGGAGAACTGTGATGGCTGTCCGCCGTTTGAACCACGCTGTCCTGTACGTGCGGGACCTCGCCGCGAGCGTCGATTTCTATACCGACACGCTCGGGTTCGAGATCGCCATGGAGATACCTGGCCGGGCTGCGTTCTTGCGCGCGCAGGGCACCGCCAACGATCACGACCTCGGCCTGTTCTCCGTGCCTGACGGCCAGTTGCCGCACGGCACATACCTGGGCTTGTACCACCTGGCCTGGGAGGTCGGCACGCTGGCTGACCTTGCCGCCGTCCGCGACCGCCTCGCAGCCAGGAACGCCCTCGTGGGGGCCAGTGACCACCGCGTATCGAAGTCGCTCTACGCCAAAGACCCGAGCGGCATCGAGTTCGAGGTCATGTGGCGGGTGCCAGCCGAAGACTGGGCGCAGGAGACCGCTGGCGGCTCGATGATCAGGCCGCTGGACCTGGAGGCGGAGATTGCCCGCTGGGGCGACCGCGTCACCGGTGCCGCAGCCGGCTCTGTGACCTGAACCCGCCGCTAGTACCGCACTGACCGGACGTCCGACCGGAAAACAGACCCCCGCGAGACAGGGCAATACGGGCAAAGAATCACGGTTTCCCGCCCGCGCGACCGCCCTACCTCGGGCCAGATGACTTAGCATCGATTTCTGCTGTCACATATCGGGCATAGCATCCGATAAGGTCATCCGAAAACGCTCGAACTAATGCTATGTCGGCATAGGCGGCCGAT
>Ga0335072_10011463_pt1 | contig 12695 bp, 13 predicted proteins | sample Lox_Sample_21_FD_206725 | JGI IMG/M metagenome (GOLD analysis project Ga0335072, IMG submission 206725) | Soil microbial communities from Loxahatchee National Wildlife Refuge, Florida, United States - Lox_Sample_2.1 | ecosystem: Environmental > Terrestrial > Soil > Wetlands | place: USA...
CGCACGACCCGGACGGAGACGAACCGGCCCTCGTCCTCGGCGAGGAACCCGATGATGGCGCGGATCCGGTCCTCGGTGGTGCGGGCGGCCGTGGCGCTCATGTCCTGCTCCCTTGCTCGTTCCCTGCTGACAAATACAATTTACCACATGGGGTAAATCAGGTCAAGAAACGGGCGGGCGATCCGGTTCCCGCGCCGCCTTCCTCGGCCGCCCCCGCCGTCCCTCGCCGGACGGCTCGCCGATCGCCTTCGACACCTGAACGTGACTGACGCCCAGCCGCCGCGCGAGCTCGGCCTTCGACGTCCCGCCGGCGACCGCCTCCCGCATCGCCTGCGCCCTGCCCTCCGACAGCGCCGCGCGGGCGGCCCCGATCAGCGGCACGAGCGCGGCGGCCCTCTCCAGCGGCGGCAGCGCCATCACGCGGTGCAGTTCCGCGTCGAACTCCCCGGGTGTCATCCCCGGCTTCCTGGCCGTCATCGCGGCCTCCTTTCACGGGTTCTCCGGATACGGGAAGGCCCCGGCGCGCGGCCGGGGCTTCTCGGGTGAGCTCTCACGCCTTCCCGCACGAGTGGGGCCGCATCGGGTGGCAGCAGACCACGTCGGCGGTCTCGGTGGCCCGCATGATCTCGGCGTCGGCGAGCGGGAGCCGGAAGGCGCGGAACTGGAAGTGGCTGAAGTAGTAGGCGACCTTGCGGCCGTTGCGGTCGGAGGCGAAGAAGATCGTGAGGCGGCGGTTGTAGCCGGGGGTGGGGGCTGGCTTGGTCGTGGCGGTCATCTTGGTTCCTTCCGGTCTGTTCCCTGCTGACATCTCTTATATTACCCTACAGGGTAAATAAAAGTCAACACGGGACCGGAAACAGAGAGCCCCGCGCCCGAACCGGAGCCAAGTGTCAGCAGGGAACCGGAGCACCCCGGCGCGGGGCTCAGGCGAAGGCTACCCGCCCGCCCGCAATCACCCCCGCGAATCACCGCACCACGGACACCCCGCGAGCCGCGTTCGCACCATCCGCCCCCGTGCGTGATCATGTGGCAATGGGACGCTGGTCGATTTCCTTTCGCTCCTCCGACTTCAACGGCGACGGCCGGCGCTCCCGGCCGAAACAGGGCCGCCACGGCACCCCGGACCTCGCCCCGCAAGCAGGCGGCGAGGGTCAGCACGAGTGCCCCCGAGGCGCACTGTGCGCCTCCTCCACCCGCGACGCCGAGGGAACCTGGCACCCGCTCCTCGTCAACTCGGCGTTCTGCCCCGCCGACGAGTCCGCGATCGCCAACGCGATCCCCGACCTCCCGCGGAGCTGGTTCCTCCTCGCCGCCCGCATCGGCGACCCGGTCCGCTCCGGCCGCGGCGTCCGCCGCCCTCCCGGCTCCCGCGTCCTCCTCAACGCCGAGGCCGACGCCCTCCTCCGCACCTCGTCGGCGATCCTCATGGGATGGGCCGCCCGCGTCCGCGCCGTCCCCGGCCTGCAGCTGTCGGCGAACCGGCACCTCCCCGACAAGCCCGAGGGAGTCCGCGACAACTGCGCGGTCCTCGCCCGCCACGTCACGCAGCTCCTCGCGCTCCCGCCCGGGCCGGTGATCCGCACCTGGACATGGCTCCCCGGCAAGGAGGCGACCCGGGCGCCCGCCGTCCCGTGCCGCCGCTGCGGCCTCCCGGTCTCCCCGTCGCCGTCGGGGAAGCACTGGTGGCCCGCCGTCTGCGCCCACCCGTCCGCCGTCCCCGCCGCGTACGGGGAGGACAGCGACGGGACGATGACCCCCACCGCCTGGGCGTGCGCCGCCTGCTCCAAGCGCCTCCCCCCGGGCTGGTCCGCCGCACCGCGCTGCGACCACGCCGCCGCGGCGGACCCCGGCGGGTGGCGGACGGGGGCGGTCTCCGCCGACGTCGAGGAGGAGATCGGCGACCTCGAGATCGTCCACGCCGGCGAAGGCTGGGCCACCTGCGTCACCGAGCTGTCAGGGATCGACGCCGGCCTCGACGTCCTCGACCTCGCCGCCAGGTTCCGCAAGCACCTCCAGGAGTCGCCCGCCCGGCCGGAGCCGCTCGAGGGCGTGCCGTGCCGCTCCTGCGAGAAGACCGCCCTCGTCGAGGCCGACCCCCCGCACGACCCCGACGCCGAGAAGGACAAGTCGCGATGCACCGCCTGCGGCGACCGCATGGCACCGGACGAGTACGCGAGCTGGACCGCCCGCTACAAGTCGTACGTCGAGGGGTCTGGGTCGATCACCTGCCGCCTGTGCGAGCTCGGCGACTGCCGCGACTGCCGGTTCGCCGCCTGCGCCTGCGACCGGCCCGGCCACCATGCGCCACGCCGCGCCGGCGCCCAGATTTGACGCCTATCTCATTGCCCGTCACACTAGCTCTCGACAGCATCACCATGCCCCGGGACGCCTCGAGCGCCCTGGGGCATCGCGCTTTCCGGGGGCGGGTGACCGTGCTGCCCTCCCGCGCCGACGGCTTCCTCACGACCCCCGAGTCCGCCCGGCTCCTCGGCGTCAAGCCGTGGCTGATCCGGAAGTGGCGCTCGCGTGGCTGGCTCATGCCGCAGGGCCTTGACGAGCGGGGCAACCCACTGCACACCCCCGAGGCGCTGTGGGCCGCCGACGAGCTCGTCCGGGGACATGGCGTCGAGACGTCCGGGATCGACCCGAGGCGGCTCCGCAACAGATCCCGCGAGCCGGAGACGACAACGCGGGCCGACGCGGGCATCGCCGCATGACCGTCACCGTCGCCCAGACGGACGACCGCCACCGGGCTCTCGTCCCCAACGGGGAGCGTCCCGCGTTCTGCTGCGAGCATGGCCACGCGGATGCGGCGTCGGCGGCGCTCCACGCATGGAAGCTCATCCGGGCGATCGCACGGCGCGAGGCGAAGGCATCGAGGTGACGTGCCCGCTTCGTTCGTAGCCACCCGCGAGATCAGGCTGAGCGAGCTCACCCGCTTCCCGGGCAACGCCCGCCGGGGCAACGTCGCCGAGATCCGCAAGAGCATCAAGCGCCACGGCCAGTACCGCTCCCTCGTCGTCCGCTCCCACGACGGGCGGCTGACCATCCTCGCCGGGAACCACACCCGCGACGCGCTCGAGGCCGAGGGCCACGACACCGCCCGGTGCGAGCTCATCGAGTGCACCGACGACGAAGCCCGCCGCATCAACGCAGCCGATAACCGCCTGGGCGAGCTGCCCGACCCAGAGACCGGCGAACGGTACGACGGCGACGCCCTCGCGGAACTCCTGTCCTCGCTCGACGGCGACTTCGATGGCACCGGGTGGACCGAGGACGACCTCGCCGCCCTCCTCGAGGAAGACGATCCCGGGCCCATGGGGGGGGGCGGTGATCCGGACGACGCGCCGGAACCGCCAGCGGAACCAGTGTCCGCGCTCGGCGACCTGTACGTACTGGGCAAGCACAAGCTGCTAGTCGGCGATTCCACGGACCCGGGCGCGATCGGCCGCCTCATGGACGGCGAGTTGGCCGACATGATCTGGACCGACCCGCCGTACAACGTCGCCGTGACCGGCGGGACGCATGACCCGCGCGACAAGAAGAACCACGGCAAGGGCCCGCGCATCGCGAACGACTCGATGGGCGACAGCGAGTTCCGCGCGTTCCTCATCGCGGCCTTCTCGGCCATGGCCGAGCACCTGAAGCCAGGCGGCGCCGTCTATGCCTGTCACGCCGACACCGAGGGCCTGAACTTCCGGGCCGCTTTCGGTGAGGGCGGCCTGGAACTGCACCAGGTCCTGATCTGGGTCAAGCAGCAGTTCGTCTTCGGCCGGTCGGACTACCACTGGCAGCACGAGCCGATCTTGTACGGCTGGAAGCCCGGCGCAGCCCACGCCTTCCACGGCGAGCGGAACCAGTCGACCATCTGGCAGGTGGACCGGCCGATGCGCTCAGCCATGGAACACCCGACGCAGAAGCCCCTCGACCTCGTGTCGATCGCGCTGAACAACTCAAGCCGCCGCGGCGAGCTCGTGCTCGACCCGTTCGGCGGATCGGGCTCTACGCTGATGGCCGCGCACGCGGCGGGCCGCCACGCCCGGCTCTGCGAGCTCGATCCGAGGTATGCGGACGTGATTATCCAGCGATGGATGAACGCTACCGGGGAGCAGGCCGTCCGGGAGAATGGCGTCGCATGGGGCGAGTTCGCGTGAGGGGCGAGCCGATGCGGTCCCTGCTCGGCCAGGCTCGCGAACTCGTGCCCCCGCAAAGGCCTCGTCTACGAGCCGTTCGGCGGGTCGGGCACCACGCTGATCGCCGCGCATGAGCTCGGCATGAGGGCGGCGGTCGTGGAACTCGACCCGCGGTACGCCGACGTCATTCTCAGGCGCGCGGAAGCGTTCACGGAGCACACCCCCGAGCGCCTCCTACCTGACGGCGGCACCGTCCCCGTCTCATTCGCGGCGTAGAGTTCCCGTCTTCGCTTGCGGCGTGTCGCGGCCGGTATAGGTGGTAGCACCACCGGTAAGATTGGGACATGACGGCCACCGACGCCGCCGAGGTGATCGGCGACAACCCAATGGCTCTCTACCGCCTCTATGCCGCAGACGACACCCTCCTGTACGTCGGCATCACGCACAGCCTGAGCATCCGGTTCGCGGAGCACGCGAAGGACAAGCCGTGGTGGCCGGAAGTCGCCCGCAAGACCGTCGCCTGGCATGGCAGCCGCCCCGACGCACTGCACGCCGAAGCAGTAGCCATCAGGGACGAGAACCCGGCCCACAACATAGTCCGGCCGCTCCGCGAGCGCGTCCGCCGCATCGACCGCCACAAGAGCAGCCCGAAGGCCATCCGGATGCCCGACGGCCTCGATGCGTGGTACCGGCAGCGCGCCGACGCCGAGGGGCGCACCATGAACGCCCTCCTCGTCGCCGCCCTCGAGGAATACCGGGACCGGCACCCCGACGCCGCCACAGAGCCGCCCGAGACCGCCCCCGCCGCCTGACCCGTTCGCCGAACACATGGACCGTCGAACGTCCGCCCGGAGGTGCCCTGTGCCCCGACGCCGCGACCCCGCGACGATGGAACGGGACCAGCAGGCGTACGACCTTTTCCGACGCGGCCTGTCCTACCGGCAGATCGCCGGGCAGCTCGAGTACTCGTCCCCGTCGACGGCGTTCGCCGCGGTACGCCGGGCGGTGAAGGACAACGCGTCGGATCCGCTCGAGCAGGCCGAGGCGAGGCAGGCGTTCTACGACCGGCTGCAGGACTACCGGCGGGCCGCGCAGCGGGTCCTGTCGACCCGGCACTTCCACGTCAGCCAGGGCGGCAAGATCGTCGCCGGGCCGGACGGGCAGCCGCTCATCGACAATGACCCGAACATGCGGGCGCTGGACCGGCTCCTCAAGATCGACGATATGGAGCTGCGGCTGCGGGACCTGTACCCGGCGGCGAAGTCCCGCGTCGAGGTGATCACCGAGGACGCCCTGGACGCCGAGATGGCGGAGATCGCCAGGAAGATCGCGCTGAACGATGCCCGCGAAGCCCGCCCCGCTGATTCTGGCGCCGCCTGAGAAGGTCGCGCGGCTAGCCGAGCTGCGGGAGCGCCTGCGCGAGCAGGAGGCGGAGCAACTCCGTCATGTGGACGTGTTCGGGCTGCTGGGCTACGAGCCGACCCCGAAGCAGCAGATCTTCCACGATGCGACGGAATTCGACGTCCTGTTCGGCGGGAGCTCGGGCGGCGGCAAGGGCGGTCGCTGTCCGGACCGTACGTCACCGTCGTATGATGCATCAGTGGAGACTAAAGTCCTTACCCCGAAGGGCTTTAAGCTCTTCGGCGACATCCGCCCCGGCGATCAGGTCTGCAATCCGGACGGCACCGTAGCGCACGTCATCAGGGTCACTGACAACGGGCCGAGGCAGTTCTACCGGGTCACCCTCGCCGACGGCTCGAGCGTCGAGGCCGACGAGGACCACCTCTGGGCGATCACCGTCTCCGCCCAGCGACGGCGGCGCAAGAGCGACGTGCCGGTCATCCCGGACGGGCTGCGCCCCGAGGACGAGTGGAACCTCCGCGTCCAGTCCCGGTGCAAGATCGTCAGCACGGTCGAGCTCCGCGAGCTCGTGCTGCGCGGGAGCGATGACAAGGCGCGCGGCGACCACGCGCGGCACGTCCTCCTGCCGCTGACGATGCCCGTGAACCTGACCGGCGCCAAGGGGCGCTGGCCGGTGTTCAGCCCGTACATTCTCGGCGCGCTGATCGGCGACGGCAGCATGGGCGGCCACCGGTCCGTCTCCATCACCGGCATCGACGAGGAGATCTTCGACCGCATCCGGGCCGAGCTCCCCGACGGCCTGGCCCTCGTCGAGCGCGTCAGCGACCGCAGCTGCCCCCAGTACGCCATCACCCGCAAGGGGGCACCGGAAGACGCCGCGGACCCGGGCGCGCTAGGGCCGTTCATCGCCGAGATGAAGCGCCTCCGCGAGGAGCGGAACTGCTCGCAGCGCGACCTCGCCGCCCTGACCGGCATCACCCAGTCGTACATCTGCGCTATCGAGGCAGGCCGCGTATGGCCGGGCTCGCAGGTCGCCGAGCGCATCGACCGGGCGCTCGGCGCCGACGCCCGCCTATTCGGCCTGTACGCGCACCGCGGCGCCGGCGAGTCCGCTCAGACGCTGCTCACCCGCGACGGCCTGTACGGACTGCACTCCTGGGACAAGTTCATCCCCGAGCGCCTCAAGACAGCCCCGGCGGCCGACAGATTCGCTTTCATGCAGGGCCTGATGGACACCGACGGCTACATGGACGACCGGGGCCATGTCGAGCTCGTCACGGTGTCCGAGCGGCTGGCAAAGGACGCACAGGAGATCCTGCGCTCGCTCGGCTACCGGGCCACGCTGACCACCAAGACCCCCACCTACACGCACAACGGCGAGAAGCGCGAAGGGCGCCTCGCCTACCGGCTCTACATCCAGGGCCGCCACCTCGACCGCCTGTTCCACATGACCCGCAAGCGCGAGAGGGTCACGCGGTACAACGGCGGCGACGTCGAGCCCTGGCACCGCGTGGTCTCCGTCGAGCCGACTGCCGTCGACAACAGCAAGTGCATCACGGTCGACAACCTCAACCACCTGTACATCACCGACGACTACATCGTCACGCACAACTCCGTCGCCCTGGTCGCCGAGGCGATCCGGGCGTGCGTCCGCTTCCCCGGCATCCGCGTCGGCGCGTTCCGCCGCAGCTACCCGGAACTGAAAGAGTCGCTCCTCGCCGAGTTGTCGACGACGTTCCGGTTCGCCGGGGCGCTCGGCGCGAAGTGGAACGGCAACGAGTACGAGCTCCGGTTCCCCAACGGGTCCGTCGTCATGTTCCGCTACGCGGAGACCCTGAAGGACGCCACCCGCCGGCAGGGCGGCCAGTTCCAGCTCCTCATCTTCGACGAGCGGACCCTGACCCCGCCGGACGTCATCGCGTTCCTCGAGTCCCGCCTCCGGTCGGGCCGGGCCGACATCCCGGTCCTCGGCATCCGCTCGAGCGCGAACCCGGGCGGCTCCGGCCACGGCCTCGTCAAGGCCAGGTACATCACCGCGACGAACTTCGGCGCCGACGTCGTCACCGACGAGCGCGGCCGGACGGTCCGGTTCATCCCGAGCCGCCTCGCCGACAACCCGCACGTCAACCCCGAGTACGCCGCCGACCTCCTGGCGCTGCCCGAGAAGCTCCGGGCCGCCTTCCTCGACGGGAACTGGGACGTGTTCTCAGGCCAGATGTTCCCCGAGCTGTCCCGCGACCGGCACGTCATCGAGCCCGTGCACCTGCCCGCGTCGTGGACCCGGTACAACGGCATCGACTGGGGCTTCGCCAACCCATTCGCCGTCCTCTGGGCGGCGACCGACGAAGATCAGCGCGTCTGGTTCTACAGGGAGATCCACGCCGCCGGGGTCGGCGAGGCCGAGCAGGCCCGCCGCATCCTCGCCGCCGAGGCGGAAGACGAGCGGATCTCCGCCCGCTACGCCGACGACGCCATGTGGGCCACCCGCGGCGACGCGAAGGCGATCAGCGACGTCTACTCGGAGAACGGCGTCCACCTCACCAGGGCCGCGAAGGGCTCCCGGGTCGTCGGCTGGCAGCGGGTCCGCTCCTACCTCGCCGAGAAGCCCGCCTGCCCCCACCACCGGGCGATGGGCTGGGAAACCTGCCCCGGCCTGCACATGTTCTCGACGCTGTCGAACTTCTACCGGACGCTCGCGGATCTACCCCACGCCGAGAGCGGCGACCCGGAAGACGCCGACACCCACGGCGACGACCATTTGCCCGACGCCGCCCGCTACCTGCTAATTAACCTCGGCGGCGGCGCGGAAAGCTGGATCAACTGGGCGAAAAAGAAGGCGCTCGCCGCCGCGGCCGAGACGGAAAGCCTCGCCTCCGCCCGCCGCGCTGTCCGCGAGCTCGCTAAGCCCGGCCCGGAACCGGAGCCCGAAGCCCCGGCCGAGCCCCTCGACCCGGCAGCGCGACTGCGCGCCGCCAGGTCTGCGATGTTCCAGGCGTCGCAAAATGGCGCGGCACCCTCGGGTCGCGGTTACCGCTAGTCCCGAAGGTGCCGCCTGTGCTGGGCTTGGCTCGGCCGTGCAATGCTAAGCCATGCTCCGCTGCGCTCTGCTGCGCAGAGCCATCCGCGCGCCCCCTACTCCTCCTCGTCCCCGTCCACCTCTCCGGGGATGATCTTCGGTCCCGGCCCGAACACGGCCTCTTCGAGGTCGGCGAGCCGCTGCTCGGCCGAGTTCATCCGATTGCTCAGGTTGCGGATGACGAGGCCGACCGCCTGGAATCTCCGCCGCTCCTCGTCGGTCGCGGCGGTCATGTCGGCCTTGTCGATGATCGCCAGCGCCCTCCCGATCTGCCGGTCGGCGCGCTGCCGGTGATCCTGGGCGATGCCGGCCATCTCGCCCGGCCGCGCCACTCGGTACCCCTTACCGCGCACGGCGACAAGCGCCCGCCCGTGATCGTTCAGCAGCAGCGGCCGGGCCGCGCTCACGGCCTGCCTTACCTGTGCCCGCCCGGCCTCGTCAGCGCCGACGTCGATTGCCTGCGCGAGCGCCTCGAAGGTCAGCACGTCGCCGAACGCAGCCTTCGCCGCCATCTCGGCGACGATGACCCGCAGCGCCCGCGAGCCTTTCGACGGGAACGGGCTCACTGGCGCACCACCTCTGCCGCGAATCGGCCGTAGCCGAGCTTGCGGGCGTTGCCGATGCCGGTTGCCGTGCCCGTGGTCGCGATCACTCGCTCGAACAGATCCCAGCTGATGATCTCGTTGAAGACGATCAGGGTCAACTCGATCCGCCACTCCGGGAACAGCGGGCGCACTGACGGCACCATGGCCTTTTTGCCTGCCGGGCTTTTGTTGACCATTTTCCGAAGCCTGAATGCCTCGTCGTCGTAGAGCTTCGACGGGTCGGCGGGCCCGTTGTGGAGTAGCGGGAATTCCAGGGCGCCGCTGGCGATCCCGCCGTCTGCCTTTCCTGAGGCGCTGGTGCCGCCGATACGAAACGCGCCGGTGCGAAGCGCCCGGTTGATGTTCACCCAGGGGATGACGACGCGCTTGCCCCCGTCGGGGGCCGGGGCAAGGTAGAGGCTGGCGTTGTATGCAAGCCAGTCCTTCCGCTTGCGGTCCTCGTCGGTCATCTCCTTTCCCTTGTCGGTGATCGACTTGATCTCGCGGGCGATCGGGTCTTCAGGGTCGGCGTGCTCGATGTTGTCGAGCACGAGAGGCGTCGTGCCGGTCAAGACGACTCGCGCCGTGTCGATGTTCGGGGTTGCTGGCATGCCGCTCCTTCATGGGATCGGACCTGTGCTCCGCTGTGCTGCGCTAAGCCGGGCTTTGCTGGACTCCGCTGGGCCGTGCTCCGCTCCGCTGAGTGATGCTGAGCTGCGCACTCATAAAGTATCAATGCGCGCAGTGATGCGCAACTCGACGCGGACTAACGGAACGCAACGGAAGGGATCGCGTGGCCGACACGGAGCCAGCAGTCTTCGAGTACTCCGGCACGTGGCCGTTCGGCGGCGAGCTGAGGATCGGCGGCCACCTGGCCGGGGCGGTCACGGGCTTCGACGTCCACGCCCCCGCCGACAGCATCCCGGTGGTGACGCTGACATTGATGGGCGCAGGCGCCTTGCGGCTGCTGCTCGCCCAGGGCGCCGCGGACGTGAAGATCCCCGATGAGACCCGCGAGGCGCTGATAGCGCTCGGCTGGAAGCCGCCGGCAACCTGAGCGGGAGGCGCCCCGCATGACGCTCCGCTCCCGCCTCGCGACGGCCACGCTTCCGCCGCCGACGGCCGACGTCGCCAAGGGATTCGGCACCTCCATTCCTGGCGACATCCAGGCGGCCGAGGCGCGGTCGCAGATGACGCCGGCGAGCCCGTTCAGCCCCGGCGAGCCGATCGGCCCCTATGACGGGTTCAGCCGCACCCCGCGGTCGCATGATTACGTCACCGGCTACAACATCGCGACGCGCCCCCGGGTGCACGAGCGGGTGGCGTTCGAGACGCTCAAGGGCCTGTTCAACTCCTACGACGTTGCCAGGGTCTGCGTCCGCCACAGGATCGCGTCCCTGAGAAGCCTCGACTACAAGCTGATAGCGGCCGACGGCTGGGAGTCGGATGTCTCCGCCGACGTCGCCGAGGGCAAGCGGGTCCTGAAGCGGCCGGACGGCAAGACGCTGTTCAAGCCGTGGCTGGCGAAGTACCTGCGCGGCGTGCTGTCCTACGACGCCGGCACCCTGTACCGGATGCGGAACCGGGCCGGTCGCGCGGTCGGCCTCTCGGTGGTCGACGGGACGCTGATCGCGCCGCTGCAGGACTACTGGGGGAACCCGCCGGACGACCCGGCGCCCGGCTACGTCCAGTACGTGCAGGGGCTGCCGTGGAACTGGCTGACGCGCTCGGATTTGATCTACGAGCCGTACGACCCGCAGGACGACAGCCTCTACGGCACGGCGCCGCTCGAGGACATCCTTCTGACGGCCAACACGGACATCAGGTTCCAGCTGTACTTTCTCGAGCGCTTCACCCAGGGGAACCTTCCCGCCGGGTTCGCGAGCTCGCCGGACACCTGGTCCCCGGACCAGATCGAGCAGTTCCAGGAGTACTGGGACGCGTTCATGCTCGGCGACCAGAGCAGGAAGCACCAGATCCGCTGGATTCCGAGCGGCAGCAAGCTCGCGTGGACGAACGAGAAGGACTTCACCGACGCGTTCTCGCTGTTCCTGATGCGAAAGACATGCGCCGCGTATTCGATTGTCCCATCTGACCTGGGGTTCACCGAGAGCGTGAACAAGTCGAGCGGCGAGTCTCAGGCTGACGTGCAGCACCGCGTCGGGGACCTCCCCCTCGCCCACCACATCCAGGACATCCTGACCGCCTTCCTCCAGGACGACCTGCAGCTTCCCCTGAAGTTCGCGTTCGACCTCGGCGAGGAGCAGGACGACCGGCTCAACCAGGCGCAGACCGACGACATCTACGTCAAGAACGGCACCGTCAGCTCGTCCGAGGTCCGCGAGTGGCGGTTCGGCCTGTCCGACCCGCAGCCCGTTCCCCGGGCCTTCTACACCGAGCGCGCCGGCCCGATCCCGCTGTCGGCGCTGCTCGCCGTGGCGGGCCCGGTCGACCCGGCGTCCGCCGCCCCCGAGCCGGGCGCTCCGCTGCCCCACAAGGCGTTCGCCCCGGTCGAGGGAGTCCTCCCGAACCCGGCTCCGAAGGAGCCCGGCCTCGCGGTGCAGCGGTACGGGCCGGAGGCGAACCCGGACGACCCGACAGTCGCCCCGGCCGGGGCTTCGCGCGCCGCCGCCGCTCCCGCGCTGCCCGCGGCCCCGGTCGCCAAGGAGGGCGGGGGAGCGGGGGGGAACGCCGCCGCCGGCATCACGACGGCGACGGGCCTGTTCTCCTACGACCTCGAGGGGCGGGACGACGACGACGGCCCGGTTGATCAGGCGGCGGTCGCGAAGGAGATGCAGGCGTTCCGGCGGTTCGCGAAGGCGCGCCGACGGGACGGGGAGTGGCGGGACTTCGAGTTCCGGACGGTCCCCAGGGTCCGCGGTCACAACCTCAACGACTCCGGCCGCCTCGCCGTCCGCAAGGACGCCGGGGAAGTCGCCGTCGCCGGGCTCGCGGTCCTCGCGGCGGACACCGGCCGGGTGCTGATGCTCCAGCGGGCGCTCTGCGACGACGACCCGGCGGCGGGAACCTGGGAGTTCCCGGGAGGCCACCTCGAGGCCGGCGAGTCCCCGCTGGCCGCCGCGTGGCGTGAATGGCAGGAGGAGTGCGGCGTCGCGTGCGCCCCCGGCGTGCAGACCGGATCGTGGACGAGCCCGAACGGCATTTACCAGGGCATCGTCTGGACGGTTGAGCGCGAGGCGATGGTGCCCGTCCGCTCGGACAGCGTGATCGCCAACCCGGACGACCCCGACGGGGACCAGACCGAGGCAATCGCCTGGTGGGACCCGGAGACGCTGCCGGGAAACCCGGCGGTGCGCGCGGAGCTCCTCGCGAACATCGACGATGTCGTGGCCGCGCTCGGCTACGGCGTGACCGACGACGCGACGCCCGAGCCTGTCGACGTCGCGAAGGCGGCGAAGGCAAACCCAAAAGCGCCATCCTGGCACGGCTGGACGCTCGATCAGAAGACGGCCGCGCACTGGGCTCCGAAGGTCCGCGACTCAGTTAGGGCGGCGGTCCCGAAGGCGAAGGCCCGCGAGA
>Ga0335072_10011464_pt1 | contig 12695 bp, 10 predicted proteins | sample Lox_Sample_21_FD_206725 | JGI IMG/M metagenome (GOLD analysis project Ga0335072, IMG submission 206725) | Soil microbial communities from Loxahatchee National Wildlife Refuge, Florida, United States - Lox_Sample_2.1 | ecosystem: Environmental > Terrestrial > Soil > Wetlands | place: USA...
CCGGCCGGAATTCCAACGGCCTTCCTCGGCATCGATGTAATAGAAGCCGCAGTGCTGATTCTGGTCGAAGCTGACGTTGTCGAAAATGAAGAATTCGGCTTCCGCCCCGAAATACGCGGTGTCGGCGATGCCGCTGTTCTTCAAAAACAATTCGGCTTTCTGCGCGATCCAGCGCGGGTCGCGTTCATACCGCTGCTTGGTGATCGGATCTTTCACATCGCCGTACATCACCAGAGTCGGCGTCTCGGCGAAGGGATCCATCAACGCGGTCTCAGGATCGGGGATCAGCAGCATGTCGCTCTCGTGGATCGCCGCCCAGCCGCGGATACTCGATCCATCCATGCCGAAGCCTTCTTCGAAGCTGCTCAGATCCAGTTCGCTGATCGGATACGATACATGATGCTGCAGGCTCGGTATGTCCGTGAACCTCAGGTCGAGCTGCTTGGCATCGTTTTTCTTGGCATATTCCAACACTTCTTGCGGACTCATCCATCCTCCAGGAAATACTGTACGTGGGATTGTCGCAGGTCGCAGGTTTTCGACCTAGATTAGCTCACAGACATACTGGGGGTCAAGCGAGGTGAGACAACCCGGCGCGGACGGTCCACCACCAATTCCCGGCATGGCCGGCCCAGGTGGCCTCACTCGGCCGATGCTGGAAGGATCGGTGGCCGACATCCGGTTCCCTAAAGGCCGGCAGCAAGCCCGACGGCCCAACTAAACCATCGCACAGACCACCTACCTCACCAGCTCAAATCCGCCTCGCAAGCCGCTCGACGAATCGGGCGCGATCCATACCTGAAACTGGCCGGGCTCGGTAACCAGCTGCGCTCCGTTGTGAAAGGCCAGATCGCTGCTCTTCAGCGTGAATTCGACCGTCTGCTTTTCTCCCGGCTTGAGGTGTACGCGGCGAAAATCTTTAAGCTCGCGCACAGGCTGTGTCAGGCTGGCGGCCAACTGGCGAATATACAGTTGGACGACTTCGTCGCCTTCCGTCTTCCCCGTATTCGATACCGTCGCCGACACCGTCAGGTTCCCGCCGATAGGCATCTCGGCGGAGGAGACGTGCAGATCGTCGTAATGGAAAGTCGTATAAGCAAGGCCGAAGCCGAAGGGATATTCCGGCGTGAAGCTGACATCGAGATACTTCGACCGGAACCTGTCACTGGCTTCCGGGCCGGTCTCCGATGGCGGCCGGCCGGTGTTCATATGGTCGTAATAGATCGGCACCTGCCCCACCGTGCGGGGGAATGTCACCGGCAGTCTTCCTGCTGGCGCCGCCTTGCCGAGCAGCACGTCGGCGATCGCGGGACCGCCCATCGTTCCGGGATGGAACGAATACAACACCGCGGCAGCCTTCGACGCGACGTTGTGAAACGTCAGCGGCCGGCCCGCCAGAATCACCACGATCATCGGCTTGCCCGCCTGCGCGACGTCATTCACCAGGGCTTCCTGCGCGCCGGGAAGATCGAGGTAAGCGCGTGATCCGGCTTCGCCCGACATGCTGGCTTCCTCGCCCAAAAACAACAACACCGCATCCGACCGGCGCGCCAGCGCGGTTGCCACGGCGAACCCATCGTGGCTTTCGTCGCGGCTGTTCTTCAGCCCCGGCGCGTACATCACGTTTCCCGCTCCGAGCGCTTCGCGCAGCGCGGTTAACGGCGTCACCGCGGAGTCGGCCGGACCGTTTGCCCACGTGCCGATCTGATCGCGTTGGCTGTCGGCCAGCGGGCCGACGACCGCGATGGTGTGGGCCGATTGCCCCAGCGGCAGCGCGCCGTTCTCGTTCTTCAGCAGCACCAGGCTTTCCGCGGCGAGCTTTTTCGCGGTCTCGAGCGCGGCGGCCGTCGGCGGCGCCGGGGCTGATGCCGTCGCGAGCCCCTTGGCGCCGAACAATCCCAGGCGGAATTTGATTCGCAGGATGTCGCGCACCGCTTCATCCACCAGTTTGGGATCGAGTTTCTTAGCAGCGATGAGTTCCTTCCCGTGGTCCCAATAGTCGCTGCTCACCATCTCCATATCCACGCCTCCTCGAATGCCTTTGAGGGCCGCATCCGCGCCGTCGGCGGCATAGCCGTGAGGCACCAGTTCGGCGATGGAGGTGTAGTCGCTTACGACAAAGCCATTGAATTTCCATTCGTCGCGCAGAATCTGCCGCAGCGTGAATGCATTGGCGCTGGCGGGCACTCCGTTGAGATCGTTGAAGGCCGACATGATGGTGGCTACGCCGGCTTCTACCGAAGCGTGAAACGGCGCCAGGTACACGTCGCGCAACAGGTTCTCCGGAATCCACGTGGTGTTGTACTCGCGGCCCGCCTCCGCGGCGCCGTATCCAACGTAGTGTTTGGCGCAGGCTGCGATGGAGTCCGGCGCATCCAGCGAATCGCCCTGATAACCCCGCACCATCGCCACCGCCATGCGGGATGCCAGCAGCGGATCCTCGCCGAAACTCTCCGCGATGCGCCCCCAGCGCGGATCGCGCGCGATGTCCATCATCGGCGAGAACGTCCAGTTCGTGCCTGCCGCCGCGGTCTCTCGCGCGGCCACGCGCGCCGCCTGCCGCACCAGTTCGGGATCCCAGCTCGCCGCCTGCCCCAGCGGAATGGGGAAGGTAGTGGTCTTGCCGTGAATCACATCCTCGCCGAAGATCAGGGGGATACCCAGGCGGCTCTCCTTGAGCGCGATGCGCTGCGCTTCCATCTTCTCCGCCGCCGTGCCGCCCGCGAAAAACGAGCTCCACCGTCCCTGGCGAATCTCTTCTTTTCGCTGGTCCGTCAGTTCGCCGAAGGTAGTCTGGGACATCTGCCCGAGTTTCTCCTCGACGGTCATCCGCGCCATCAGCGCGTCGATCTTCTTCTCAATTTCCACCGGCGTCGCCGCGCGCATGATGGTCGCAGTGCCTGCCAGCGCAGCCGCTACCAGCGCCGCGCCGGATATCCATTTATTCCGCATCGCCTTCATAGGCCACCCGAAGCCAGCGTTTCACCTCGTTATCGATATCGGCCGGGGCCGAAATCGGGATCCGGTGCGTGATCCGGTCTTTCTTGGCGTACCCTCCGGTATCGATCAGGCGGCCTTCGGCCTTGACGGCGCCCAGAGCGAAACCCATGTCGATGCGCGTCTGCGTGGAGGGCTTGATTTGCGCAAAAACATGCCGGCGGTAAAGCGGCACCATGGTTTCGCAGGGGCAGGCCTTGACGTCTTTTCCCATGCTGAGTCCCAGCGCCAGCAGCTTGTCGTAAAGCGGCCGCAGGTCCGCCTTTTTGCCGCTGTACATCTTCTCGACATGCTGTTCCGCGGAAGCTAAATACGTCTCCGGATCGCCCGTTTCATCCGCCTTGCCCGAGGCGCGCTCGGCCAGCCAGAAGGCTGTGTTCATGCCCATCTTGAACTCGCGCCGCAGCCACTGCCGTTGCTCTTTTTCGGTTTTCGGCCCGGCTTCCTTGATGAGCGCCAGCCACTCCTCGAGCGAGCGGCCGGTGCGGTCCTTGAGACTCGCGACCCATTTCTGCGTCATCTGCACGCCGGGATGAACGCTATACAGAGACTTTGGCTCAGGCATTGCCTTACCCAAAGTATAATCCCGAACGTTTATCATTCATGTCGCAAAGCGGACACGGGATCGAGCCCGGCGGCGCGGCGGGAGGGCATGAAGCATGCCAGGAACGCCGCCAGTGCAAGGATGGCCGCTACTCCGGCGAGGGCGACAGGGTCGGTCGCCGGGACCTGGAACACTTCGCTCCGCAACAAGCGGGCGAGCGCCAGGCTGCCGGCGACTCCGGATGCCAGTCCGGCCAGGACCAGGCGGCCGGCGGTCTTCAAAATAAGATGCAGCACGTCTCCGCGTCCGGCGCCCAGGGCCATGCGAATTCCGATCTCGTGCGTCCGCCTGGCGACCGTGTACGAGAGCATGCTGTAGATGCCGATCGCCGCCAAGGCCAAACCCAGGAACCCGAAAAAGCTGAACAGCGCCATGTTGAAACGCGGCTGCACCGTCTCATCGCCGACGGACTCCTCCAGCGTGAAAGGCTCGCCGAGCGGCTGCTCGGGGTCGATTTGCTGAATGCGCCGGCGCACCGCGTTTACGAAGAGTTTCGGCTGCGATCTGGTTCGAAGCGCGATCAACCGGTCATTTGGGGCTACCACCGTGTAAGGTACGTACACGGCTGGCGCGGCGGGGCTGCTCAACCCATCGTTGCGGGTGTCCCCTACAATGCCCACGACCGTCACATCGGGAGTGAGCGCCGCCGCCTTTTCCACGGTTGGCGGAAGTTTCTCGAGCAGGTCTATATGGACGTGGGCGCCGATGGGATCGGTGCCCGCGCGCCAGAGCCTGGCCGCGGTCTCATTGATGAGCGCAACCGGCTCGGCGCGCGACACCTCCTGTTCCGTGAGGCCCCGGCCGGCGCGCATGGGTATGCCCAGAGTACGCATGTATCCCGCGCTCACGAGACTCAAGAACAGTTGGCGCGCGCCCTCTTTCGGCTGGCCTTCGATGGCGTACGTGGAGCGAATCCCGCCGAATGGAAAACTGCCATTGCCCACCGCTACCGATTCCACTCCCGGAACGTTCGCCAGCGCGGCCATCGCCTGTTCGGTGAATCCCACGCGTTGCGCGTAATTGGTATACCGCTTGGGAGACAAGGTCAGCCCCATCATGAGCACGCGGTCCGCCTGGAAACCCGGGTTCACACTCTGCAACTGCACGAAACCGCGAATGGCCAGGCTCGCCCCCATCAGCAGCACTACCGAGAGCGCGATCTCCGCCACCACCAGAGCGTTCCGGGTCCGTCCGCCGGACGCCGTGCCCGAGGTTCGTCCGGCATCCTTCAACGCGTCGACCAGGTCGGGCCGGGAAGTTTTCAGCGCCGGCGCCAGGCCGAACAGAATCCCCGTGAGAACCGACACCGCTACCGAAAACAGCAGCACATAGCCGTTCACCGCAATACGGGCCTCATTGGGAACGTAAAATTCCGGCATCAGGAGCACCACGGCCTTCGTAATCCCAAGGGCCAACAGGACGCCTGCCACTCCGCCCAGCGAAGCCAGCACCACGCTTTCCGTCAGAAGTTGGCGCAGAAGGCGCTTGCGCCCGGCGCCCACCGCCATGCGCACCGAGATCTCGTGGGACCGCGCCGTCGAACGCGCGAGTTGCAGATTGGCGACGTTTGCGCATGCAATCAACAGCAGAAAACCGACCGCGCCAAAAAGCAGCGTCAGGCTCGACGTCATCGGCCCCGACGCAATGGTGATGTCGAGGTAGTTGTGCAGTTTCGTGGTGAACGCGGTCTTCGGGTAATTGTCGGGGTGTTCCTGCGCCAGCCGCTGATGGAGCGCCTGTAGCTGCTGTTCGGCCGATTGCGGGGAGACTCCCGGCCTCAGGCGGAAAATCGCCGCCGCCCGGCGCGAATCGCGCGGGTCTTCCGGCAGCACGATCCATCCGCCGCGGTTGGTCCACCATCCGAACCTCGGCGGCATGACTCCGATCACCGTGAAGGTCTGATCGTCCAGCACGAGCTTCTTCCCCAACGCGCCGGGACGGCCATCGAACAGCCTCTGCCAGCCTCCGTAACTGAGCACCAGCACGGGTTCCGGCTGTCCATCGGGGCGAATATCCGACGGTTGAATCGTCCGCCCGAGCAGCGGCGGCACGCCGAGAAAGCGGAACGCGCCGGTCGTAACGCCGATCGCCTGAAACTCCTCGGGCGTGCGGTCGCCCGTGAGGAGCATGGTTTCCGGCTGGGTGGCCATGGCGCCGGCGAAGGCCGGCAGTTTCTTCTCCTCCACGTAATCCTGGACGGAGACAAAACTGAAGGGCAGGCGCGGATGCTGGGCGTCCAGGATCGCCGGAGCCCAGATCTCGCCCGGCCGGGCGTAAGGATAGGGTGAGATCAGGACACCGTAAATCACGCTGAAGATCGCCGTCGTGGCGCCGATGCCGAGCGCCAGGCACGCGAGGGCCACCAGCGTAAAACCCGCGCTCTTGCGCAATCCGCGGAACGCATACCGCACGTCCTGCCACAGCGTTTCGAAGAATCCAAGGCTGTTCATTCGGTAAATCTCCTCGCGGACGGCAGTTTGGCTGCCGAGTTTGCGCTGGGCCGCGTGGCGCGCTTGGGCCAGGCTCATGCCCCGCGCCAGGTTGTCGGCGATTTCATGCTCCAGATAGCTGGCAAGCTCGCGGGCGCGCTCGTCATCCCAGGCGCGGCGGCGAAAGAAGCGGAGCCATTGCAAGCGGTCATTCCTCCGCCGGCCGCAGCACGCGGTTCACGGCTCGCACCAGGCGATCCCAGTTACCGGTCTGCGCCTCCAGTTGCTTCCGTCCGACCGCGGTGAGGCGATAGTATCGTGCCTTGCGGTTGTTTTCGGACGTACCCCAAAACGACGCGATCCAGCCGCGGATTTCCAGGCGGTGCAGGGCGGGATATAGCGAGCCGTGTTCGACCTGTAGAACGTCTTCCGAACGATGCTCGATCACGTGGGCGATTGTATGGCCGTGCGCCGGACCCGCCACGAGGGTCTGTAAAATCAACAAATCCAAGGTGCCTTGCAGCATCTCTCCCTGAAGCGCATGGTCGTCTTTTGGTGGCATGATGCTAGGCTACACCAATAGACGTTCGACCGGAAGCTTCGGTTGGGCTATTTGCGGGCTTTTGGGGACGGTCTTCGTCCGGCGGCTTTATTCTTGTCTACCCGGATCTGCCAGGCTGCGCGCAAAGCGCCGGCGGCGACGTCTGCGCTGGCGGCCGCCAGGCGAAGGTGCGTGGCGCCGTTCCTTCCCCATCCGCCGGCCACCGGAATAAACAGGTCTGGCGCTTCCGCCACGAATTCGGCCTGCACCTCGGGGGTGAGCATCAGGTTGCCGTATCCCTGGCGCTGGGAGGCGAGGGTGGCGAAAATCCGCCCACCCACGCGGAAATCGGGCGAGCCCATGTGCGAGCTTTCCTCGGCGCCCTCGAGCCCCAATGCGATCCGTCGAAAGTCGTTGGCGTTCATCCCTTCACCGGAGATCCGATCCACCAGGTGATGCCGCACGAATCGAGCACGCCTGCGTTGCGCTGGCCGTACGGCATGTCCTCGGGCGCCCGCAGCGACGTCGCGCCGGCGGCCAACGCTTTTTGGTAGACCTCGTCCACATTCGGCACCCAAAGAAAGATCGAGCCGGACAGCGCCTTCCATTGTTCGTTGGCCTGGCCCATCATGACCATGGAATCGCCGAGCAGAATTTCGGCGTGCATAATCGCGCCGGCGGGAGTGCGCTCGCAGGTTTTCCGCGTGGCGCCGAAAGCCTCCTCCAGGAACTTCAGTTCGCTATCGGCATCGGCTACTACCAGGTAAGGAGTCACCGTGCGGTAGGTTTCTTTTGTGTCTGGCATAGCCGGATCATCTCACTTCCGCCGCGGCGTTCGCTTGTAAAAAATGGACGTGATTGCGAAATTGCGTTCGCCCGGCGTCGTAGCCGGTGGGAGTGATGCCGGCGAAAGACCGGAAGTCATGAATGAAATGCGCTTGATCGAAGTATCCGCAGTCCAATGCAATGCGCGTCCAATCCGCCTGCCGGCCGCCGTCCGTGTAAGCCAAGGCGCGCTGAAAGCGCAACAGCCGGCAGTAGCGCTTGGGTGGGAGGCCGACTGCGGTCTTGAATCGTTCGACCAGGCGCTTCGAGCTGAGACCGAGCCGGCCGGCGACCTCCGGGATTGCGCCAATCGCGGGGTTTCGGGCGAACGCCCGGAGCGCGAACTCAATGCCGGGGTCGGGCCGTTCCCTCCATGCGTCGAGCAGGGCCTTTTCCAGGACATCGAGCTTTGCCGTGGGGCTCGGGGCGGCTGCCAGTTGCTCGCGCAAGCGGGCGACTTGGCGCCGGTTCGACAAACACTCAAGCGGTACAGCGGAATCGCAGAGTTCGGAAGCGGGGATGGGGAAAAATGCGGCCGTACCTCCCGGGCGAAAGCAGACGCCCGCGACGCATTCCTGCTCCGCGGTATCGATCACTCCGAAGCGGGTGGAGATGCCGGAGAGGACCGTGCCGCAAGCGGCGGTGACCGCGCCCGATTCCGAATGGTAGGTGCGGGTGCGGTCTTCCTTCAGATTTACGACCAGTTGCGCCGACCCGTTGGGGAGCACGCGCTCGAGCGCGAAGGGCCGCGGCTGGTTCTGGCAGAACCAGATGGATGAAATGAAGCGATCGAGCGGCGGTGACGGCCGGCGGTCCAGGTAGAGCATGGCAGCCCGTGAGTCAAGTGTACCGCCGGCCGGCGCTAATGTTGGGCGCTGGTTTCCGCTGGCAGTTCCGTGTGTGCGCTCCATTCCTCCCAGGAGCCGTCGAAAAGGCGGGCGTCGTAGCCGAGATAGCGGGCGGCGAAATAGACCACAGTGGCCTGCTGTCCGATATGGCAATAGGAGACCACCCGGTCGCCCGATTTCACGCCGGCATCGTGGAACATGGTGGCGAGAACTTCCGGAGACTTGAATTTCCCGTTGGAATCGAGCAGGGTGCTGAAAGTGAGATTGGTGGCGCCCGGAATGTGGCCCGGACGCTTGCCGTTGGCGGTGCTGGCGCCGGTGTAGTACTCGGGATTGCGGGCATCGATGATGTCGATTCCGGGGTGGTGCAGGCTGGCGCGCACGGAATCGAGATCGGCGACAACATCGGTCTGCGGGTGGGCCTCGAGCTTGCCGGGTTTAACGGCCGGGACGTCCTCGGTGAGCCTGCGGCCCTCGCTTTTCCATACGCCGAGCCCGCCGTCGAGAATCGAAGTGTTGCCGCCCATGCCGATGGAGTCGAGTGTGAGGAAGACGCGGGTAGTGCGGGATGCCCAGTTTTCGGCGGCGAAATAGAGGACGATGTGAGAATCGTTACTTACGCCGAGCCTGGCGAAAGTCCCGGCGAGATCGGCGGCCGGCGGCAGTTCAAGGGTGAGTTTGCCGGCGCCGGGCGGGGTGGAGATGGAAGCGAAGTCGAGGCGGACGGCGCCCGGGACGTGCTGGGCGTAATCGTTGGCGTCGCCGACGAACAGGAGCACCAGGTGCCGGTCGTGGAGGTGATCGGCGAGCCATCCGGTTGAGACCAGCAGACTGTTGCGAGTTCCGTGGAGGCCGTCGGCGAATATGGCGGCGCAGAAAATGGCGGCGAGAATCAGTTCACGCATGTTTACTCCTGACGAAGTGCGGTTAGCGGGTCGATGGTGGTGACCTGCCGGGCGGGAACATAGCAGGCCAAGGCTGCGACGGCCAGAAACACCGCGGCGACGGCGGCATAAGTGATCGCGTCGGTCGGGCTGGTGGCATACAGCAAACTCGAGAGCAGGCGGGCGAGTGCCGCGGCGCCCGCGATTCCGATCAGGGTCCCACACAATGCCAGCGCCAGTCCCTGGCGCACCACCATTCCGACGATCGCGCCGTGGCGCGCGCCCAGCGCCAGACGGACGCCGAGTTCGTGCGTCCGCTGGGTGACCGCCAACGCCATCACCGCGGCGATCCCGCTGGCGCTGATCAGGACCGCGAGACCCGCGAAGATGGCGAGCAGGATGGTCATCAGGCGGGAAGGGGTGAGCGAGTCGTATTCGAAGCGGGCCACGGTGTTGACCTGGTCGATGGCGATCAGGGGATCGAATTCGTGAATCGCCGCGCGAACCGCTGCGAGCATGGTATCGGGACTCGCGGCGCTGCGCACCACCAGCGAGTCGGCCGTGCCCATGGGATCCTGGTCCGCGGGGACGTACAGTTCGTCGGCGGCCGGATGCTGCAGGCCATATTCCCGCGTGTCGCCCACTACGCCGACGATCCGAATCCAGGTCTCGCGATCGAAGGTGATGCGCTTGCCGATCGGATCTTCGCCGGGCCAGCGGTGGCGGGCCATGGTCTCGTTGATGAGCGCTACCACGGGCGCCTTTTCGTCGTCGTGGCCGGTGAAATAGCGGCCCTTCACGAGGGGCTGGCGGACGGTCTGAAAGTAATTTGCATCGACCAGGATGCCGGTAACCGTAGGCAGCGGCGCACCCCTGGAAACGGGCCGGCCTTCGATCTCGAAGCCCTGGCTTTCGGGACCGCTGACGATGCCGGAAGGCGAGAAAGGCGGGTTGGAGACCCAGGCCACCGACTCCACACCCGCGACCGCGCCGATTTTGCGCGCCAGGTCATGGCGCAGATTGAACTGCGCGCCCTTCTGGTTATAGCGGCTGAATCCGCCGGTAACGCGCATGGTGAGCAGGTGGCTGGGATCGAAGCCGGGGTTTTCACCGCCGATTTTCAGGAAGCTGCGAATCATGAGTCCGGCGCCGATCAGCAGAAGGAACGAGACCGCTACCTGTGCCACCACCAGCGTTGCGCGCAGCATCTGCCTGCCCCGGCCGGCCGTGGTGCGGGCGCCGTGCAACAGCGACTGGCCGGCGCTCAGCCAGGGAGCGAGCGAAGGCAGAAGGCCGAAGAGGATGCCGGTGGCGATGGAGACTCCGAGGGCGAACAGGAGCACGGGGGCGTCGATGCGGACTTCGCTGGCCCGCGGCGTAAAACGCGCTGCGAAGCCGACCAGGCTTTTCAAAGTGAGCGGGGCGATGGCGAGTCCCAGCGCGCCGCCGGCGATGGAAAGCATAACGCTTTCGGTGAGCAGTTGGCGCATCAGGCGCCACCTGCCGGCGCCCAATGCGGCGCGGACCGCCAGTTCGCGCTCCAGTTTGAGGAGGCGCGCGAGCATCATGTTGGCGACGTTGGCGCAGGCCACGAGCAAGACGAAGGCGGAGACCGCGAGCAGCACGAGGAAGGCGACGTGGGCCTTGTCGGTGAGGTCGTATTGCAGGGGGTCGGCGACGATCTGGAAGCCGGCGCCGCCGGGGTACGTCTCGGGGTGGGCGGAAAAGACCTGGCTGTTCAGCACGGAGAGATCGTTCTGCGCCTGCGCCAGCGTCACTCCGGGTTTCAGGCGGCCGAAGACGTGGGAAATCAGGCGGAATTTGCGATTGGCGATGTTGCGCGGGTTGGACCGGAACGGGCACTGCCAGGTGGGCATGTAGACATCGGATTCCACGGGGTATTGCGGGATGGGCGGCAGCACGCCGATGACGGTGTGCGGCATATCGTTCATCTGGAAAACCTTGCCGACGATGTTGGGGTCGCCGCCCTGGTGCGCCTGCCAGTATCGATAGCTCAAGACGAGCACCGCCGTGGTGCGGTTGTCATCGCTCGGCAGGAAGGTGCGGCCGAGGAGCGGCTTCACCCCGAGGACGTCGAAAAAGTTGACCGAGACGACGGAGGTGTTCACGCGTTCGGCGCTGTCTTTTCCGATGAGCAGGAAGGTCATGGCGTGGTGCTCGACAACGCCATCGAGGGTGTGACTGTGTTCCGTATAGTCAGCGACTTCGAGCGGCGAGAAGCCGATGTCGTTCTGGTTCGACTGCCTGACGTTGTGATGCAGCACCACGAGCCGGCTGCCGTCGCGATACGGCAGCGGACGCAGGAACACGCCATAGATCAGGCTGAAGATGGCGGTATTCGCCCCGATTCCGAGGGCGAGGGTGGCGATGACCGCGCAGGCATAGCCGGGATTTTTGGCGAGGACGCGGGTGCCATAACGGACATCCTGCGCGAGGGTTTCGATGGCGCGGCCCAGGCGGGCATCGCGGCAATCCTCTTTGAGCGGCTCGATGCCGCCGACGGAGAGCACGGCTTCGCGGCGCGCGTCGGCCGCGGACATGCCGCGCAGGAGGTTCAGCTCCGTCTGGCGATCGACGTGGTATTGCAGTTCGGCGTTCAGCTCGCGCTCGATTTCGGGGCGCCGGAAGAGAAAGCGGAAGACGGATTTCCATTGGCTGGCCATGCGGTTCTCCTCAAGCTTCGCCGACAATGCGGGCGACGGCGGCGGAAAGGCGCAGCCAGTTGTCTTTCTCCTCGGCGAGCTGTTTGCGCCCGCGGCGCGTGAGCTCGTAATATTTCGCCTGGCGGTTGTTCTCGGAAGTTTTCCAGGAAGACGCGATCCAGCCCTGCTCCTCGAGACGATGAAGAGCGGGGTAAAGCGATCCCTGGTTCACTTGCAGGACGCTTCCGGAAACCTGCTGGATGCGCAGCGAGATGCCCCATCCGTGCATGGGCTCGAGATCCAGCGTTTTGAGGATCAGCAGGTCGAGCGTGCCTTGCAGAAGGTCGCTTTTGGGCTTGGACATGTTCCTCCAGAGAATCTACAGAAGAGCATGCGGCATCTCTTGTAGATTGTCAAGGGGAAGGCCGGGGGAGTTTACAAGGTTAGGGATAAAGAAGCTCGCCCGGTTTGGCACCGTCGATGACGACTGTTCCCTTAACGTTGTCCGGCAACGCTGGAGCGAGTGACGGGTTGAGCGGATAGGTCTTGCCATCGAAACGAAGCTGGGCTTCGAAGCCTTTGATGCCTCCTCCGGCGACGCCAACACTGACATCGCGCCAGCCGTGTGTGCTTGTTTCCAAAACGCGGATGGGAGGTCGAGTGACGGTAGTTCTGGCGACCACCTGGAACGACGACCCGTTTCGCTGCAGGATGAGCATCCGGCACCCACCGGTGCCGCACCAAGCCCGCCCGGAAACATAGACGATGGCTTCCGGTTTCCCATCGCCGTCGAGATCGAAGAAGGCGCGAACGTATCGTGTGGTCCGGTCCCACTCGGAGGGTGGTGAGGATTTCAGGTAGGTTTGCAGAAAGCTCTTCAGCGACTCGTCCGGGTCTGCGGAGT
>Ga0335072_10011465_pt1 | contig 12695 bp, 10 predicted proteins | sample Lox_Sample_21_FD_206725 | JGI IMG/M metagenome (GOLD analysis project Ga0335072, IMG submission 206725) | Soil microbial communities from Loxahatchee National Wildlife Refuge, Florida, United States - Lox_Sample_2.1 | ecosystem: Environmental > Terrestrial > Soil > Wetlands | place: USA...
CAAACGAATCTATCTTGAACGTTGGAGCGGTTAATCACTCACATGCAGTGAAGGGGATGACACCCATAGGCGTGTGACCTCATGCAACGTGACGAAATCTGAATAATCATAGGGCTGACCACCGTCCCCAAGATCTAGGGTTAGGCATCAGTAGTTTTGATCAAACGGTGGAGGCGACGCTTGTTCAGGGTAGCATGCGTGAGGTTGGAGAGTTTCATTTCTAAGCGTGAAGATAGGTCTAGTAATTGTTATTCAAAGGCAATATTTCCAGAGAAAAGAATCGGTGAAAGTTGAATCGCTAACTCAAGAGCTTGAAAACACCCTTGCATTGCACCGAAGATCTTATTCCCATTCAACTCTTCCCATCTGACCCCCGAATTTCCAGCCCTCCCTCCCCCACATCTCCAACATTTTCCTACACCAAACCAACTCTTCGTTGAAGCCTCGCCTCTTGAAGACCTGCAACACACACCATATGGGCCAAGCGGAGTGATCTGGGCCCAGAGAGTGAAGCGTTCGGTTCAGTGTGTAGGGAAGGCTCTTGCAGATCAAATAAGCATAAGAAAGGACAGAATCTTCAGAGTATTTGGGATTGAGAGAAGGAGGGTGGCCTGGACTGGAAGTCTCAGGATTGGGATTCGCAGAGAATGTTGTTATTAAAGGTTCCGATGAAGTTGACGGAGAGAAGCAAGGTCGATCTGGTCGGGGAGATGGCTTGATTGGTGGCGTTAATAACGGGGTTATGTTTGCGGTACATCGTTTGAACGCCAGTATAGGTGCTGGCAAGTCTGGCGAAAGCCTTGCAGTGCAAGGTTCAGGCGACGTACTAGACCGCTCGGGAGTATCGTCGCTCAAAAGGCGGTGAATGTGTTGTATCTTGTGATAAAATAGACTGAGTGCAGCCCAATAGTAGAGATGCAGGAATGCGGTGTTCAAGTCCGCAAACTGGAGATAATTTGGGAAGAGGAAGCACATATCGAACCCGAGGTTCTCCACGGAACCTTCTTTATGTGTTTGCCTTGGAATAAACCAGCATAGAGGCCTTTTGGAGCGGGAGTGTAGACCCTCGTACCAGTCATCAAACATCTTTGCAACTCTGTTGCAACGGTCAAACAATTTTCTTGCTTCAAATTTGCGTTTAGCAGAAGGTGGCTCCTTTTCAAGTTGTCCTTCGCGCTCGAATATGGCCGGCAGATGGAATTGAATATCGAAAAGGCGGTCCATATCCGTTTTGGGAATGTTTTCCCATGGCACTGTGAGCCATTCTGGCTCTGCCAGATACGTGCTCCTACTCCGTGACAGAGCATCAAAGCACTGTTTGATGTTAGCGGGATTATAGAGCACGGTAGACACATTGCACGAGCCAAAATTGATAGGTTACTGATTATATGAAACCTGGGTTGCTCACCGCATCATTTCTGAATAGACGGACAAAGAAATGATGATCTGGGAACGTTTTAAAGCTTGATGGGCCTCGCTGTTTTACGATCAAAGAGCTTCCTCGGAATAACATCCTCCATGTAATGCCTTTCTCAGCTGTACATGCGACTTGCTATGATACCAAGTCAGATGCGTCTAGCTTGACCGCACTCGTTGACGTAGAGCCTTACCTCATACAAGTACAAACACATTGATGCAGCCAGCGTTTCGATTCTTGTAGCTGTGCTTGTGCTGTTAACTGCTATAGCCATCTTGGCTAAAGCTTTGTTGTTGATGTGAGCACTCTCTTTGACAAAATGATCCTCCTTCTTTGTCACGCCTAGGTGGATCAGATATAAAGCCCTCAACGCATGCTCTAGGACTGGACTACTCCTGGTGAGACTGGGGAGGAAATCCAAAAGTGATGGAAGCGCGGTTGATCCGTGGCTGGGCTCAAATACGGGCTCTAGGGTGAGGATGTTAGTGTGAAGCGCAAGCACCTGGAGTTCATTTGATGGAGCATCAGGCACACGGATCAAGGGGCTGGTGGGTTGCGCTAGATTTTCAGGTAATGCCTCGATCCGTACTTGTGATGTTGTAGTAGGAGACCTTGATGATAATACGACGCGTGGGCCATGAGAAGCAACGCGGCCTTCTTGTTCTGGAGTGGCGACTATCCAGGTACGGGATCTCTCGTAACCTTGACAATGACGACCAGTCTTGATGCATTTCCTGCATATCGGACGTTCATTGCCGCACTGAATATGGGGTTAGCAAGGCGGATCACGCTTAGACAGACGCCGCTGGAGATATTGACCTTGACGCGTCGACGCCGACAAGTTTCGCACCCTGCAAACTTTCCTGGGACACCGACCATTGATGCTATCAGCGTTTGAGACCTGCTGGCTAAGCTTGAATATCGCACGGAAGCCTGAGTCTAGATGAAGCTCATATATCCATTGCCAAAGATTGCTGCCTTGATATCTCGCACTCGACTATGCTAGACTAGCCCCCAAACTCTCTCACACGGATAAGCCACGATATCGAGCTATGGAAATGACGGTCAGAGGTGGCGACGGAAGCTGAGAGTGCAGTATCGGCACCGAGCAATTGGGTAGCTTACCCCAAATGAGGCTTGTAAGGCGACCAATAGAAGCTCAGACTTCAACCCTGCATGCTGACTGCAGGGTGGCCGCGCTGGAAATCCCCGCAAGTCAACACACCGAAATGCAGAACATGCGCATCCCTCGCAGTTTGTTCGGTTTGGCGAGGAAGATATCACGCCATCATTGGTGGTCACAGGCCCCGGGCGGGATGTCATCGACAAATAAAATGGAGAATATCGGGTCGAAAGGCATCCACGGGGAGGTTATCACAAGGCGGAGCACAGGCGGAGCACCTTTGGCCTGTCACACACATCTGGAATCACCGCCTGTTAGAACAGACAACGTGAGATAGCAGATGGTGAGACGGATGGGATGTAGATCATCAATCAAATACCATACCTTTTCCAGGCCCAAAGCTATCCCGATTTCGTGCTGATGCTACCATTCTAGCAAGAAGAGCGCCTTGCTATATTATATAGATCTACATAAAACCCGACATTTTGATTCTTAATACACTGAGTCATCCCGCTGCAGAAGGGGTCTGTCATCATAAGCTCTGACATGTGTCCCTCCATTTCCAGGAGTGCTGCCTGAGGTCTCGTCATCGGACTCGTCTTCGTCTAATGTACGATACAGAATAAACTGAACAAAAATGACAAGATCCAAGAAGAGCGTCCCTAGGCTTCCAGCAAGCCACGACGCATTCACCAATAAATATCTCCCATAAAGGCTTGCCGCCTCACCACTCTGGCACTGCCCATCTAAGCCCCGGCATTTACCTTCGAATGCAAAAATGGACAAAACGTAGGTAAGGTTCCCAATGCATGCAAATAGGAAGAACAAAATGCTAACGCCGTCCGTAGACTTGCGTCTGTAGTTAAGAAGAATTTGTGGAATTCGAGATCCGAGATAAAGAACTGCACAAAAGTATCCAAAAATTTGACCCCAGAAGCTAAATTGCAAAACCTCGTCCTCCTCTTGAGGGGGATGTTCGTCTGAAGGATCATGGCCATATTGCGGGCTGCCTTGGGGGTGACTGCTTATCCACCATCCCAAAGTTCCCGCAGAACAAACCATCAGCACGGCGATTATGTTAAACAGTGTTGCCTGAAGTCTCGTGGTTGGCTTCTGGTTCTCAGTAGCAGGAGAGTCAGACGGCTTACGCGCAGCTAGGAGAGGAGTCGCTGGCGAGAGATGGGTCGCATCGACATTTGACCAGTTGCTAGAACGCCTTTCTCTGAGAATAGGTGCGTTATTATTCGCAGGCAGCAGGCAAGTCTGTTCTGATTGCTCTTCTGTGGTAGGCTTGGCTGGTGGGATTACCTCGTCTCTCCATGTGAATCCTCTGTAGTAAAAGCATTGTCCTAATAATACAATGTCTGCAATTGTATAGTACACTGCCAGGATGACCTGTGCACCGTCAGACATGGCATCATGGGAGGTTCTAAGAATTGGGCATCACCATTGTAGGCAGAACGCCTTGAAGGACGGCACCAAGGATATTGAAGACATCTCCAGCCAGCCAGATGATGATGAACTGGAGAGATAAACCATCGGCACTGCCACGTTTGAAGTTCTCAACAATCTGGGGTGAAAAGACGACCACCCAGCAAGCAATTGATATAGAGCTACCGGGCTTTCATCAGTATTTGAACTCTTTTGTCAGCAAATACGGGGATCTTCACATACCCACAAATACCACTAATAGCCTCGATGTCCAAGTTAAAACCCTGAGATGGAGGAAACATGATCTAGACAACAGCGACGCAGGGGAACCCCGCTTGTGTTTCGCAATAAAAGTGCAACCCCTGCTCGTCCCTCCCCAAGCTCTACTCTACTACCAACTCCAATCACCGCCTCGGAAAGGGGGGGGAACGGAACGCAATCGCGGCGTATTATGATGAGGTTTCAAGAGGGGAAGGTCTAGGGTAAAATGCCCCGATTCTGCGTAGGGCGGTTTGCCGAGATCGGCCATTCACGGAAATTAGAAAAAGTCACGTGAATCTTATCGATAAGGCTAAAAGGATGTGGGAAAATCGAGGCTCATTATGTCATCGACCTGGGCCGGCACAAACGGGGAATCGGCGGGGTCCCTTGTGATCTGCGACCTGTGGTGGATCCCTTTCCCCTTGGTACAAGCTCAGTTCTTGTCTCAATTCGCGTTGATATATTATAGGTACGTGCTGTTTCTGTGTTTATTTCTCTTCGCCATGGAAACACCATGAAAATACCTGTTATAGCGCCGCAATATATGCTGATGAAGTCTCAGACTAGAGTATATTATACTACCTTGTCTACTCGAGGCAACTTTCTCGCCGGGATGAGCACTCAAAAAGCACGGCCGCCGCAGCCCAATCTCCCGACTCCAGCCCACTACGACGTCGATAACATGCTCTCACGGAAGTTTGGGAAAGAGATTGCCAACTATTTTTCCGGATCACCGCTCAACCGGGTCAGCTTCTTACGGAATGACCACTCCTTTATATCCTCAGCGTTCACTCATCCAAGCACGTCTTTCCTCCTCTTCAATGGCCTTGCTCCTATGGCCAAGGACCCTTCACACCTTGCCTACGCTTCACACAAGGAGATCAAGTCTTTGACGGGAGAGAATCCATTCGAGAAAACAGAGGAGGAAAGAATCAAGGAGTTCAATAGCAGCATTACAATGCCATTAGTCCTATTCTTAGGCATAGACGAAAAAAGGAAGGAAGGATTTGAGTACGGAATATACAAGGGAAGTCCATATTTTGCTGTAGATATTACACCCAAAGGGACCATAAAAGAGGAGGCAGAAGGGATCATTGAAGCCATAAAAACGAAAGGGATGATATTCCTTGAGGGCAGAACTGCTATGGCCATGAACGCATCTGAAGGTGAGCTCTCCCTCTTGAGAGTATAATGACTGTTACTAACCTCCGAAAAGCCGCCATCTATGCCCAAGCACGTGCTGTCCTAGATTGGAATGCTCGAAATCCCTTCTGCGGCGGCTGCGGCCAACCCACTCTTTCTATAAATGCGGGCACAAAACGTGTCTGTCCACCAACTGACTTCGCCTCCTTACCCACAGCTCAAGGCGGAGACCCACCCGAGACGCCCACCAAGCGTGCTCCATGCCCAACACGGCAAGGCATTTCAAACCTCTCATTCCCCCGAACTGACCCCACAGGTAAGGACTAGATACCGTTCTTGGCCACTCTAAGATTGCTAATCACTTATAGTAATCATGGCCGTCGTAAGCCACGACGCGAAAAGAATACTCCTGGGTCGCCAAAGGCGCTGGCCACCCTACTGGTACTCCACCCTCGCGGGCTTCTGCGAACCCGCCGAAAGCGTCGAAGAAGCCGTGCGCCGCGAAGTCTGGGAAGAAGCAGGCGTCTTCCTCGGCCGCGTCGTGATCCACTCCACCCAACCCTGGCCGTACCCCGCGAACCTGATGATCGGCGCCATCGCCCAGGCGCTGCCGGACGGCGAACAGATCGTCCTGCACCACGACCCTGAGCTTGAAGACGCGAAATGGGTCGATTTGGATGAGGTCAGGGAGGCGTTGAGGGTGGGCACTAGTGGGCTGGGGGAGGAGGCGGGCGCGGAGTATAAGGAGGGGGACTTGCGGCTGCCGCCCAAGACTGCGATTGCGAATCAGTTGTTGACGGCTGTTGTGGATGGGTTTTTACATGAGAGTGCGAAGATTTAGACGATGAGATAAACTGAATGGAACGACTTAGGACGTTAGATTAGGTCACTACATATATTCTGGAATGAGAAGGTGTATACACATAAATAAACGTTTAGACATCTCTATCTCTCTATCAGAGTCAGTCTTATATGTATTTATACGGATTCATAATGCCGTTCTGCTCTTGCTATCAGTTACTATCCCTCAAATCCTAAACTAAAGGAAGGGGGACTCACAGGATCATAAAGCCTCTTAATCTGCTTCATCAGCCCAATCATAGCCTCACTCCGACTATAGCCAATGTAATTCTTCTTCGCGAGCCCCAAGCCATGCTCGGCGCTAATACTGCCATTGCGCTCCTTAATCCACTCGTACACGAAGGGCTCCAGCTCCTTTTCGACAACCTTATCGTACCGCCGCACTGCCACGTTGAGATGGATATTCGCGTCGCCCATGTGGCCGTACCCGACGACGCCGACGACGGGGTGCGAGGAGCCGGAGCCCATCAGGCCGGCTGCGTCCATCCTCGCGCGTGTCTCTTCGACGAGCTTGTACATGTCCTGCAGCGGGATGGACACGTCGTACTTGTACACCCCGCCCCAATGGCCCGAGCACTCCGACACGCCTTCGCGCCAAGCCCAGAGGGACCTGACCTGCGTCTCGTCCTGCGCCACGACGCCGTCAGAGACGATGTCCTTCTCCATGACGGACTCGAGGAACTTCTCGAGCTTCTCGTTGTCGTGCTCGCTGTTGGAGCCGCTGGTTTCGATCAGGCAGTAGAAGGGGTGTTCGCCTTCTAAGGGGCGCTTGTTTTTCGTGACGGCCGCGACGAAGTCTTGGCTGCCGCTGTCCATGAGTTCGAAAGCAGAGAGGATCTCTGAGAGTTGGGATTTGGCTTCGCGGAAGGCGGCCTGTACTTTTTCAAAGCTTTCGAGGCCGAAGTAGGCGACGTTTACGGCTTTGGAGCGCTGAGGGCAGAGAATGGATATGCCAGTGATGATGCCGATGGTACCTTCGGCGCCGATGAATAGTTGCTTGAGGTCGTAGCCAGTGTTGTTCTTGCGGAGTTTGGAGAGGTCGTCTACGATTGTGCCGTCTGGGAGGACGGCTTCGATGCCAAGCACGCTTCCGTGTAAACTGCCATATCGTAGTAATCGTAGTCCTCCAGCGTTTGTGGCCACGTTTCCGCCAATATGACACGACCCTTTTGCGCCCAGGTCCAGCGGGAAGATGTAACCTCTCTCCGCAAGGTAGTGATCTGTCACTTCCAATATACAGCCAGCGTCGGCAACTAAGGTGCCTGACACTTCATCAAAGAACCGTATATTATTCATTCGACTCATGTTGATAACTATCTCATCGAATACCGGCACCGATCCTCCAACGAGGCCAGAATTCCCCCCTTGAGGAACGACGGCCAGCATATTGTCATTACAGTACTTTAAAATCTTGCTGACTTCCTTTGTCGACCCGGGCTTGAGTACCAATTTCGCATGCCCCCGATACTTCCGCATCCAATCGCTATTGAATGGCTCAATGTCGTCTGAAGAATTCTTCGTGACACCGTCTATGATCGCAGACTCCGTTCCAAGTATTTCCTTAAAGTATTTGACATGATCTTCGGTGATTTCGGAGAACCTGGAATCCCTTTTTATCTCTGGATACGTTTTGGAGGTGAATTTTATTGTCTTTGTCGGGCCGGTTGTGCCTTTCGTGATACCTTCAGTATTTTCAGTACTTGCTGTACTTTGCCATCGAACTCGAATTGATGACTGAATTGGGGAAATCCGTGACCATTGGGGCGCCAAACAGCGCGCCCGCCGCCACACCTGTGTCGGCCGTAATCTGCATGCCATTTTCCAAGATGCCCGCCTTCCAGCTCCTTCAACCGCGTTGAAGAAATAAAGTTGGAGAAAGTTGGAGTGCGGGGCTGACGTAAACACGGCTGGGCGGCAGCCTCGTTTATGCCTTTCATCTGAGGCAATAATCTTGAGCTGCCTCGTCGCGTAGCTTCGTACGTGCATTGCAGCCTGCTTTGGTCTTCAGTAATATCAGGACTACTAAATACGCTGGACTGGAGGTTTTCAGAAAACATTAAGAGTATTGGCATCTGCGACTCCTTCAGCCCGTAAAATAAGAGATTCACAAGATGGCATCCGGATATGACAGAGCTTTGTCTGGTAAGCTTTCTCGTAAAGTATTCTCAAGATGATCTCAAGCTAACAGCAACGCAGTCTTCAGGTAAGTCAGGGTCTCAGAAGCTTTAGCATAACCTGACTCAGTCAATAGCCCCGATGGACATGTTTTCCAGGTTGAATATGCTCTAGAGGCCGTCAAAAGGGGTTTGTGAAATATTCCATACTTTTCGAATCAAAACTCAATTTGTCGCAGGTACATGCGCTGTTGGCGTCAAGGGCAAAGATGTCGTGGTGCTAGGATGTGAGAAGCGATCTGCGATGAAGCTTCAAGATACACGGATTACTCCTTCGAAGATTGGTCTCGTCGATACCCACGTTTGCCTTGCCTTTGCTGGTCTGAATGCCGATGCTCGAATCCTTGTCGACAAGGCTCGATTAGAAGCACAATCACATCGCCTCACTGTTGAGGACCCCGTAACAATAGAATACATCACGAAATACGTCGCAGGCGTTCAGCAGAGATATACGCAGAGCGGTGGTGTGAGACCATTTGGCATTAGCACATTGATCGTTGGTTTTGACAAAGGAGACAAGACACCAAAACTCTACCAGACTGAGCCTTCTGGTATTTACTCAGCATGGTATGATGAACCAAACTACCTATATGACTAGGCCATGATAAGATACTCACAGTTCTATAGGAAAGCGAACGCAATAGGCAGATCTAGCAAGACTGTCCGCGAATTCCTTGAGCGAAACCACAAAGACGACATGGACAGGGAAGAGACCATCAAGCTGACAGTGAAATCATTATTAGAGGTCGTGCAGACCGGAGCGAAGAACATTGAAATCGCAATAATGGCACCAGGCAAGCTTCTTGAGATGCTACCGATGGAGGATATTGAGGCTTATGTCAAGAATATCGAGACGGAGAAGCAAGAAGAGGCGGCAAAGAAGAAGACGGGTCGGACACCAGGTACGGGGAACGCAGCTATTCTGACCAAGGGTCCTGATGATGCTTGAAATATTTAGATGGGCTGGGGTGTTCTCAATCTACATCAGAAGGAGCTGGAATAGACCTTTGTACTATAGTAATGAAGCACGATCCTTCGTGACCAACTCCGGACATACCTACGCCTGTGACCTGTCGAATGCACCGCCCACATGCTTTCTACTCTACAAAAAATCATGGATAAGAACTTCATCCTAACTTGTTCGGCGCTTCCTTGACGTCAAAGATGGACCGTAATTCTTCTTGCTGCATCCGATCATCCTTCAACATCCTGTTATCCTTCCTCACGTCCTCTCCTTCCACCCTCAGGATGGGTTTCGGGGTTATAGCCTCGATTACGAAATGATTATCGCAGTGTGGGCAGTACTCATCGCTCTCTTCGAATTCTTGGGCATCTTTTCGAAAGCATTTCTTGCACTTTTTGCATGCAAATGTCTAGCAACCCAGTTAGGAATAAGTTCTTCAGAAGGGGAAAACTTAGCTAGTTACCATGTCAGTCTTCTGCAGCAGCTCGTGGTCCTCTTGTTCATGATGGCACTCTGCACAATCGAACCATTTTCGGCCTGATGGTAAGTCAGCTCTTGGGGGTGCGAGAAATTCGGTATGGACGCATACAACATGGTGACCGTATAGAAACTTGGGCGTTCAGGATGTGCTTGCTAGCATCTATGTCAGCTTGTCGCATCCATACTTGAAAATCAAAATACTCGCCACATCTTGAGCTCCTTACTAATGTCAGAAATCTGCTATGTACGTGCTGTTTGACACTCGAACGCAGAAAAGGTGGGACGCGACCTTCGGCTAAACGAGGCTTGGTGCTGACTTCAGCCTTATCAATGATCGAAGAGTCATACTTTACGCTCGCTTTTCCTCCTCCATCATCAACTCAAGGTCGCATCTTCTGTGTTCCTCAAGATGCCTCCGAAGAGAAAGGCCTCATCCAGTATGAGATACTGCTTGCTTTATTCATTACGGTCACTTACTAATACGAACAGGTGCTCGCGGGTCGACAAAGATGGGTAGAGGCTCTAACGACTCAACACCTGGGCCTGCTACGCCACGCAGTATTGGAAGTAGCGATGAGTTCTCTGGGGAGGAGGCCAGCGAGACAGAGGCTGAGAATATAGAGAAAAACATAGACAAGTTCACCATCCACCGGGCGCAGAGGCGAGTTAATCTCAAAGATTCTGCAAGTCACCACTTTGGAGAGCATGATTTCTCGTACCTATCCCTCAAGCCAGACCATGAAAATCGTCCGTTATGGATCGATCCAAATAGTGGTCGAATCATCCTAGAAAGCTTCTCCCCATTGGCAGCCCATGCTCAAGATTTTTTGACGACGATAGCTGAACCTCAGTCTCGGCCTTTATTCCTCCATGAGTATACTCTTACACCACATAGTCTATACGCCGCTGTGTCTGTTGGACTTGACCCCAAAGACATCGTCAATGTCTTGGACCGTCTTTCCAAGGTACCAATACCTGACGAGATCAGGGAATTTATTACGAGTTGTACACAGAGCTACGGGAAGGTCAAACTAGTTTTAAAGAATACAAAATATTTCGTGGAGAGCTCTGATCCGGAATTGCTACAGAGGCTATTGAAGGATGAGATCATTGGTCCGTTACGTGTGCAAGGGTCAGAGGAGATCACGAAGACTTCAGCTCCAAAGATGAATGGATTAGTCATTCCAGGAACGAAGAACGCTGCTGGTGTGATGCAGGCAACGGACCCACAAGCGAGTGCAAGGACTGAAGATCGGAAGGATTCCACAAAAGATGATATATATGCAACTCTCAATGAGGACGATGATGACGACGAAGGCGACGCTGTACATGCGTTTGAGATCGCCGATACCGCGGTCGAGGCTGTCCAGAAGCGGTGTCTCGAGATAGCTCTGCCAATCCTCGAGGAATATGACTTTAGAAATGATGAAGCGAATGCCAATCTGGACATCGATCTCAAGCCAAGCGCACAGATTCGAAGCTATCAGGAGAAGAGCTTGAGTAAGATGTTTGGTAACGGTCGAGCCAAAAGCGGCATCATCGTCCTTCCATGCGGTGCTGGAAAGACCTTAGTTGGCATTACTGCCGCTTGCACGATTAAAAAGGGCGTTATCATATTATGCACATCTTCTATGTCCGTGGTTCAATGGAGGCAAGAGTTCTTGAAATGGTCCAATATTAATCCAAATGATATCGCAATTTTCACCTCAGATCACAAGGAAAAGTTCACGCGAAACACAGGCATCATTGTATCCACCTATTCTATGGTAACTCAAACTCGACAGCGATCTTACGATTCTGGCAAGATGATGGAATTCCTCCAGGGCAGAGAATGGGGGTTGATGATTCTAGATGAGGTCCATGTCGTACCAGCCAACATATTCAGAAAGGTCACATCGTCAATCAAGACACATTCAAAGCTCGGTCTTACGGCAACTCTATTACGTGAAGATGATAAGATCAGCGATTTGAACTTTTTGATTGGTCCGAAGCTTTACGAGGCAAATTGGATGGAGCTCGCAGAACAGGGTCACATAGCAAAAGTGCAATGTGCAGAAGTCTGGTGTCCTATGACTACAGAATTCTATTCGGAATATCTAAGGGAGAAGAGCCGTAAGCGTGGCCTTCTTTACATTATGAATCCTCGAAAGTTTCAAGCCTGCCAGTTTCTCATCGACTATCACGAGAAGCGTGGCGACAAGATCATCGTCTTCTCTGACAACGTCTACGCGCTTCAAATGTATGCTCAAAAGCTCAACAAGGCATTCATCTACGGTGAGACGCCTCAGGCAGAGCGCCTTCGCATTCTTGATAATTTCCAGCATAACGAAAACATCAATACTCTGTTCCTTTCGAAGATCGGCGACACATCACTTGATCTTCCCGAAGCCACCTGCCTCATCCAAATATCTTCCCACTACGGTTCTCGCCGTCAAGAAGCCCAAAGACTTGGGCGTATCCTTCGAGCCAAGCGGCGAAATGACGAAGGCTTCAATGCCTTTTTCTACTCGCTCGTGTCCAAAGATACCCAAGAGATGTTCTACTCATCCAAACGTCAAGCCTTCCTTGTCGACCAAGGCTATGCTTTCAAAGTTATAACACATCTCCAAGGCATTGAGAACTTACCGGGACTCGCCTTCTCAACCGCTTTGGAGCGCCGCGAACTTTTGCAGAACGTTATGATTCAAAACGAAGGTGCCTTTGACACTGAGCAGATCTCAGGCGATCTCTTTGACTATAAAGGTGGTGCGGGCCGCAGCAGCTCTCAAAAGAAGGCTAATGCGCGCCGCACGGCTGGCACTCTGAGCGAACTCAGCGGTGGTCAGGATATGGCATATATTG
>Ga0335072_10011466_pt1 | contig 12694 bp, 11 predicted proteins | sample Lox_Sample_21_FD_206725 | JGI IMG/M metagenome (GOLD analysis project Ga0335072, IMG submission 206725) | Soil microbial communities from Loxahatchee National Wildlife Refuge, Florida, United States - Lox_Sample_2.1 | ecosystem: Environmental > Terrestrial > Soil > Wetlands | place: USA...
AGCAGGCCTGCCTCGACGGCGTCGACCTGCGGGGAGGCGCCCGCGGTGCGCCCGCTGCCGAGTCGCGTGATGTCCCTCACACGGGGGGCGCGTCCGCCCCGGGCGCAGGCCCTTCTGCGCCACATCCGTCACAGGAACGTTCGCCCGCCTCTGAGGCATCTGGTATTAGTAAAACGCGCGAAAGCGGTCTAGACCATTCAAAGCCCCCCTGGTCGCGCATGGTCTACCGCGGTGCGGCGCCGAACCACCACGCAAAGCCGCCTCAGCCAGAAGCGGCTGCCGCCGCGTGCCGTTAACAGGCTCGCGGCATGCCCCGCGGCCCTCGGCGAGATCGGTCGGTGACCGCTCCGCATTGCCCTCACCCGGACGCGCAACCCTGCCCAACGGGACAGCTGGGAGGACCACAAGTCCCCTGGCCGAGGAGTGCCGACCCGCACTCCGCGCGAAAGGAGAGGCGCCGTGATCACCGGGATCACCAACGTCGCGCACATCACCACCAAGCAGGACATGTCCAGGTGGACCCGCGCACACGCCGATTCACCGGGCATCACCTGGTCTGTCTTTCCCGGCCCCGGCGGCACCATGATCATCGTTGAGCACGCGGAAGACCGCTGCTCCCTGAACAGGACGAGCGGGCCGTCCGCGAGCGGCGCCCTCGCTGACGAAAGCGCCGGCATCGTCCGCGCCAGCGCGTGACGCAGTCCTAACCGGGCGCCGCCTGCCCGGCAGCCGAGCCCGGGGAGGAGTCTCAGCCCCGCTTCGGGTACCGTGCGCAATAGCCGCAGGCTCACACGCACCGGGATGAATCTTTCCCTGCCAATGCCGCCGGGTAGGAGACTCACATGATCATTAAGAACGAGATGCAGCTCACCGAGGCTGTGCTCGCGGAGACCGGGCGGGCGGACGACCCGCGGTTCAGGGAGATCGTGCAGGCGCTCGTCCGCCACCTGCATGATTTCGCCCGTGAGGTCCGGCTGACCGAGGCCGAGTTCGACGCCAGCATCAACATCGTGGCCAGGCTGGGGCAGCTCACCACGCAAAGCCACAACGAGGTGCGGCTGATGGCCGGCAGTCTCGGCCTGTCGACGCTGGTGTGCCTGATGAACAACGGCACCGAGGAGAAGCCGACCTCGGCCAACCTGCTCGGGCCGTTCTGGCGCCAGGGCGCCCCGGTGATGGACAGCGGCGACTCGATCGTCCGCTCGCCCACCGAGGGACCGCCGCTGTTCTTCACCGGGACCGTGGTGGACACCGACGGCAATCCGGTCGGGGGCGCCGAGATCGACGTCTGGCACGCCTCGCCGATCGGCCTGTACGAGAACCAGGACCCGGAGCAGGCCGAGTGGAACCTGCGCGGCAAGTTCTTCACCGGCGACGATGGCACCTTCAGGTTCCGCAGCGTCAAGCCGTCGGGCTACCCGGTGCCGATGGGCGGGCCGGTCGGCGACCTGCTCACCACGCTCAAGCGGCACCCCTTCCGCCCGGCGCACATCCACGCGATGGTCTACAAGCCCGGCTACAAGACGATCACCTCGCAGATCTACAGCCACGATGACCCGATGCTTGACACCGACGCGCAGTTCGGCGTCACCCGCGCCCTCATCGCCAGCTACGTCCGGCACGAGACCGACGGCGAGCCCGCGCCGGCGCCTGACGTGACCGAGCCGTGGTACTCCCTCGACTACACCTTCGTCGTCGAGCCCGGCGAGGCCTGGCTGCCCACGCCGCCGGTGTCGGCCAAGTCCGAGACCCAGGTAGCCGGGCAGATCGAGGCGCAGGCGGCGGCGCGAGCGGCGCAGGCAGGAACCAGGTGAGGGGAACGCGCCGATGAGCGAGGCGACCGGGCGGGCCGGCTGTGACCTGACGGCCGAAGGCATGACGGCCTGGATCAACGACTACTTCGCCGCCTGCAACTCCGGCGACGTCGACCGGATCGCCGCTTACTTCGAGCCAGACGGCGTGCACTACTTCCCGCCTGGCATGTACGCCGGCCCGTTCCGAGGCGCGCGCACGATCGGCGAGCGGTGGCACGCCGCGGTCGTCAACGGGGGTTCCTACTGGACCGTGGACCAGGTGATCACCGAGCCGGCGACCCGCCGTGCCGTCATCGAGTGGACGCACTTCAAGCGCAAGGCCGGGGTCATGCTGCGCGGTGACGAATGGTACAAGTTCAGCGAGCGCGGCCTGATCGCCGAGATCCGCGCGTACTACGCCTCGCCGCAGGACCCGAGCCTGCCGGTGCTGGAGATCGGCGGCTACGACTACGCGGGCCTCGGCTACCCGATGTCCGCTCCTCCGCTGGGGGAACAGCCGTCCGAGCCTTCCCCTGGGCGTGACGGGTCGTGACCGAGGAGACCCGCCGCATCCTCCTGGATGGCGCGCCCGTCGACATGACGCTCACCGACGGCGTCCTCGTCGCCGCCGACGGCCGCACGATCGGCCCGGACGACGCGATCCACCTGCCCCCGTGCCAGCCGTCGAAGATCATCTGCGTGCACCTGAACTACCAGAACCGGATTGATGAGCTGAAGACCGAGGGACCGCCGGCCCCTAACTACTTCTTCAAGCCCCCGTCGTCGCTCAACGGCCACAAGGGCGTGGTGATCAGGCCGCGCGGCACCCGCTTCCTCAACTACGAGGGCGAGGTCGCGATCGTGATCGGCAAGACCGCCCGCAACATCCGGGTCGCCGACGCCCTCGGCCACGTCGAGGGCTACAGTCTCGCCAACGACTTCGCGATCCACGACTTCAGGCACGCCGACCGCGGCTCGATGCTGCGCGTCAAGGGCGCCGACACCCTCGCGCCGATGGGACCCGGCCTTGTGCGCGGCTGGACGCCGGAGGACCAGGTGCTGCGCACCCGGGTCAACGGCGAGGTCGTCCAGGAGTCCAGCCTCAAGGGCATGGTCTTCTCGATGGCGTACGTGGTCGCCGACCTGGCCCGGATGATGACACTGGTCCCCGGCGACGTGATCTTCTCAGGCACCCCTGCGAATTCCCGCCCGGTCCAGCCCGGCGACATCGTTACCGTCGAGTGCGAGGGCCTCGGCGTCCTGGAGAACAGGATCGCCGAAGGGGAGCACGACATCAGCGACGAGGCGGGCTGGATGCCGGAGTCAAGCGACAAGGCCCTGGGAGTCGCGCTCGGCATCCAGCTCCGAGAGTGACTGACCTGAGCAGCTAAGCGGACGGGGGAGTCCTCGCGGTCAGGGTGGCGCCGGCGCTCGCGAGGATCACCACAGCGATCGCGGCGACCGCGACGGGCCCCGTGCGCTGCCCGAGCAGGAGCAGGCCCGCGAGCGTGGCCACGGCGGGCTCGAGGCTGAGCAGGATGCCGAAGACCCGCCGCGGCGCCCGGCGCATCGCCGCCAGTTCAAGCGTGTACGGGACGAACGAGGCGAGCACGCCCACGCCGAGCGCGATGAGCAGCAGGTGCGGCCGGCCGGCCACCTGCCAGGCCCCGTGCGCGCCGAACGGCAGCAGGACCACCGCGCCGATGGCCATCGCCACCGCGAGGCCGCCCCGGCCGGGAACCGCCGCGCCCGCCCGCGAGCCCGCCACGATGTACAGCGTCCAGAACGCCGCTGACACCAGGACAAGCCCCACCCCGGCCATGTCGAGCGCGTGTCCTGCCCCGCCGTCACCGCTGCCCGTGAGGCCGAGCGTCAGCACGCCGGCCACGGCGAGCAGCACACAGCAGGCGTCGCGCCAGCGCCGGGACAGGACGGCCGCGAGGGTGAGCGGTCCGAGGAACTGGATGGTCACCGCCGTGCCGAGGGGAAGCCGGGCGAGCGCGGCGTAGAAGAACCCGTTCGTCCCGGCCAGGCTGATTCCGTACAGGCCGACCGCGCGCCACTGCGATGCCTGCCAGCCGCGAAGGCGTGGCCTGGCCACGCCGAGGAGCAGGGCAGCGGCCAGGCCGAGGCGCAGCAGCGTGGCGCCCGGCGCGCCCGTGACCGGGAACAGCCGCATCGCCAGCGCCGCGCCGACCTGCAGCGACGTGCACGACCCGAGCACGAGCAGCCCGGCCGTGCCCGGCCGGCCCACCGCAGGCCCGCCGGTCCCGCGAACGGGGCGCGTGACGGTTGCGGTCGGCGTGACGGAGCCGCGGGAAGTGACGAGCTGAGCGGGAGTGGCGGTCGCGGTCACCGGGGCAGCCTGTTCGTGCGCATAGATCCACGTTCGCCGATGAGCAATCGGTTCGTCCAGCGAATGTTTTCCAGCAATAATGATAAGATAAGCTGATCAATCTATCGGGGGCAGAAGAATCCGGGGCCGGGAGAAAGGACCCGCGGTCGTGCTTGACGTCCACCGCCTGCGGCTGCTGCGGGAGCTTGACCGCCGGGGCACCCTCGCGGCCGTGGCACGCGCCTTGTCCTACAGCCCGTCGGCGGTTTCCCAGCAGCTGAGCCAGCTCGAAGCCGAGACCGGGGTCGCGCTGCTCGAGCCGGTCGGACGCGGCGTGCGGCTCACCGCCCAGGCGCGGATCCTGGTCGCGCACACCGAGGTGATCCTTGAGCAGCTTGAGGAGGCCGAGGCTGAGCTGCGCGCCTCGCTGACCGAGGTGCGCGGCACGCTGCGCGTCGCCTCGTTCCAGTCGGTGCTGCTTGCCCTGGTGCCCGACGTGCTCACCCGCCTCGCCGGGCGTCACCCGGGGCTCCGTGTCGAGATCACCCACGAAGAGGCGGGCCCGGCGTTCGCCGGCCTTCTCGCGCACGACTTCGACATCGTGCTCGGCGAGGAATGGCCGGGCACAGCGCTTGCTCCGGTAGCGGGCGCCCGCACCCAGCTGCTGGCACTTGACGAGCTCTTCCTGGTGATCCCGGCCCACGGCCCGCACGCCAGGGCCGAGACGGCGGCAGTGCCCGTCCACTTGCCCCACCTCGCGGAGGTCCCGTGGATCCTCGACCCGGAGACCACCGCACCAGGGCAATGGGCACGCGACCTGTGCCGGGCGGCGGGCTTCGACCCTGATGTCCGCTACTCGGCATCTGACCTGCTGCTGCAGATCCACCTGGCCGAGACCGGCCACGCCGCCGCGATCATCCCCGGTCTGCTGCTCGCTGCCGTACCGCCGCCGGCGGCCCGGGTCCGCGCCCTCCCCGGCCGTCCGCACCGCAGGCTGACGACGGGTGTCCGCTCCGGCGCCGCGGCCGACCCCGCGATCCGGGCCTTCCGCGCGGCGCTCGGCCAGGCGATCCGCTCAACCACCCCGAACACCGCGACCGGTGCGGGCACGGCCCCCTGACCGGCACCGGGGAGCGGGCGCCGGCGACCCGCGCGGGCCCGCCGGACAGAGGGTGCCAAAAGGGACATCTCATCGCGGCTGTGAGAAGATGATCGATGCTCGCGGTGCTGAGGAGAGGCAAAGAGTGCGTCGAATCCAGACTTCGGTCATTGTCGTAGGCGGCGGCCCTGTCGGCCTCGGTTTGGCCGCGACCCTCGGCAAGGCGGGGATCCCGTGCGTGGTGCTTGAGCGCAGAACCGAGCCCGTTGCAATCCCGAAGGGGCAGAACCTCACGGCCCGCAGCCTCGAGCACTTCTATTACTGGGACTGCGCCGACGAGTTGCGCGCGGCAAGCCTGCTGCCTGAGGGATTCCCGATCGGCGGCATCACGGCGTACGAGAACCTCGCGGGGGAGTACTGGTACGCTCCCGCAGGGCGCGAGGCGGTCGGCGACTTCTACTATCAGCGGCACGAACGGCTGCCGCAGTACCTGACCGAGTCCGTGCTACGCACGCGGGTGCGGGCGCTCGATCCCGTTGTCACGCTGTTCGGCTGGTCCGCCACGGGCATCAGCCAGCAGGACGACGGCGTGCGGGTGACGGCGCGTCAGGACTCCGATGGCGCGTGCTGCGAGATCGAGGGCGGCTATGTCGTCGGCTGCGATGGCGCCCGTTCGATGGTGCGCGAGCAGGCGGGCATACCGACTGGCGGAGCCGACTTCAACACGCGGATGGTGCTGGCGGTCTTCCGGTCGCCCGAGCTGAACGCGCACCTGGAGCGCTTTCCGCCGCGAACCACGTACCGGGTGCTGCACCCGGAACTCGCGGGGTACTGGCGGTTCTTCGGGAGGGTTGACGCCGCCGAGACCTTCTTCTTCCACGCGCCCGTACCCCAGGACGCGACCACATCGAACCTCGACATCCAGTCCGTCATCGAGCGGGCCGCCGGGATTCCCGCGGCCTGCGCGTTCGCACACGTGGGCTTCTGGGACCTGCGCGTCAATGTCGCCGACTCCTACCGGCACGGCAGGGCGTTCATCGCCGGGGACTCGGCGCACAGCCACCCGCCGTACGGCGGGTACGGCCTCAACACGGGGCTTGAAGACGCCGTCAACCTCGGCTGGAAACTCGCCGCCGTGCTGCGGGGGTGGGGCGGGCCCGCGTTGCTTGACAGTTACGAAGCCGAGCGGCGCCCGGTCTTCGTCGGAACGGGGATGGCGATCACCGAAGGAATCGGGCGGGACCGTGACTTCCTCGCCCGGTACAGCCCGCAGCGCGACCGCGGTGAGTTCGAGGAGGCGTGGCGCTCCATGACCGGAGGAGAGACGGCGCCACCGGACTACGAACCGCACTACGAGGGATCGCCCGTCGTGTGGGGGCCGGCGAACTCGGCGTGCGGCGTCAAGGGTCAGCACACCTTCGAGGCACGGGCCGGCCATCACCTCGCGCCGGCATCCCTGTCGTCGGGCCGCGACATCTTCGCGGAGCTCGGACGCGACTTCACGCTGATCGCACTGAGCGGCGACCCGCAGCCCGCCGCGGCGTTCCAGGCTGCCGCCGCTCGCCTCGGCATGCCGTTGCACGTGGTCACCGATGCCTTTGACGGGCCGCGAGCGGCGTACAAACACCCGTTCATCCTCGTCAGGCCCGACCAGTACGTCGCATGGACCGGTGACGAGGCGCCCGCCGACGCCATGGGCCTGCTGCGCAGGATCATCGGGGATCCCGGGGAAGACGCGCTCGGCTAACCGCCGCGCGCGGCCAATCCGTGCGGCCTCCGGGCTGGACCACCGCGAGTTCTACCTCACGGGGACACTTCGTCCCCGGTAATCCCGGTTGACAATGGCTTGCGCAACGGACCGCGCGGCATGACAGTTGATCCGTGCCGGGATTGCTGTCCTGCCGCGTCAGGATTGAGCCGGGGGACCGGGTAGTCGTCACCGGCGCCTCGGGGTTCATCGGGTCGGCCGTCGCCAGGGCGGTGTGTTCCCGGGGCGCGCGCCTGGTCGCGATGATCGAGCCGGGGGCCGACTGCCGCAACCTTGAGGCGGTGGACGCGGAACGCGTGGTGGCCGACCTCAGGGACGCGGACGCCGTGCTTGCCGTCTGTGCGGGGGCGCGTTTCGTGTTCCACGTGGCCGCGGTGTACCGCTTCTGGGCACCCGACCCCCGTGTCTTCTACGACGTGAACGTCGGCGGGACCCTTAACGTGCTCGCGGCCGCCCGGGCCGCGGGCTGCGAGCGGCTGGTGTTCACCTCCACCGTCGGCGTTCTCGGGACGGGAGCGGCCCGCGACGGCCGGCCGGCCGACGAAACGTGCTACCCGAATATGGCCCGGTTGTCGGGGTCCTACAAGGGATCTAAGTTCGTAGCCGAGCACGAGGTGCTGCGGGCCTGCGCCGAGGGCATGGATGCCAGCCTTGTCCTGCCGACCTTCCCGCTCGGACCGGGCGACACCGTGCCCACGCCGACCGGCCGGGTCGTCCGCGACTACCTCAATGGCAAGATGCCCGCGTTCGCCGGCACCGCCATGAACGTCGTCCACGTCGATGACCTCGCGGCGGGCCACATCGCCGCGCTCGAGCGCGGCGGCCGGGGCCGTAGCTACATCCTTGGCGGGGAGAACCTGCCGATGCGGGCCATCCTCCAGGCACTGGCCGATTACACCGGCCTGCCGATGCCGCGCCTGCAGGTGCCGCTCAGCCTCATCCTGGCCGCGGGCGCCTCCTCCACCCTGATCCAGGGCCGGATGCTGCGCCGGGAGCCGCTCGTGCCGCTCGAGGCGGCGCGCATGTCGGCGACGTCCATGATCTTCAGCGACGAGCGGGCCCGCACCGAGATCGGGCACACCGCACGGCCGGCCCGCGAGGCGATCAGGGAATCGGCCCGCTGGTTCGCCGGCAACGGCTACGTGACGGACCGCAGGAGCGCCGCCATCAAGTGGAGTGAGTGAGGAGCCCGCTGAATTACCGTGGCTGGGCGTGACGGCTTTCCCCGGTACCACAAATTCCGTCGGACCCCCCGTCGGCAGCGCTTCCCGAAGCGGTCTAACTCCGCGGCACTTCCGAAGCGGTGTTACTCAGCAGACTCTCAGCTAGGCGGTGATGGGGACGCTGGCCTCGGCGGTGTAGGCGCCGAAGGTGAACGACTCGACGAAGTACAGCTGCACCGAGTCCGCATCGTGGGACAGGTAGCCGATCGAGAGGTCCTGGCCGAGGCGGAGCTCGTAGTCGCCGCCGCGGCAGGACAGCAGGAGCGCCCCGTCGATCGCCGGCGCCCACACGATGTCGCCGTCGATGAGCCTGGCCAGATGGGCACTGATCGGGTAGCCGTGGTCCGAGGTCTCGTTGACCGCCGTCCACGCGTCCGCGGACAGCAGCAGCGAGTACGGGCCCGCGACACCCATCTCGCGGAGCTGGCTGAGCGCCTTGCTGACCACGTCCGGGTAGTCGCGCGCCTCGCCGGGCAGCGCGAGGGCCGGGTTGGACGACGACTGCCGGATCCCGGTGATCTGGGCGGCCCCGTAGCCGTCGAACACTGCGCGGTCCTCGGCGAAGGCGATCTTCTTCGCGGCGTCCTTGACCGGCTGCCAGTCGGGGTCGAGAGCGCCGCGTTCGACGGAGTCGATCTGGGCGCGGGAGAGGGTAAACGGCACCCGCAGCTCGACAACGGGACGCCAGTCACGCAGCGCCGCCGTCACCCCGTCCGCGGGCGCGTCGATCGCGGTCACGTGCCCGGTGCCCATGCCCGCCAGGGCCAGGCCGTCGGGCCCGGTTACGTCGACCGCCTTCCGCGCGGCGGCGTGCAGGGCGAACGTGCGCTTGGCCTCGTCCTCGATGCCGGCCCACGCGGCGGCCGAGACCGGGGCGAGCTCGCGGTACAGGTTGTTCATGTCTCCCCTTGTCACTGTCCTTAGCGAGATGGCGCTGTCGGGCGTGCGTGCCGTCTAGCCCTTGAGAGATCCGATGCCGAGCGATCCGTCGCCGGACGACCCGTCGGCCGACGACGCGGGCACGCCGACGGCGGACGCGGCGACAGGCCCGGGCGGCCCGGGCGGGTCGTCGAGGAAGTCCGCGCAGGGAGCGAAGAACAGGCTCCCGGTGATCGCGGTCGAGAAGTCGAGGATCCGGTCGGTATTGCCCGGCGGGTTGCCGATGAACATGTTCGTCAGCATCTCCTCGGTCACCGACGGCGTGGCGGCGTAGCCGATGTAATACGTGCCGAAGTCGCCGCGCCCTGGGCTGCCGAACGGCATGTTCGCCCGGATGATCTGCCGCTGCTCGCCGTCAGGACCGGTGATCGTGTTCAGCGCCACGTGCGAGTTCGCCGGCTTGATCTCGTCTGGCATCTCGATGTCGTCAAGCTTGCTGCGGCCGATCACCCGCTCCTGCTCCTCGATGCTGATCGAGTTCCACGAAGCCATGTCGTGCAGGTACTTCTGTACGATCACGTAGCTGCCGCCGGCGAAGTCGGGGTCGTCGTCCGCGGTGACGATCGCGGCGCTGATTCCGGCCGCCCCGCCGGGCGACTCGGTGCCGTCGACGAAGCCGATCAGGTCCCGCTCGTCGAAGTAGCGGAAGCCCTGCACCTCGTCGGCGACCTCGACCGCGCCGGCCAGCCGCTTCATCACCTGCGCGGCGAACTCGAAGCACAGGTCCATCCGGCTGGCCCTGATGTGGAACAGCAGGTCGCCCGGGGTGGCGGGGGCGTGATGGCGCGGCCCGGTCAGCTCGCGGAACGGGTGCAGCTCGCGTGGCCGCGGCCCGTCGAACAGCCGGTCCCAGGCATCCGAGCCGATCGCGGTGACCACCTGGAGGTCGGCCTCGGGAATGCGGAATCCCACGGACCGGCCGAGGCCGGACAGGTCCGGTACCAGGTCGCGCACCACGTCCTCGCCGCCCGGAGCGATGGTGAGCACGAGGAAGACCGCAGCCGCGGTCAACGGGCTGACGACCGGCTGCGGCGCCGGATCCTGAGCTGGCTGCGCTGCCACAGGCACTCCTCCCGGGTATCGTCCGCCCCTAGCCTCCCACACCCCACTGCGGTGCGCCCCCCGGGACCGCCCGGAAACGCCGGCTGGACCGGGCAAACGGCCGCCTCCCGCCGCCGGCGCGCCCTCGGCCCCGGTACGCGAACGCCCGCGTCGCGGTCAATCAGATAACAGCAAGAAGCGCGGCGCGGCGTCTCCTGAGCCGGCTTGCCAACCGTATGAAAGTGCCATCGGTCCTGCTGTGGCGACAGCGAGGGCACTTTCACGCCGCCTCCAGAACGCAGCGGCGGACCGCGTCAGCTGTCGCCCGGCCTGACCGGGCCGAGGCGGCGGAGCTGGGTGACATGGCCGGGGTTGAGCTCGGCCACGCTGGCCACCTGGAGCAGCTTCATCGTGCGGATGACCTGGCCGCGCAAGATGTCGATGGCCCGGTCGACGCCGGCCCGGCCGCCGGCCATCAGGCCGTACAGGTAGGCGCGGCCGACCAGGGTGAACTGGGCGCCGAGCGCGATGGCGGCGACGACGTCGGCGCCGTTCATGATGCCGGTGTCGACCGCGATCTCGGTCCGCCCGCCGACCGCCTTGACCGCCTCGGGCAGCAGGTAAAACGGGACGGGCGCGCGGTCGAGCTGACGGCCGCCGTGGTTGGACAGCACGATCCCGTCGACACCGAGGTCAGCGAGGGTCCGGCAGTCCTCGATGTTCTGCACGCCCTTGACGACGAGCTTGCCCGGCCACATGCCGCGGATCACGTCGAGGTCCTTGAAGCTGATCGTGGGGTCCATCGCCGAGTCAAGCAGTTCGCCGACCGTGCCGCCGGTCGAGGTGAGCGACGCGAACTCGAGCTTCGGAGTGGTCAGGAAGTCCCACCACCACCAGGGCCGGGGGATCGCGTTGACGACCGTGCCGAGGGTGATCTGCGGGGGGATCGAGAAGCCGTTGCGCTTGTCGCGCAGCCGTGCGCCGGCGACGGGCGCGTCCACGGTGAAGAACAGCGTGTCGAACCCGGCGGCGGCCGCCCGGCGGACCAGGTCGTAGGAGATCTCCCTGTCACGCATGACGTACAGCTGGAACCAGTTCCGCCCGTTCGGATTGGCCGCCTTCACGTTCTCGATCGAGGTGGTGCCCAGGGTGGAGAGCGAAAACGGGATGCCGGCCGCGCCGGCCGCGCCGGCCCCCGCGACCTCCCCCTCGGTGTGCATGAGGCGGGTGAAGCCGGTGGGGGCGATGCCGAACGGGAGCGCTGACGGGCCGCCGAAGACGGTGACCGAGGTGTCGACCGTGGACACGTCCTTCAGGATGGACGGGTGGAACTCGACGTCCTGGAACGCCTGCCGGGCGCGGGCGAGTGAGACCTCGCCCTCGGCCGCGCCGTCGGTGTAGTCGAACGCTGCCTTCGGCGTGCGGCGCCTGGCGATGTCGCGCAGGTCGTCGATAGTCAGCGCCGACTCAAGACGGCGTTTCCTGGCGTCGAACTCCGGCTTCTTGAACCGCATGAGCTCGAAGATCTCGTCCGGCTTGGGGAACTGGCGCTGGGGCATTTCGGTGCGGCACCTCGGGGACTGCGCGGGCTGGAAGCGGCCGACGGGCCAGTTCCGAAGACTAACCGTTACTAGTGGGTTTGGCCATGGCGGGGCACCAGGCAGGCTCGAGCAGCACCTTGACAGCGCCGGTGCGGCGCGCGTCGCGCCTGGCGGGCTGGCAAAGCCAGTACGCCAGCGGCATCGCCGCCCTGGACAGGCTGGCGGGCGGCGACTTCACCAGGGGGGTCTGCACAGGGTGCCGACAGCCGACTCGGCCCGGCCACGCCAATTCAGCAGGCTCCTGAGCACGCGCTACAGCCTTGCGCGCCCGCCCGGCGGCCAGCCCGCCGCGGGTGCCGCCCTGCGCTACGCCGTCGCCTTCCCGTTGCCGGTACCCCTGGCCTCCCCGACCTGGCGCTGGCGTTCCGCCAGGGCCCTGCGGTACTCGGCGATGACGATGTCGTTCAGCTCTTCCACCGACGTCTCCGCGGCAGGCTTGTCGAACGTGATCTCCCCGTGCTGCAGCAGGTTGATCCGGTCGCAGATCTCCAGCGCCTGGCCGTAGTTGTGCGCGATGATGATGACCGAGACGTCGCCCTTTTCCTTCAGCTCGCGGACCTGGTCCAGGATGATCGCCGCCTCCTTGGCGCCCATGGCGGCGAGCGGCTCGTCGAGCAGCAAGATCTTCGCGTTGGAGTAGACGGCGCGTGCCACCGCGATCGCCTGCCGCTGACCGCCGGACAGCTGGGCGACGTCGGCTTCCACGGAGGGGATGTTGACGCCCATCTCGTCCAGGTACTGGCGGGCAAGCCGCTTCATCGTCCTGTTGGACAGCAGCGGCCAGCGCACCTTCTCCCGGTTCAGGAACATGTTGTGGTAGACGCTCAGCTGGTTGACCAGGGCCAGGTCCTGGTAGACGCAGTCGATGCCGAGCGACCTGGCGTGGTCGACGGAC
>Ga0335072_10011468_pt1 | contig 12694 bp, 12 predicted proteins | sample Lox_Sample_21_FD_206725 | JGI IMG/M metagenome (GOLD analysis project Ga0335072, IMG submission 206725) | Soil microbial communities from Loxahatchee National Wildlife Refuge, Florida, United States - Lox_Sample_2.1 | ecosystem: Environmental > Terrestrial > Soil > Wetlands | place: USA...
CCGTTTCGTTCACGCTACGCCAAGGGCTGATTGGTGTCAAGTTAGGGCCGGATACGACTCTAAACGACTTTAGTCGTAATTACGCGATGACATGTGGCTGTTTTTCGCCGTTTGAAGATTTTCCGAGCGGATGTTACATTCGAAGAACGCCGCCGAGGTAGCTCAGTTGGTAGAGCAGCCGATTCGTAATCGGCAGGTCCCCGGTTCAAGTCCGGGCCTCGGCTCCAGAATTTTCTTAACGTACTTCGTTTCAGTCAGTTCGCTTTCCCATTTTCTGTAGCCGCTGAAACTCGGGAACAGTAAGGGAACAATAAGCCGGCCACTTTGCCCACCGCACGCTTTTGTGATTCGGGTATCGCGTGTGTGTAGACGTTCAGTGTTGTCTTCAGGTCCGAGTGCCCGAGGATCGCCTGCGCCGTCCGCAACGACTCCCCTACCTCACCGAGCAGCGTTGCATGCGTGTGCCGGAAACTGTGCCAACCCACAACGGGCAAGCCAAGCTCCGAGCAAGCCGGTTGCAACACGCGGCCGCGGAGATTTTTCGGATTGAGCGGCGTGCCGTTGCGGGTGGCAAAGACAAGAGTCTCCGCATCCACACCTGTTGGCACGGTTCGCTTCGCCAACAACGCGTCGCGTACCGGCTGGCTCATTGGCACGTCCCTGCGACTGCTCTTCGTCTTGGGACTCCCAAACTGTCCCTCGTAGACGGTCTCGCGCACGTGGATCGCGTCGTGAGTGAAATCGACGTGTTTCCAACGAAGCGCGAGCAACTCGCCAATCCGAAGGCCGGTCAGTACGGCGATCACTACCAGCGTGCGACACGGTTCGGAAAGCGAGTTAAGCAGCAGCGCGAGCTGGTCGGGCAACAAATAAGCTCGCTCCTGAACGGGTGCGCGATCTCCCAGACGAATACCGCGAGCAGAGTTCTCTTGTAGGTAATCCCAGTCGACAGCGGCCTGCAGCACTTTGCCGAGCGCCGTACGAATGCCGTGTACGCTGGAACCGGACAACCCCTGCTTGCGTTTCTGCCCAAGAAACCGTTGCACCTCTTCCTTCGTGATGTCCTTGAGGCGCCACTCCCCGAACGTCGGCAGCAGATGACGTTGAATCTGCTTACCGTAATAACAAACGGAAGTGGGCTTCAAATGCGGCACGACGGCAGGCTCCCAACACTTCTTCAAAAACTGGCCGAAAGTCATTGTTGCTTCCGGTCGGTACTTCCCTTCGTTGATCGGACGGATCAGAACCGCCAGCTTGTTGCGGGCCTCGCGCTCTGAGAGGTCGGTAACCAACCCCAGCACTTCAGCGCGAAGAACCCTGCCGAATGTGCCATCCGGTCGAATCACGGATTCTCTCCAGCGTGCGACCCAGGTTTTACGTCGATTGCCTTTCTTGAATAAACAGCCACTCTGAAAACAGCGTCGAATCATACGGTCCTTTCCGTTGATTCGCCCGCTCTTTCTTGCGTCGGGTGCAAGTTCACAGAGAGTGGCCAGCATGGTGCTAGTCCTTATTGCGCTTCGCTCGAAGCCACGCGGTCACGTCCTGCTCACTGAAACGCCAATACTTCCGCACGCGAAACCCTGGTAACCGATCCGTACATCGCTCACGAATATGTGCATAGACCCAGGAGGCCGGAACGTGCAGCAAATCCGCCAACTCGCGAACAGTGAGTAGTTGATCTCTTCCCTTCTCATCCGTGGGCGGGGGTTGCGCGCCATCATGGAAACGGTCTGCGACGCTGGATTGGTTCGTGGACATCGCTAGCAGCCTACGACAGCGTTCGTGGGTGTCAACTTTGCGAGCGAGGTTGGTCGGAACAAATTTTGCTCACGAATCGCATGCCATCTAACTAACTTCCATCTTAGGCGGCCCCGGCGCGCGTACTGGGACTCATTGCCAGTGGCATCTCCGCAAACCAATCCCTCCGAACTGACGTTTTCCGCCAATGCGGTCTTCCATGGCTAGCTTCCCTTGCTACGTCTTTTGAGCTTCTGTTTCTCAATGGCCATGCCATCGAGAGGATATGCTGACCCTTTGGGCTTATGGGGACGACGATGACCACCCGCTACTTCGGAGGAGCATCACCGGGCCGTCCGCCTTTCCTTTTGGCTGAAAGCTCCGCGCTCACTTTCGACGTGATTTTCGTAGCGTTAACTTTGTATCGCGCGGCCAATCGCATGAGGTTTGCCTCTTTCGAGAGCGTCTCCGCGGCGCTATAGCCTGGGCAATACAGATCTGATACGAGGGAACACACAATCGCGAAGCGATTAAGTTCGGCCGTTGTCATCGCGCGGACTCGATCCGCCGCCAGCTTTTCATGGTCGACCGACTTTCCTCCCCAGGAAGTCTTCGTTTTCTTCTCCTCCCAGCCATAGACTTGGAAGAGCCGATGATGGTTGTCATGGCCGAGGCGCCGGAAATAGTCGAGCGCAACCATCTCGAAATCCGCGCGCGCCAACGCACCCGGAAGCTTTTGCCGCACAGTCTGCAGAATGCGCGAACGCGATTCCTTCTGAACCCGAATTGCAAGCGCGAGCTTTCTGCGTTGCTCCCGCTCCTGTGGTGAGATCTCGTAGTGAGAGAATTGTCGATGTGTCTTGCAATTCTCATCTGCACAAATGCGCAGGATGGTCCCCGCCTTGTGACCGTCTACGATGACTGCAGCCTGTGTCTGCGGGCATTCTCCCTCTCGTTTTGCACGACGATACTGACCTTCGTAGAGCGTGTTGGGAGCCTTGGATCGCACCTGCCAGGAAGGACTCTCGGATATCTGAACAGGTGTTTTCCCCTCCTTCACCAAGGGCTCAACCCGCAGTTGAACGAGCGCCTGGATCTTCGCCTGGTAACAGGCTGGATCCGTGCACAGAGACTTGTTGCGGATCTCTGGGAAGAGCAGAGGATTGGATGCCGAGGCCTGGGGCGGTACTTGCAACTCGGTCGATCGTTTCCTGAATGCCCGACTGCAGGATCTTGCAGTTTCGAGGGCACGCCTTAGCAGTAGTGTATTGCCCCATCGCAATACTTATTGAAAGCCTTGGTCATAACCCTTCGGAGCGACGCATGCCGACGAGCAATAACGCACCAAGCTTAGTTCTCGTTCTGCAAGTTGTGGCGCGATGAATTGTCGCCGGCCTTGCACCTCGAGTGCGAGCTCGAAGGCTAGCGATCCTCCCCAAGCCCACTAAGCTCCTTGAATCTTAATTCATATCATTCGTTCGAGTGAACCTGTTCGCCGCGTCCTCGCGGGTGGCCGAGCACAAAAGCAATGGGAGTCTGAATTGCTTATGTGTGACTGTTCGCGGGAGGCTGCCACGGAAATAGGGAGCTGCGTGAGATTCTCGTCGCACAGTGTTTTCCTGCCAAATCCGGAGGAGGCCTTGAGCTTTGGCTCCGGCTGCGATGAGCTGGAAGGGATTATCGCTGGCTTCTCAGACTCGGGAGCTGCAGTGAATTTTTACGCCGTGGTGGAAGTGGTTCGCAAGCTTTCGTTGGTTGTACCGGTCGATGACTTGTGCCTCGTCTCAGGTCCTGAACAATAAGAAAGATCAACAAGAAAGGATGGACGGAATGCCAGTCACGGTCACTTATCCAGGAGTGTATATCGAAGAACTCCCCAGTGGTGTGCATACCATAACAGGTGTTGCCACTTCGATAGCCGCTTTTGTGGGGTGGGCCAACCAGGGGCCCACGCAACCAACGCTCGTGCTGAGTTGGTCGGATTACGCACGTATTTACGGCGGAATGGACGCTGGCTTCCCGCTCGGTTACGCGGTTTCTCAATTTTTTGCGAATGGCGGTAACCAAGCCTATATCATTCGCCTGACCGATGGCGGCTCAGCAGCTGGTGGCACCGCGGCCATGGCCAGCTTGACCTTGGCAGCTGTCGCGCCTTGGACGGGCAGCATCATCTTCGAGGCCGCCACGCAAGGCGCCTGCAATCCGGGCCAGTGGGCGAACAACTACGGCATTGTGATCAAGAATCAATCCGGCACGCCTGCCTCGCCCCGCTTTAGTTTACAAGTAATTTACAACCCTAGCCCGGGTACGGCGGCCGGCCCGGGAGTGACGCCCGCAACCGTGGTCGAATCCTTTGTGAACCTGTCTGTGACCAGCCCGGATCCTCAGGGCCGTTATGTGGGGGATATCCTCAAGGCGCAATCCAATTACATAATGGTGAAGCCGAGTTCCAATACCCTCGCTGCGCCTTCTGGTACTCTCACCCCGCCCCTCACCGCTACGACCGTTGCACCCGGAAACTACATCGCCGCCTCGGCGAACCTCAGCGGCGGCAACGATGGAGCGCAGCTTTCACCGGCATCGCCGCCGGGAGCCTTTGAAACCGCTCTTCTCCCCACCAGTGGAACCGGCGGGGTCTATCAATTGGCGCACGTCGATCTCTTCAATCTACTCTGCGTTCCCGGCGAAGGGGACCCGCCTACGATTGGCAATCTAGCGGGCTTCTGCGTCCAGCACCGCGCTTTCCTGATCGCCGATTGCGCCCAGACCGATACGGTTACGACGCTCCAGAATGGAGCGCCAGCCGCCGGCACCGCAGCGGTCAACGGGACGAATGCGGCCTTCTACTTTCCCTGGATCAGTGCACCCGATCCGCTGAGCCAGGGGGCCACGGGACCGTTCCCCCCGTGCGGGTATGTGGCAGGAATCTACGCCGCCACCGACGGCAGCCGCGGCGTCTGGAAGGCTCCGGCAGGAACAGCAGCCGGTCTGACAGGAGTCAATGGCCCCTATGTGACTTTGAATGACGCCGACAATGGGATCCTGAATCCGGTCGCCGTCAACTGTATCCGGAATTTCAGCGCTTACGGCACGGTCGTATGGGGGGCGCGCACGCTGCAGGGCAATGATCAAATCGGCTCGCAGTGGAAATACGTTCCGGTCCGGCGGCTCGCCCTATTCCTTGAGGAGAGCTTGTATCGCGGCACGCAGTGGGCCGTGTTCGAGCCCAATGATGAACCCTTGTGGGCCGCACTGCGCTTGAACATCGGCTCCTTTATGCAAACTCTGTTCCGCCAGGGAGCTTTCCAGGGACAAACTCCACAGGACGCCTACTTCGTCAAGTGCGACGACGAAACCACCACCCAGAGCGACATCAATCTTGGTGTGGTCAATGTTCTGGTCGGGTTCGCGCCCCTCCTGCCCGCTGAATTCGTTGTCCTCCAGATCCAGCAAATGGCTGGACAGATTGCAACCTAAGGAGCTCTCGCATGGCTGAATTCACTGTCAACACCACGCGCTTCGATCCGTATAAGAACTTCAAATTCCGGATTAAGTGGGATGGCCAATACGTGGCCGGCGTGAGCAAAGTCGGTGGCCTGAAGCGGACCACGGAAGTGGTTAAGCATCGCGAAGGCGGCGACCCTTCCAGCTCCCGCAAATCACCCGGCCGGAACGAATATGACGCGATCACTCTGGAACGCGGCGTGACTCACGATCCGGCATTCGAGGCGTGGGCGGGCAAGGTCTGGCAACTCGGCGCCGGCTTGGGAGCGGAAGTTTCCCTCAAGGATTTCCGCAAGGACATCATCATCGAGGTTTATAACGAGGCTGGCCAGAAGGCAATTGCGTATAACGTCTACCGCTGCTGGGTGTCTGAATACCAGGCCCTGCCGGATCTGGATGCCAATGCCAACGCCGTGGCCATTCAGCACATCAAGTTGGAGAACGAGGGATGGGCGCGCGACCTTTCGGTAACCGAGCCCACCGAGCCCTCATTCAATGTGCCGACGTAGTGGATAAACGCCATGCGCTCGCTTTCGCCTTCGGAGCTTTTGGGAGCTTGGGAACGCGGCCTTACACAGTCGCTAATTCAGCGCGCTCTGGAGCTGTTGTCGGCCGTTTATCCGCACGCCTCCCCGGACTTGCTGCACGGTCTAAGCATCGGGCAGCGAGATGCAGAATTGCTCGCGCTGCGAGAGCAGCTCTTTGGTCCCGAGATGGCCAGCGTTGCCGTTTGTCCGCAATGTCGGGCGCGGCTCGATGTGACGCTCAACACTTACGAAATGCGCTGCGCGCGCGCGCTCGAGCCGGAAGCTGAAGTGGCCTTTGGCGTAGCCGGATACGAATTGCAATTTCGCCTCCCGAACAGCAATGATTTGGCGGCGGCATTGGATTATGGCGACGCCGATCAAGCCCAGGAGCGGCTGCTCAGCCGCTGCTTGCTAGGGGCGCAGCGCGATGGCACCTCTGTCGCGTGCGCTCAGTTACCGCGTGAGGTTGTGGACGCCATATGGGACCGAATGGCTAGAGCCGACCCACTGGCTGACATCCAATTGGCCGTTTCCTGCCCCGTTTGCAATCATCATTGGCGGGCGACATTTGACATCGTTTCCTTCTTGTGGTCCGAAATCGATAATCTGGCTGGGCGCTTGTTGCGCGACGTTCACACGCTGGCTTCGAGCTATGGCTGGCATGAAAAAGATATCCTGGCTCTCAGTCCGGTGCGGAGAGAGTTCTACCTGACATTGTTGGAATCATGAGCAACTTTCTAAGTAACTTACTAACTCGCACGTTGGGAACGGCGCCGGTTATCCAGCCGCGCTTGCCGTCTCTTTTTGAACCTGCGTCGCCTCATGCCTTCTCGCTCGCCGCAATCGCCGCAGCCTGGGATGAAAACCGGCGAGAGGCACCTGGAGAAAGCGCTTTCGATGACCCTGAACGGGGAGCGGCAGTGCCCCATGAGGAACCGGCCACTGACGATAGAAGCTGGAGTGAGGCGACCACGGAGCCGCAGTTGCCACCACCCTGGGCGAGTGAACGCGCCCGCGATGCGGTCAGGCGGCAGCCAGCTACAGATTCCGCGTCGCCGTTTGAGGGGATGCATCGGGAGGCCATCAACGCCGTCCGCCCCGCTCTTGCCCACGTTTCATCCCCCGAGGAGAAGCTCGACTCGCTTTCGGTGCCGCCGTCGGATTCGGCGCGCGACGAATGGGGCCTGCAACGCGTCTGGATTTCCAAATCGCCCCAGCGCAAGCTGCCTGCCAGCGGCCCCTTGGATCCAGCAACCCTCAATCGAGCCGCGGCGCAACCACGGGCTGCCTTGCGGAATAAGAAGGAAAATCCAGAGCGCGCGTGGAGTGACATGCTTGAAGTGAAGGCCGACACACCTCGCACATTTCATGAGATCGCAGAATCGCATGCAAAATCCGTCTCCGCCGAGGCGGCGCATTTCCGGATTCGAGACGGAGCTCCTCTCGATGCAGCAGCGATCGAGCCACCGAGCGCACGGAGTTTCAAATTTGCGAGACAAGTCCCCCCGCCATCCCTTCCCAGTCCGCCGGAGCCCTCCATTCAAGTAACGATCGGGCGCATCGAGGTGCGGGCGGTTTCACCGCAGGCCTCCACGCCAAAGGAGCGACCGACATCCCCTGTGATGAGTCTGAATGACTACTTGGGGCAGCGTTCCAAGCGGGGAAGCGCATGAGCAACGCCAGCGCCATTGCTGCCGTCACCGCCACGCTCCAGGCCATCCTGGGCACGGAGATTACAAGTGACCCCAACCTGAACGACACCACAGTGACCGCGCTACCTCTCGATAAAGCGCGCGGCTCGATCACCACCAATCAACTCAACCTGTTTCTCTATCAGGTTCTGCCCAACGCCGCCTGGCGCAACATGGACATGCCCAAAACCGTCCGGCCCGGAGAAACCGGGATGTCGCCCATGGCGCTCGATCTCCGCTACCTAATCACCGCCTTCGGACGCGAGAACGATACTTCACAACCGTTTGATCATCATTTGCTTGGCAAGGCTATGAGCGTGCTCTACGATCATGCGTTGTTGGGTCCCGAGGAAATCCAAACTGCCTTTCCTGGCAGCGGCCTCGAAAGCCAGCCGGATCGCGTGCGCATTACGCTGCAGCCTTTGTCGCTCGAGGACATTTCCAAGCTGTGGATGGGCTTCGCGACTCAGTACCGCGTCTCCGCGGGCTACGATGTTTCTGTCACTTTGATCGACAGCACGCAGCCGGTGAAGACGCCCCTCCCCGTTTTGGCTCGCGGCCCCCAAGATAAAGGATGGAATTCCCAGGCGAGCATCGTGCCCACCATCCCGACTCTCTCCTGTGTGATGCCACTCAACCAACAGCCGAGCGCCCGGCTGGGCGATACGTTGACGTTAACTGGTCTCAACCTCGACGGTACGAATTTAGGCGTTCTTTTTAACCATCCATTGTGGACAGCGCCAGTGGAAGTTGCGCCCAGTCCAGGCGCCGGTGCGACGCAGCTTACTGTGCAGGTCCCGAACCAACCAGCGGTTTGGCCGGCAGGCTTTTACACCGTGGCTGTCCTCGTCCAACGTGCCGGGGAAACCTTTCGCCGCACCACCAATCAACTGGCTCTTTCACTGGCGCCCACTGTCTCGATCGTCCCGGCCAGCGCACCTGCCGGCAGCATCACCTACACAGCCACCAGCAGTCCCCAGGTTTGGCCAGGACAGATCGTTTCACTATTGCTCGGCAACCTGGAGATTGCAGCGACACCTTTCACCACACAGACCGGCACGCTGACGTTTGCCGCGTCCAACCTTACCTCCGGAAGTTACTATTTCCGCCTGAGAATTGACGGAGTTGATAGCTTGCTTGTGAACCGCGCGGTCACTCCACCGATTTTCGACTCAACGCAGCAGGTGACGGTCACATGAGTGAAGAAGCAAACTGGCAAAGCAGCAACGCACGCTATCTTTCGACCGCGCTAGCTTGGTTGCGCGGCAAGTTGGAATATCGAGCCGCGCAAGGCCGAGAGCCCCTGGCGATCTCTTCGCCCCAGCCGCAGCCTGCTCCACGCCAGCGCCGGACGGAATCCGTATCGCTGTGGAAGCGCTGGCATCGTGAGCCCGCGCTACCGCCTCCGCCGCGGCCACCCGCACTCTTGCCCAGCCCGGCGCGCGGAGCGTCCGGGCCTGGTACCGTGGCACAACTCGGATCCGAACTTGTTGCTGCTGAATCGCAAGCCCCTGCTCCGCCCGCACTGGTCATGCTGGCCCGTCGCTTGGGACTTTCGCAGTTCGAGCGGGAGGTTCTGCTGCTTTGTGCGGCAATGGAACTGGACACGGGCATCGCCTCATTGTGTGCACGGGCACAGGCCGACCCAACGCGTCCTTACCCCACTTTTGCGCTGGCGCTCACGCTTTTTGAGGCGCCGGCCTGGGACGCCCTCTCGCCGGAACGCCCGCTCCGTTACTGGCGGCTGCTTGAGATCAGCCAACCAGGAAGCCAACCGTTGACCACTAGTCCGCTCCGGGCCGACGAGCGCATCGTCAGCTACTTGAAAGGCTTGAACTACCTGGATGATCGGCTGGCTCCACTGCTTGGCCCGTTGGATGTACCGGCCACGGTTGAGTTGCCACCCTCACAACAGAGTGTGGCCGATGGCATTTCCGATCGTCTAAAGCAGTCGGCCGGGAGCGAGAACCTTCCGATTGTTCAACTGCTCGGAATCGATAGTCCCAGCAAACAACTGGTGGCTGCCAAGGCCGCTGGGACGCTGGGCCTGCACATATATCGCCTACCTGCCGGGCTGATTCCCGCGCAGGCTCCCGAACTCGAAACCCTGGCCCGCCTGTGGCAGCGCGAAAGCCTGCTCCTGCCGCTGGCGCTCTACTTGGATGGGGTGGCTTCCGAAGCCGACGCCCCTCAGGCAGGAACTAATTCTCCGGTGAACCGTCTGCTGTCGCGGACCGATGGCATAGTTTTTGTGGACACTCGCGATGTTTTGCCTGGTCTTTCGGACAATAGCTTGCGCGTGGATGTCGCCAAGCCCTCGGTTGCAGAACAGCAGTCAGCCTGGGCGGCGGCACTGGGGGAAGCCGCCGGCTCAATCCCTAGACTGTTGGCGGCGCAGTTCAACCTTAGTGTCGCTAGCATCCGGCAGCTTGCGCGCCGCGCGTCGCCAAACCCGGCGACCGCGGATCCCGCCCTGCACGATCGCCTTTGGAGCGCCTGTCTGGCGAGTACCCGGCCCCGCTTGGACACGCTGGCGCAACGCATCGATGCCAAGGCCACTTGGCAAGATATCGTCCTGCCACCCATCGAGACTAGCTTGTTGCGCCAGATCACAGCGCAAGTTTGGCAGCGCAACATGGTCTACGAAAGCTGGGGATTCGCACACAAGATGACGCGTGGCTTGGGCATCAGCGCCCTTTTCGCCGGCGAGAGCGGCACCGGCAAGACCATGGCCGCCGAGGTGATCGCCAATGATCTGCGGCTGAACCTTTATCGCATCGACCTGTCGGCGGTCGTGAGCAAGTACATCGGCGAGACCGAGAAGAACTTGCGGCGGCTCTTCGACGCGGCTGAGGATGGTGGAGCGATTTTGTTCTTCGACGAAGCAGACGCCTTGTTCGGCAAGCGCAGCGAGGTGAAAGACAGCCACGATCGTTACGCCAATATCGAGATCAATTACTTGCTGCAACGGATGGAAGCCTACGGCGGCCTGGCCATCCTGGCCACCAACCGGCAGAGCGCACTAGATCCTGCGTTTATGCGGCGTTTGCGCTTCGTCGTGAATTTTCAATTTCCCAGCATCGCCCAGCGGAAGATCATCTGGCAGAAGACTTTCCCGCCGGAGACGCCGACCCAGGACCTGGATCTGGATCGCCTGGCGCGCCTCAATCTGACCGGCGGAAATATATCGTGCATCGCGCTGAATGCCGCTTTCCAGGCGGCGCAAGCAGGCAAGCAAGTGAGCATGCCACTGGTTATGGAATCTGCCCGCACCGAGTTGCGCAAGCTGGGCCGCGTGATCAACGAATTGGAATTCCGCTTGGTAGGGAAGGTGGGCAAGGTGGGCCAGGCGGCATGAAAATAAGTGTCCAGATCGGGCGGCTGGTCGTCGAGGGTTTGCCGGTGAGTAACCATGACGGGCCGCGTGTGCGTGCAGCCGTGACAGCGGAGTTGGAACGCTTGATCGTCGCGCATGGAATCTCGGACGAGCTTCGTCGTGGGGGAGCGCTTCCAGCGGTGCAAGCCGGCACGCTTCGCATCGAGCCACGTACCACTCCCCGCCAACTCGGCGCAAAGATCGCGCGGGCGGTTTACGGCGGCTTGGGGAGCCCGGAATGAGGGGGCAAGCTTCAGTAGCCGTCCAGAAGTCAGCGGCCGCAACAATTGGCCGCGCCCCTGCCGGCGTGCTGCAAAGGCAATGCGCCTGCGGCCAGCACACCCAGGGCGAGGGCGAATGCGAGCAGTGCGCGCAGGAGCGAATGACGCTACAGCGTAAACGCAATGGCATGGGTGGAACAACTGGCATTCCCCCGATCGTGCATGAGGTGCTTCGCTCCCCCGGGCACCCGCTTGATTCTCATACCCGGAGTTTCATGGAGCCCCGGTTCGGCCACGATTTCAGCGCGGTGCGCGTTCACGCAGACTCGCGTGCCGCCGAGTCGGCGCGATCAGTTGGCGCCCTAGCCTTCACCGCGGGAAGGCATGTGGTGTTCGGTGCCGGGACGTATGCGCCGCACAGTTCGTCGGGCAGATGTCTACTGGCGCATGAGCTGACACACGTGGTGCAGCAGGGCGCCCAAGGCGCTTTGCAAGAGTTCGCCATCGGCGCAACGGATGACCGCTATGAAGCGGAGGCGGAACGGATTGCAGCGGACGTCAGCCGAAGCCAACCGGTGGCTCGGACGTCCGGCCTGAATCATCTCTCAGTTCGTTCTCCGGTTCTTCAGCGGGCGGCCATCCACAGCGGCAATATTCTCGACGAGGGTAGTTGCCAGCACGTCGCGTGCGGGTCCACATGGGCCTGCGAAGACCCGGGAGGCTTCGAGTGTCCCGCAGGAACACAGAATGCATTCGCCAAGACCAAGAAGAAATTCAGGCCGCTGTTCGCTTGCGACATCAAATGTGAAAACAATGCCACTTGCAATGACGGTGCAAACTGGATTTCGATTCCAGCCAGCCGATTCGCGTACAGTAAATGCAAAGAAACGCTAACCATTTGTGCCAACGGCAAATCGACGGAAGCCCACCTGCGCGACAAGTCTGATGTCCACCAAGCCTGGGAGGTGAGCCACGGCGTACAGGATGATTTAGGAGTGTCTCCTTATTCGTCATTCTCGGGTTCGATTTATGGGGACGCCAAGGATCCCGGATTTGCGAAAGACAAACATTGCGTGAGCGCAGCCCCGAAGTCCACGACCTCATCCACAAAACCGACGGGCACGCGTGAAGTCGAGAATAAAGATGCTGGTACGAAATAGAAAAATTAGCGACGGGAGAAGAAACCGCCTGAGGCGCACAGAATGAGGCGACCGTCTTCAGTAGCGGTGCGGAAGTCAGTGGCCGCAACAATTGGCCGCGCTCCCGCCGGCGTGCTGCAAAGGCAATGCGCCTGCGGCCAGCACACCCAGGGCGAAGGCGAATGCGAGAAGTGCGCGCAGGAGCACATGACCCTACAGCGTCACAGCAATGGCATGAGCGCTGCGACGGGTGTTCCCCGGATTGTCCACGAGGTATTGCGTTCGCAGGGGCAACCGCTGGATGTGGAGAGCCGGTCCTTCTTTGAATCGCGCTTCGGTCACGACTTCAGTCATGTGCGTGTGCACACCGATTCCAATGCTATTCAATCTGCTCGCGCCGTGAGCGCCAAGGCTTACACGGTTGGCCGGGACATCGTTTTCGGGACGGGACAATATGCACCGGAGACAGGTGAAGGGCGGCAGCTATTGGCACATG
>Ga0335072_10011469_pt1 | contig 12693 bp, 6 predicted proteins | sample Lox_Sample_21_FD_206725 | JGI IMG/M metagenome (GOLD analysis project Ga0335072, IMG submission 206725) | Soil microbial communities from Loxahatchee National Wildlife Refuge, Florida, United States - Lox_Sample_2.1 | ecosystem: Environmental > Terrestrial > Soil > Wetlands | place: USA: Florida...
ATAGTCGATGAAGCAGTCGCCGGCGGCTACCTGGGCTCGTCAGTGCGCCTGCTGGCCGAGACCCGCCGAATCGCCGCCGCCCTTGGCCTGCCCGAAGACCTCAATCCAGATTCCGCAGAGGTCTTCGACGCATGTCAAGCGAAGGTCCTGGCAGCCGTCGGCTGGCAGCGTTACGGCGTAGAGTCGTACGGGTGCCTGCGGCTCATGCAGGCCGCACGGCACTCGATCGCGACCGGGGCGGCAATCGCCTTTTGCTGACCCTAGCTAACACCGGGAATTTCTCCGGCAGCCCAGATGAGCAGGCACTCGCCAGCGCCAGCTGCTACCTCAACCGGCAGAAGAGTGCATCACCTCTGCGCCTTCTGCAGCGATGACTCTCTGCCGCCGGTTGTTCAGGCGGCGATCGCGCACGCCCAGTTCGAGACGATCCACCCGTTCGTGGACGGCAACGGGCGCACGGGCCGGGCGCTGATCCACCTTGTCCTCCGTCGCCGGGGTCTCGCGACGCGTGTCTCCCCACCGATCTCTCTCGTGCTCGCGACCTGGTCCAATGACTATGTCGCTGGTCTGCAAGCGACCAGGTACGGGGGACAGCATCCTCCTCAGCCGCCTACAACGGCATCAATCTCTGGGTGGGGCGCTTTGCGGCTGCTGCGCACCGTGCTGTAGAAGACGCCAGCAGCTTTGAGGTCGCAGTCCAGGAGCTCCAGGGGCAGTGGAAGTCGAGACTCGGCGCGGTCCGCGCGAATTCGGCAACTGACTTGCTGCTTCGGTCCCTTCCAGGAGCGCCTGTCATCACTGTCGGCTCGGCTGCCACTCTCATAGGCCGCTCCTTCAGGGCTGTTAACGACGCCATCGCTCGCCTGACGGATGTCGGTATCCTTAAGCAGATCAACGTTGGGAAGCGAAATCGGGCGTTCGAGGCGCCGGATATCGTCCAAGTCTTTACCGATCTTGAAAGGCAATTGGCTAGCCCGGGAGGTAACACGTTGACGAGCAAGCCATCCCGTCGCGTCCCTTTGCGGGGCTCGAACAGTGACGCTTAGTCGTCACCTCTTGTTGGTGAGAGTGAAGAACGTAGTCATCTCCGTCGCGTCGTTGTGCGCCGGCGATCTGGGATCAGCCGAAAGCCGGCAAGACCCGCGTCCAACTCTCCAGGTCCCAGCTGCCCACGGTGGCATTTGAGTCAGAGAGCAGCGACCTCTACTGGGCATTCCGCGGCACTCAGGGCTTGACCGTCACCGGGCGGGGCAGCCGGGTTAAGGGGCGATATACCGGGACCCTAATCTATGTGATACGGGACAGCTACGGTTTTCCGGCCAGCGACATGCTCGACGGCTTCGGCCCGCCGATGAGGTACCTGCAGACTGTATGCGGGGCGCCCCAGCGCGCGGGCGGGACTCACTGGTTCCCCGACACCATCGCCGTGACCATTCCGTTCAGCCAGCGCGGCTGACACGATATCCACGGCCCGCCGGTGCCGGGGACGCGTGTACCGGGGTGGCCGTCATTCTGACGCGGACCACCCCGGTACACGGTGCGGGCTACCGGACCGTCAAGGAGACAGGCACCGGGGTGACCTCATACGGAGTGTCGGTCTCGAGGCCGAGCGCCGCGGTGACCGTGCCGCCGCGGCTAAGCCCGGCCCCGGACGCGTTCAGCCGGATCGTGATCGTCACCGAGTGACCCGGCTGGATCGTCCCGGTTGCCTGGCTGAGCGACAGCCATGGCAGGCTGACCGGTCCTGACTGGCTATAGCCGGATAGCACATACGCCTCTTCGATACCAGGATCGTCCGCCGCTATACCGCCGAAGGCGTAGAAGCCATCCGGGCCTGCCGCACCCGCGGCACCCTCGAGGGTGAACGGCGTGGCGGCAATGGGCGTCCACCAGTTCATGGCGGGGTTGTACGCGTAACCCGCCGCGGTGTTAGCGCCGGAAGCGTTCTGGCCGCCGGAGACCAGCAGTTCGCCGTTGGCCATGCCGAAGGCGGAGCTGCCGAGCGCGGCCGGCAGCGAGGCGATCTGCTGCCAGCTACTGTCACCAGGTGTGTACTTGTACGCGGCCGACACGGCGGTATTCGCAGCGTTCTCCCCGCCGGCGCAGTACACCGTGCCACCCATGACTCCGCACGCCTGACCCGATATGGCAATCGGGTACGAGGGCGCCTGGCTCCACGTGCCGGTTGACGGGTCATAGACCGAGACGGCGTCCGACGGCGCGAGCGTCGAGGGATCTTCCCCGCCGATCTGGTACAGCTTGCCGCCGAGCACGGCGTCGGTCCCGATGAACGCGTAAGGATCGGCTGCTGCCTCGCTCCAGGTGTTGGTGGTGAAGTCGTACACCTGGGTGGGCGTCTCCGCGCCGGTGATGTCAAATCCTCCCGTCAGGTAGAGGCTGTCGCCGATGACGCCGTATCCCGTCACGACCGAGGGGATGGGCGCGCTCGCCTCCTGCGTCCACGTGCCGTTGGCCGGATCGTAGGAGTTCAGGTCGCTCCACAGGCCGGTCGCGAGCCCCGACCCGCTTACGCCGAGCCCTTCATACAAGCGACCGCCGTATGCGGCGGCGACGCCGTAAAACATCGGGGCTGGCATGTCCGGGAGCGCGGACCACGCGGGACCGGAGGACGTGGCGGAGGATGCTCTGGCGGCGGGCGGCACGTATGCCGGTCCGTTACCGGCGTCGGCCGGGGCTTGCTCGGTGATCACCCGGAGCCGCCGCAGCACGGTGGCTTCCCGCGTGTCGCCGTCGGCGGCGGCCTTCTTCGCCTCGCTCGCGGCCGCGCGGAGCCCTGGCAGCATGGTCCGGACGGTCGCGGGCCCGGTCTGGCTGGCCGGGCTCCCCTGGGCTGAGGTGTCCGCGGCGGTAGTTCCCGAGGCGGCGGTTCCGGCCGGCGTTATGGCCGCTTTCGTCACGGCCGGATCCGTGCCCGGGGTGTTCGTGCCGGGGAACTGGTCGATGGCAAACGTTGCCGGGCGGCTACCAGTGTTCGTCAGCGTCAGATTCTGGGTGATGGTTCCGCCGGGCGCGACCGTGGCCTTGATCGCCTCGTGGGCCGCGAGCCTGCCCGCGGGCAGGGCGAAGTCGCTCCGGGTGACTGAGCCGGCGGTGACGTCGACCGTGGCGTGGGCCGTGCCGTAGTTCAGCTGCGCGGCGGTGACGGCCTGCCGTCCGGTGGGCGCGAGCAGGTAGTAGAACCCGTCGCCGGGGCCGGCTACCGGTGCCGTGCTGGCGGTAGAGTCCGCCTGTCCGGTGACGGCTACGCTCGCCCCGTCGATCCCGGCGCCAGTACTGGCGTCGGTGACATGACCCTCGACCAGGCCTCCCGGCGTCGGAGTCAGCCACGCGGCGCCGAGCCGCACGTTGGTGATGAGCCAGACGCCAACGTCACTGGTGGAGTCGGTCCCCTGGAGGCGGAAGCGGAGCTGCACGGTTCGCGCTGAGCTGGCGCTCGGCACCGTGAACTGGAACTGCCCGACACTGGTAGTGCTGGCGGTCCACTCGGTCTGCCATGCCGTGCCGCCGTCCGTCGTGACGTCAACCTCGGCCAGGGCGCCAGGTCCAAAGCTCGAGTAGAAGGAGACGAGCGGCGACTGCCCGGCGGGCACGGCTACCGGCGACGTGTACAGCGAGGTGTCAGTCGGGCCGTCGCCGAGGGCCAGCGCGTACGCCACTCCGGTGCCGGAAGGCCAGCCGCTAGCGGACCAGTCGGCGGCGTCGAAGAAGCCCCACGGGGTCCCGGACGCCGCGCTGGTGCTCCAGCCGGACGGCAGCGTCCCGGCGGCGAACGTCTGCGCGGTGCCGCTCGTATTCTGCTGGTAGCCGAGCGCCGAGCCCTCGCTGGCGAGCAGGTCGGCGGCAACCGTGAAGTCGCGGGTGGCGTCGGTCGCGCCCACGGTGATTGTCGTGTTCGCCGTCTGGTAGCCGATGAGCTCCGGTGTCACCTGGACCTGGTAGCCGGAATCACCGGGCACCCGCAGGGAGTACCTGCCGGTAATCGGGTCCGTGCTGGTCTGCACGGCGCCGGTGCCGTAGTCCAGCAGCACCGTGGACTGCACGGGCCATCCCTGACCCGAGCCGTCCTTCACCGTGCCGCTGAGCGTCACCAGCGGTTCCGCCCTCAGCCTTACCGAGCGGGCCGTGGTCCCCCCCGCCGTGACGCTGACTCCGCTCGCGGCTGGGGCGGCCGTGTAGCCGTAAGCCGAGACCGCCATCGAGTAATCGCCCGCGGGCAGGCGCACCCGGTAGCTGCCGTTGGCCTGCGTGATGGTCGTCACCGTCGCCGCGCCGGTGAGGCGGATCTGGGCGTCCGCCACCGGCCTGCCCGTGGTGGAAGCGACCGTGCCGGTCAGGGTGCCGTAGCTGGTGTCGGTGAACGCGCCGAGGCCCGACGGGGTGCCCAGACCGGTGGGGCCGTCGTAGCCGGGACCCGCGGTGCACAGGTAGGCCGGCGAGCAGGTGCCGTTGGAGCCGGAGGTGACGTCGTTCAGGTCGGAAGTGTGCGCGTACGGGTCGGCGTTGGGGTAGTCCCCCGTCGCGATCGGGCCGCCGAGCGCGTATGTCGCGGTGATGACCGGGGACGCGACGCTGGTGCCGCCGTACTGTCCCCAGCCCTGCCCGTAGTCGGGGGCGCCGTCGCTGTACGTGTCGTAGACGGCCACCCCGGTGTCGGGGTCGGCGACCGCCGAGACATCGGCGACCGTGCGCCCGGCGCAGCCGGTGTCGCTCTGGAAGCTGGGCTTGGGCTCGTCCGCGGAGCAACCGGAGCCGGTCTTGCTCCACGCGGTCTCGGTCCAGCCGCGGGCGGTCCCGGGAGCCCGGGTGAGCGAGGTGCCGCCGACCGCGGTCACGTCCGGCGCGGACGCCGGGAACTCCGCGCCATAGCCGCTGTCGCCCGCGCTCGCGACCACCGCCACACCGGGATGGTCGTAATCCTGTGTGGCGGCCGGCAAGTCTTCCGAAGAATCGGGTCCGCCGTAGCTGTTCGATACGTAGGAGGCGCCGAGGGCAACAGCCTCGTTCACGGCGGCGCCGAGGTCAGAGAGGTTGGCGCTGTTGGCCTCGACCAGGATGATGTCGGCCTTGGGCGCGATCGCGGAGATCATGTCCAGGTCGAGGGAGATCTCGGTGGCCCAGTCCGGGTCACCCGCCGGGTAGTCGCCGGGGAAGCCCTCCTGGTTCACCTTGCGGAACTGCCCGGGCGCCAGCGCGGGCAGGCCGAACTGCTCGCGGTACACGGCCAGATCCGCGGCGGCGTTGGGATCGTCGTAAGCGTCGACGATCGCGATTGTCGCGCCCTCGCCGCCGTTGGCCGGCAGGTCATAGGCGCCGAGCAGGTCGCTCGGGCCGTATCCGGATGGCGCCGTGGCGGCACCGAGCCGGACTCCGTAACCGGTCCTGCCCTTGTCGTTCCTGACCACCAGGCAGCTGGCCACGCCCTGCTGCTTAGGGGTGGAGCAGACCTGGCTGAGCGCGCCGCTCGTCTCGGGTGCGACGTTGGGCACGATGCTGGTCGCCGGGGTACCGGCACTGATCTGCTGTGTCACTGCGCTGGCCATGCCAGGGGTCAGGCTGGCCATCGCCAGCACGACGCTGAGCGCGGCGCCGGACAGTGCCGCGGATCTCCGCAGGACTCTGAGATGCTGCAATTCTTCACCCAATCTCTTTGCCGGGGTTGGCGTGGCCGGCCTGCCCGGGGACACGAGACCCCGTTCAGGTCGTTCCTCGGAAGCCTTGCCAGAGCGGCTCGTACTCGTCGTCTTCCTGTTCCTCAGGTGACGCTGGCCCGCAGGACGCGTCGGCAGCGGCGGGCTCGCCATCGGTTGTCTCTCCGCCGACGGCAGGCACGAGGTCGTCCGGTTGTGCGTCCTTGGGCTGGGCGTCCTCGGGTTGCGGCTGCACTGACGCTGCGGGGTTCACCTGCTGTTCTCCTGGACGCATCGCGGCGAATACTGACGCGGCAATTGTCGGAACGAGACCAGGTCACGCGCATCGAGCAAATGAATGAAACGTGCATGTGCGGATAGATGAAAACTCGCCGCCGTTGGCTCAGCCAGCGTTCATCAGGATGTGCCGGCTGGTCATTCCTGCAGGCCGGGAACGATCCCGGCCTGGGCGGCACGCATCGCCAGTGCGGTGCGGCTCGAGACGCCAAGCTTGCGCATGGCCGACTGCAGCTGGGTCGCGACGGTGGCCGGCGAGCGGTGCATCAGCACGGCGATCTGGCGGTTCGTCTGCCCCTTCGCCACCAGCCGGACCACTTCCAGTTCGCGTGGCGACAACTCGGTGCCATAGCCGCGCCGTACGCTGGCCGCGACTCCGTCGTCTCGCAGGCGGCGGGCTACCCGGGCCGCATCGCCCGCGGCACCAAGCTCCTCAAGCCCACGCAGCACGCCGGACAACACGTCCAGGCCCTCGTCCCTGGCCGCCTTGTTCCCGCCGCCCGCGGCCAGCAGGCTACGCGCCCGCTGCTCCCCGGCCCGCAACGCGTCATAGGGGCGGGGCAGGTCCCGCCATGCGGCCGCCGCGCTAGCCCACAGCGCCGCGGCCTCCCCGTGGGAATCCCGTGCCGCGGCCAGGATCGCCCGGGATTCCAGCAGGTGCGCGGGCCCGACCGCCCCGCTGTGCCCGGCCAGCCCCGCCGCGTACGCGGCCACCAGCCCGTCCGCCTCGGCGAGACGACCAATAGCCGCGAGCGCTGCCGTCCGGACCGGCACCAGGTCCGCCGCCCCGACCCAGATGCCCTTGCCGGTCATGACGGTGGCCGCCTCATCGGTCAGCGTCACGGCCAGGTCGGCATCACCGTCGGCCAGCCGGAGCCTGGCAAGGGCGGCGGCGGGTTCCAGGTAGTCTTCCGGCGCCTCCATGGACCGGACCTCGGCGACCACGCGCTCCAGGCACGCGCCGGCCTGAGCCTCATCGCCCGCAGCGAACCGCAGCAACCCGGCCACCAGCATCGCCTCGCACCGGCCCAGCGGAAGCAGGTGCTCGCTTTCCGACAAGGCGGCGGCGTCGGCGGCCAGCCCGTCCCACTCGCCGGTGAACCAGCGGAGGTGAGCGAGTGTCACCTGGATTTCGGCACGCATCCGGGTGAACTCGTGGGTGACCGCCAGGTCAAGGCCGCGGTCGAGGCGCTGCCGCGCCTCAGCGTAGCGCCCCCAGCGGATGGCGTGGTGGCCGAAGTTCAGCCCGACGCCGGCGATCGTGATCAGGTCCCGCGCGGACGACGTTTCCTCGGGGATCGCCGCGGCCTTGTCCCAGCCGTCCTCCTCGCCGAGGGCCAGCAGCATCGTCGCCTCGTTCGCGGCGAACGGCAACCGCTCATCTTCCGGCACGGCCGCGGCCGCCGCGGCGGCACGGCGCAGCCATGCGAGGTGTACCGATTTCGGGGAAGTGAGGTCGCGGGGCCAGGCGAGCAGGAGCATCGCCCGGGCCGCCTCGCGGGAGTCCGCCGGCAGCAGTGTCACCGCCTGCTCCAGGTCGCGCCGCGCCTGCTTGAAGTCGCCCGCGCTGTTGAGGAAGCGGCCGAGCTGGTACTGGATAAGACCGCGCACCGATGGCTCGGCACTGTCGGACGCGAGCGCGGCGCGCAGCGCGACGGCCAGCCCCTTGAGCGTGTCCTCGGCCGTGACCGCGGGAAGCGGCACCTTCTTGGCCAGCCGGGCGATGTCCTGCGGCGGCAGTCCGCCCGCCGTGATTGCCTCATACTGCAGCGCGACCGCCGCCTGGTCATCGCCGGAGGCTAGGGCGAGATCCGCGGCCTGCTCGGCGTACCGGCACCACGCCTCGGCCTGACCCGCCGCACGGAAGTGCCTGGCCAGCCGAACCGCGGGTGGGCGGGGCAGAGCCTCAAGCGCCTGCCCGGCCCGCAGGTGCGTCCGGGTTCGCAACGGCGCCGGGATCGCCTCATGCACCGCCTGCGCGGCCAGCACGTGCCGGAAGCGGAACCCGTCACCGTCCTCACCAAGCAGGCCGCAGTCCAAAGCGGTAACCAGAGCGGCCACGGCTCGTTCGGGAGAAATCCCCGCGACCGCGGCCAGCACGGCCTCATCCGCGGGATCCGCCAGCACCGCCGCGGCCCGCAGCACCGCCTGCGCATCCGCGTCCAGCCGCCCCGCCCGCTCCAGCACCGCATCCCGCACGGTAGGCGGCACCGCGATCTTTTCCGACCGGCGGCGGACCCACTCCCCGCCCCGTCGCGCCAGGTCCGCCCGGTCAGCCAGCAGGCGCACAGACTCCTCAACCGCGAGTGGGACGCCCTCGGTATGCCGGTGCAGGAAGCCGGCGAAGTCCGGATGAACCCGTTCCCCGTCCAGCATCGAGGAGATCAGCTCGGCCGTTTCCGAAACCGACAGCGGCGCCAGCGCCAGCCGCTTGACCCCCGGCGCGCCGGGCCGGGACGACAGCCTGGGCAGCAGCGAATCACCCGGCACCTCGTCAGGGCGGGAGGTCAGCAGCAGGTTCACCCGTTGAGGGTGCTGCGCTGTCAGGAACAGCAGGAACTCCAGCGTCGCCTCATCCGCCCAGTGCACGTCCTCCACCACCAGCAGCCCCGTGCCCAGGCAGTCGATCAGCTCGTCCAGCGCGCGGAACAGCCGGTGCCGCGACGCTGACGCATCGGGCAGCGGCTCCGGTGCCGGCGGCAGGTCGCCGGCCCACTCAGGAAACAGCGGCCGCAGCGCCCCGGCCAGCCCCGAGAGCGCCAGCCCAGCAACCTTGCCGGCGGCAGCCCGGCGCACCCCGTCTACCACCGGGCCGAGCGTGTACGGCTGCCGGAACGGCGGGCACGCCGCCACCAGCGGCCGCAGCCGCTGGCCGGGCAGGCCGACCAGGAACTCCGCGACAAGACGGCTCTTGCCGATCCCCGCCTCGCCCTCCACCAGCACCAGCGACGGCGGCGCGGCCAGCGCGTCCACCAGCCCGGCCAGTTGCCGCTCTCTGCCCACGAAGCCGGGCGAGTGAACCGTAAGTGACGACACGTCACTTTGTCCCCGCTGCCCCACAGGGTGTGCCTCCAACCGAGGAAAACCACATTTCCTCGCATTTTGTATCAAATGGGCAGCGTACGCCACCCTCGCCGACCGCCAGCGGTTCGAGCATGCGGGCGCGGGCCAGCTCCGACTGTTCCAAGATGGCGGGCAGGGGATCGGCACATCTTCTGCGCGCCATAACGACCAGTTCGAGAACGTAGTGGAGGAGGCCTTCTGGCGAAGGCGGCCGAACGGGACGAGTGCGGCCAGCAGGATGCACAGGGCGGCGCCGGTGAGCCCGCGGCAGCGCGCACTAGCAGGCAAGCGTGGTGCCCTCGCCGGGCTCGATGGCTGTTGTCACAGGCGTCTCGCCGGCCCGGCACCGGCCGGCTCGCCGGCGACGGCGTCCTGCTCGCCGGCCCATCAGGGCAGTATTCGAGTCGACGGCTTGATGACATCCTGAACGGTCTTCACCTCTCGCGAGACCAGCTGATATGGGTAACGCTAGGCCTTGAATAGCAAGGCTTAGGTACCCGAGTAGTTCATCCGCGATGACGGCGGACGCGATCATGCAGGCAGTCTTGCGGGAGGTGTATGAGCGGTCGGCCTGACAGTCCTGGGTCCGAGGGAAGGCCGGATGGCGAGGAAACTGCCGGGCAGAGACGGCCATGGTGTACATGGCCTGGACGACGACCTTGGCCTGCCGGATCCTGTTGGGTGTCCGGCCCGCCTCCTCCAGCGCGGTGAAGTAGTTGCACGCCGTCGTGCGATCGGTCTCGCCAGCCGGACCTTGCCCAGGAACGGGACCGGCGAAGGCGACGAGCAAATATTCGGCGATATACGGGCGACCGACCGACCCCGGCCGCCGGCGTGGCCACCTGGTGGTCATGGCGGCGGTCGCGCGGATTACTCGATCGTACTTCCGGCCTTCTTGTGCTTGCCTGCTGGGCCGGTGTGGAAAATGGGCCATCCGATTTCCGTGCGCCACTCGCCGTCGTCTGCTGTCTCGTGGGCGCCGGTCACGTAGTACTCGCGGATGGGTCCATCGACGCCGAGGGCGTGGTCGGTCACGTAGGCGGCGAGCGAGCCGTAGGCAAGGTCGACGTCCTGGTGAGTCCCGTGGTGAGTGATGACGGCCAGCTCGGCCTGCGGAACAACCAGCGCGCCGACCCGCCCGGTCAGCCGCAATGGCGTGCCGCAGGGGACGAAGACCGTGGCCCGGCCGCGGCCGCGGCCGAACAGTTCGTTGGCGTAGACGCCGCCGCCAGGGCCGGAGGGGGTCACCCCTTGCGCGGTCAGCAGGGCGTGCAGCTCGCCGAGCGCACCCTGGTACCAGTGGCTGGCGTCTTCGACATCGATCACCTCGCTCACCGCGGCCGCCGGCGTGGCGGCAACCCGGCGGTGCTCGATAGCTGCCGGGGCAGCGTCGGCCGGGGGCTGCAGGAGGTCACGCAGTGATGTGACAGTCTCCTGGGTTCGCGCCAGCGACACTTCCAGGCGCCGCAAGTGCCCCGCGATCAGCTCGTTTCGGGCCGCCAGGTCTGGGGCGCTGATGACGGCACGGATCTCTTCCAGGGGCATGTCCAGTGAGCGGAACCGCTTGATGACCTGAGCAACCGGGATCTGGTCGGTGCCGTAGCGGCGGTGCCCGGTACCCGGGTCGACTTCAGCGGGCTCCAGCAAGCCGATGCGGTGATAGTGACGCAGCGTCTTGATGTTCAGGTGCGTGGCGCGCGAGAAGTCCCCGATAGCTAGTGATGACCGCACGCCTCCAGTATCGGATCTCCCCTGAGGGGAGATACAAGCGGCGCACCGGGCCTTGCACCTCCAGCTGGGGCACCGCCGAGGCTTGGATGCAGGCGGCCAGCCGGGCCGCCGCATCAGTCAGGAGCAAGATCGTGACCACTTCCCTTCCTGCCGTCGTCGCCAGCTACCTCGCCGCGGTCAACGCCTTCGACGTTGACGGCATGGTCGCCGCCTTCGCCCCCGACGCCTATGTCAACGACGCCCGCCGGGAGATCAACGGCACCGACGCTATCCGGCGCTGGGCCGAGAAGGAGATGGCGGGAGACCACGTGACGATGGAGCCGCGCGAGGTTGTCGACCATCACGGCCAGATCATCGTGCGCTCCCGCTACGACGGCACCTACGACAAGACCAGCCTCCCCGCCGAACTGGTCATGTCGGACTACTTCAACGTCCGTGACGGGAAGATCGTCAGCCTCATCGTGATCCGCAACCAGCCTTCCCCGTACTGACCCGGTTCTTCTGCCACCTGGGCGCAACCCCGAGCCGAACGGCTCATGAGCTACGAGCTCAACGCGGAAATCGCGCCGGCTATGGCAGTGCCGCCTGCCCGCGCGGCGGGGGCAGCTGCCCCCGCCGCGCGGGGACTGGCGGACAGTACCTGAAGGTTCGCGGCTGCCACCCCCGCGGCCAGGGACCCGGCAAAGTCGTATTCATGCAGCTTGAAGTAGCTTTAGCGTTCGCTGTGGGTCGCGGGCGTGATGGCGGTTGGCGGCGGCGATGTTTGCGTGGCCGTCCAGGCGCAGGATGCTGATGGCCAAGCTTCGCAGCGATGCCATGACGCGGGGCGCGTTTCCGGTCCTGACCAGCGATTTGTCCTCCTGGTAGGTGACGTCGCGGACCCAGTGGAGCTTGTTCTCGATGTGCCAGTGCCCGCGGACCCAGGCAGCCAGGGCCTCGGGGCTCGCGCCGCGGTCGCTGGTGATCAGGTAGACGACCTCGACGGTCTTCTTCCCCTTCTTCGTGACGGTCCGGCGCAGCTGCGCGACCTGGGCGGCACCCTCCAGCCCTATCCAGGGCGGCGCCAGCACGACCTTGATCGTCCGGCGGGCCCGGCGGCCATGGTCGCTGCTCAGGGCCGAGACGGAGGGGACGCGTGCCCAGGGCAGCTTCTTGAGCTGCTTGTGCAGCGTCGGCATGTTGGCCTTGACGGTCATCACGTAATCGGCGCCACGGCCCAGGATCAGCTGCGCGGTGTCATGCTGAGTGTGCATTGCGTCGATCGTCAGGACTGCGCCCGCCAGGTCGGCGAACGCCTTCAGCAGTTCCCGCACCGCGGGGATCTCGTTGGACTTCTCGTCCACGGCGACCTGGCCGAGGACCGCGCCGATGCCGTGCGCCAGGGCCGCGACCAGGTGCGGGGCCTTCCCGTCCTTGCCCTTCGCGCCGCGGACGGCCTTGCCGTCGATGGCGATCACCAGCCGCCCGCCGGCCTGCACGGCCCTGGTCCACAGCCACGCACCGAGAGCCCGGTCGAGCGCATCGGCGCTGACCAGGGCGAACGCACGCCGGAACGTCGACTCCTCCGCAGGCCCGCGGGCCGCGCCCAGGACGGCCAGGACGTCAGGGCCGGCGTCGGCGGCCCACTGCCCGATCGCGGCGAACGACCTCGAGCCCGCGATGACCGCCGCGATCCCGACGGCCAGCAGGCCCGCCAGCGGATGCCGGCGCCCGCGCCTCTTCCGCGGGTCCGGGACCTGGGCCAGGAGATCGAGCAGGTACTGGCCGCGGGCAGCCAGGATAGGCAAAGATGTCATCGGCGGGCGGGTGTCCCTCGTGGCAGGCGATGGTGAGCGTGAGAACTTCCATCGTTCCGCCCGGGCCCTGCCCGCCGCCCGCAGACACGCCGGGCACATCATCCGCTGCTACGACAGCGCAGGCCACAGCCTCATTTCAGGACTTTGCCGGGTCCCTG